>ENA-UAYF01000391-UAYF01000391.1-human-gut-metagenome-genome-assembly--contig:-NODE-391-length-25067-cov-4.837438_pt1 | contig 25067 bp, 27 predicted proteins | sample MGYA00244017_ERZ654600 | MGnify/ENA primary metagenome ERZ654600 (study PRJEB26926, sample SAMN06164490) | human gut metagenome | biome: ENVO:00009003; feature: ENVO:2100002; material: ENVO:00002003... | reverse complement strand
CGAGATCGCTCAGTGTCTCGTGGGCTCGGAGATGTGTATAAGAGACAGCTATATTCGGTATGACCAGCGTATCCATAAACCGTTTGATAAATGTGGATTTACCGGACCGGACGGGTCCGACCACACCGATATAGATATCGCCGCCTGTACGCGAACTCATGTCGCTGTAAATGGAAGTATCCATGCGTTTCCTCCTTATATTCCGGGAATCATCAAAATGCGTTTGGTCTCGATTTCCGGCGAGGCAAGATCATTCTCACGCATAATGAGCTCCATATCTGAGCCGAATTTTTTTGCAATGTTCCATACGTTTTCATGCGGATTGGAAAAATAGATGACCAGAGCCGGCGTTTCACGCGGGTCTTCCTCTTTTATTTCAAAAGATTTCAGAGCATAAATGCGTACGCTTTTGTAAAGAAGCGCCTGCACGCCGGCATCTATGCGCAGCTCCACAGAATGCTCTGATGTAAGCACATAGTCAAACGAGAAAAACTCTATATTTGCATTTCCGCCCACGTTCTTCTCCTGCAGACCGGTGTCATAAAGCAGGTGCTCTGTTTTTTTGATATACAAAACTTCCCCGTCTGCCGATTTATAAAGCAGTTCAATCAAAAGCTGGCTTTTCAGCTTTACGGAATCGTTGCTCTCGATTTCCGTTTTCAGGCACGAGACATTGATATCGATGATTTCCGAGACCGATACGCCGTCAAAGCTGACCTCTGATTTAAAAAGCGTTTTGTCGGCAATGTTCTCAGCCGGGCAGCAAAGATTCAGTTCTTCAAAGCTGCATTCGATCTTCTGCTTCGGGCAGTATGCGTCTACGATAAAGCTTTCTTCCTTTTCGTCGTAGACATCGATACAAACCTGCACACTGCCTGCCGCCTCAAATATTTTCAGTTCGCCGTTGTCATCCGACCGGGCAGTCGCCGTCATGTTCTGCACAGATAAGCAGCAATGGTTCTGACCGTTTTCGCTGATGCCCGGCACGTCTATGATTTTGCTGATTTCCACGCTTGACGAAAACTTTCGGATCTCCTGCACCGGCGCATCCGTCACATAAGTCAGCGAAAGCATAAGCCGGGCTTTGACCAGCGCTTTATCTTGAACGATGTTGATTTCCGTCAAGGCGATATTATAAAACGTATTAATGATATTTTTGATTTTTGTACCGTCATCGCAGTTTCCGACCACTTCACAGAAATCGATCTTATCCGTAACGCTGTTGGTCAGGCAAAGCCGCTTGGCTGAGAACAGGTTTTGTTTCAGCTGCGGACAGTCACCCATAATCTCGTGCTGTGTGCGCGCAAATACCTGCAGGCTTAAAGAAAAGGACAGGTGCACATCGAATCGTCTTTGATTGACGACGCGCGAGCTGTCATAGCGCTTCACCACCTTCAGGCGGATCAGCGCATCGTCACCGCATTCTGCAGAAAGCGAGATGATTTTTGAGAATTCTTCGTCGTAAACATACGTCTTTATGCTGTTGTCTGCTGCGGATATGTAGATGATCTCCATATGTGTTTTGCCGTATACTTTCAGCTCGGACGCGCTTTTTTCATAGCCGGTCACATATGGACTGACACAGCATTTTACAATTTTCAAAAGGTCTTCCATGTACTGCGGCAGGGTCACATGGTAGTCATAATCACAGTCTGTACTGCCGCTGTAAACACTGCCGTAATCAGAAATTTGCTTGAATGTGTATTCAGATTCCATAACGCTGCTCCTTTGATTTACGTTCTAAGAATTTGTATGAAAAAAAGACGGGGTTTATGCCCCGTCTTTCAGTTTTCTTCCTGAACTTTATCAATTTTAAACAGCACTCTGAGCAACACGCTTAAAAACTTGGGTGTTTTGATAAGTACGACTTTCATGGAAATGCCCCCGTTTATTTTTTACAGCAGATAATTCCAAGAATGATCACTGCAACGGCAAGTACGCGGGTGATCCATATGGTCGGCAGACAACAGGCCGCTACGCAGCCTACGCCAAACGCGATCCACAATAATTCCTTACGCACTTTCCCTTTCATAGCAATCACCACCTGAACTGCGTGCACTCTATACTATGAAATTTATGCAAAGTCGTTACTGAGAATTATTAAAAGTGTGCCTTTTTTTACACAAATTTCGGCCTGGGCACAATCTTCAGCGACCTCATTGCTTAATGTAAGCTGTGCATATTGCTCCAGATAATGGTCCTGAAGCGGATATTTCGCACCGGTGATGGTCAGCCCCTGTGCCGGACCGAAAAGGGAATATACGGAAAAATAGTGAAATGTACCTTTCGGAATAACCGTTTTATCCTTACAAACATAAAGGACATTGCCGGGGTCGATGATTTTAGCGTCTATCCCCTGCTGTGCACAATAGATCAGTGCGTGGATATTGGCCAACGTGTGGTCGATCCTGCCGCCGAGCGCACCGAAAAACTCAATCTGCGTTGCACCGCGTTCAACAGCCCTCTGCACACAGTCAAATGTATCGCTGTCGTTTTTTACAGGGTTCAGTGTAACGACCGGACAGCTGCAGTCCGGCCGCTCGGAAGAATCAAAATCGCCCACGATCAGATCCGGTTCAAAATCCAAAATACGGTGCCCGGCATCCGCCGCGATCACAAAGGACTGACGGTCAATATTTTTATTGATAAACACTCTGTCCTGGTGCGGCGCACCGGCAACGATCGTCACTTTCATCTTTTTTCCCATTCCTCCACATGGCGCACTTCCTCATACATGCTCTTGTACGACGCATAGCGGCTTTGGGCAATTTTGCCCGCCTGCACAGCCTGTGCCACAGCGCAGCCCTTGTCGTTCAGATGGCGGCATGAGGTAAAACGGCATTCGTTCAGATACGGGCGGAACTCGCGAAAACATGCTGCAAGTTCCTCTTTCGGAATAAACGTATACCGCTCTGTATCCACCGATGAAAAACCGGGCGTATCGGCCACATAGCCGCCGCACACTTTCAGCAGTTCACACTGACGCGTCGTATGACGGCCGCGCCCCAGCTTTTTACTGGTTTCACCGATCTGCAGCTGCAGCTGCGGCGAGATCGCGTTCAGCAGCGACGATTTGCCCACACCGGTATTGCCGGCAAATGCACTCACACGGTCCTTGAGCAGTTTTGCAACCTGTTCGGCACCCGAACCGTTTTGCGTATTTACAGCCACCGTCCGAAACCCAGCATCAGCATATACTTTTTGATACGATTTATAAGCATCGCCCAAGTCGATCTTTGTAAACACGATGACCGGCTCGATCTGCTTGATCTCGCACACAGCGGTAAGCCGGTCGATCATCAAAGGATTGATCTGCGGATCCGCGCTGGAAGCCACAATAAACAACTGGTCAATATTGGCAACAGCTGGGCGTATTAATTCGTTTTTCCGCGGCAAAATGGCGGTGATCACGTTGCCTTTTACTTCGTCCGTCTGAAATTCAACATGGTCACCGGCAAGCGGTGTTATATGCTGGCGGCGAAAATTGCCGCGCGCTTTGCACTCAAATACAGTATCAGCGGCTTCCACATAGTAGAAACCGCCGATACCTTTCATGATCATACCTGTCATGCTTCACCTGTTCATTCCAGCGTAAGAGATACCGACTTATTGGAATCTACCGTTACACTGGAGGTCGTTGTGCTGTGCTGGTCCAGCAGTTCTGCACGAACATTAACGGTCCGGTCCCTGGCAATACGCACGCCCATTGTAGCGGTCGTACCGTTAAGCTCCACCGTTTCGCTGTCATATTCGCGGCCGTCAATATAAATGACCAGCGTATCGCGCGTGTCCAGATCCGGCAGGTGGACCTGGATCTGCAGCGTATATTCCGACGGTTCTGTCGCAGGTGCAACGCCGGAACTGATGTATACGGTAATGGCAGCATCCATTTCAGCCATAGTGCCGCCGGAAGGCTCCTGATCCAAAACCATATCTTTCGGCAGTGTACTGTCCTGTGTTTCAAAACTTACATTGGTAAATCCGGAACGCGACAGAGTGCTGCTTGCATCGCTGCGGGACAGACCGCTGACATCAGGCACGGCCACGCGCTGTGCAGCAGTCGTGGACGGACCGGAACTGACATACACCGTAACTGCCGTATCCGGCGAAATGTCGGTCGTCTCCTGCGGGTCTGTGTAAACCACGCAGCCTTCCTTCACATCATTGCTGGCAACGGAAACAAACGTATAATTGGTAATACCCGCGTTTTGCAGCAGCAGTTCGGCACGGTCACGTTCTTTGCCGTAAACCGGCGGAACAGTGAGCGTTTCATCACTGGCTGCCACTACCAGCTGCACGGTGCTGTCAGCAAGCACGCGCTCGCCGGCCTGCGGGTTCTGGTCAAGGATCGTGCCGGGTTCGGCCGAATCCGTTTCCTGGCGCTCTACGACAAATTCATACGGATAGCTTTTATTTTCAATGACAGAATTGTAGCTTTGACCAACAAAATTTTCAAGCTTGCGCGTATCTGTGTTTAATGAGCCGGTAAAATAAAGCACAATAACGACAACAGCTGCGATCAAAACGATCACACCGGAAATTACGGCGGCAAGCATTTTTTTCTTGTTGCTGTTTTCTGCGGCTGCATCGTCAGCCGTATCGTCCGGTTGGACGACCGGCGGCGTAGTCGGTTGCTGTGCCGGCTTTTGCACAACGTATTTTGTGGGTTCTTTGTCGACAAAATACGAATAATCAAATGTAGTTTTCGGATTTTTGATGATCTCTTCAATGTCCATCAGCATTTCCGTGGCCGTCTGATAACGGCGTGCCGGATTTTTCTGCATGGCGTGGACGGTGATCTGTTCAAGGCCGAGCGGTATATCCGGATTGATCTCGGTCAGCCGTTTTGCTTCATTTTGCAGCTGCATCAGAGCAACAGAAACAGCATTTTCCGCCTCAAACGGCACTTTACCGGCCAGCATTTCATAAAGCACGACGCCTACCGAATATATATCGGTGCGCTCATCTGTAAATTCGCCCTTTGCCTGTTCCGGGCTGATATAATGCACAGAACCGATGGCATTTTCCGTCATGGTTTTCGTTTCGCTGCGGCTGAAGCGGGCAATGCCGAAATCAGCCACTTTGATCTGGCCGTTTTGCAGCAGCATGATGTTCTGCGGCTTAATGTCACGGTGCACGATGCCGCGGTCATGCGCATGCTGCAGCGCACGCAGGATCTGCGAGGTAAAATAAACGGCGTCGTTCCAGGTGATCATGCCCTGTTTTTGGATATACTCTTTCAGCGTGATGCCGTCTACATATTCCATAACGATATACTGCAGCTTGTCGCCGAAATGCACATCGTAGACCTTTACGATGTTCGGGTGCGACAAAACGGCAATGGCCTTTGATTCATTTTTAAAACGGCGTTTAAATTCGTCGTTTGCCAAAAACTCGTCTTTCAGGACTTTGATGGAGACGGTGCGGTCGTCGATGCTGTCGTACGCCTTGTACACAACGGCCATGCCGCCGACGCCGATGATCTCCTGCACCTCATACCGTCCGTCCAGTCTTTTGCCTACATAATTTTCCATTGATTTACACTCCGAATTCAGTTGGCGATCGCAACTACGGTGATATTGTCACCGCCGCCGTTTGTGTTGGCCTTTTTGACCAAACGGTCAGCAAAGGCATAGTACTTTGTGTCCTTGACCTCTTCGCTGATCTCCTCTGCCGAAACATAATTAGAAAGGCCGTCTGTACAAAGGATCAAAATATCTCCCGGTGCAAAGTCCACCTGCTTAAAGTCCACATCGATCGTGTCCTGCACACCGAGCGCACGGGTGATGATGTTGCGGTTCGGGTGCACCGCAGCTTCTTCTGAAGTAAGCTTGCCCTTGTTTACAAGGTCCTGCACCATGCTGTGGTCAACTGTGACCTGGGTCAGTTTGCCGCCGGAAGAGATGTAGGCACGGCTGTCGCCCGCGTAAGCGATATAGGCCTGGCCGTCCTTTACAACGGCACACACGACGGTCGTGCCCATGCCGTTCAGTTCCGAGCGTTCTATGCTCAAGTCATAAACCTCAAGATTAGCAGCGATCAAAGCAGACTCCAACATATTTTTGATGGAGGACTCTTTCATGTGGGGATTATAAGAGGCACTGATGCGCTCGTTGATGACCTTTACAGCCAGCGCGCTTGCAATATTGCCGCCGGCAGCGCCGCCCATGCCGTCGCACACCACGGCCCAGGCCACTTCTCCTGGAAATTCACCCACAAAATAAGCGTCCTGATTGGTGGCTCTTACCTTTCCCCTGTCGGTTTTTGCAACAATTTTCATAACTGCTCACCTCGGTTTTTCATGCGCCTGAGCTGACCGCAGGAAGCGTTGATGTCAGCTCCGAGAGTTCTTCTGATTGTAGCATTAATATTGTGTTTTTGCAATATTTGGCAAAACATCTTCACAGTTTCTTCATGTATTTGTCCAAATTTATTCTCTTTTACATAATTGACCGGAATCAGATTGACATGCGCGTGCATATTTTGCAGCAGCTTAGCCAGTTTCCCGGCATACGCAGGACTGTCGTTCACACCGCATATCAGCGTATATTCAAAGGAAACGCGCCTGGAAGTTGTGCGGTAATATTTGCGGCAGGCATCCAGCACTTGTTCGATCGGCCATTTGCGGTTGACCGGCATAATGGTATTTCTTGTCTCATTATCTGCCGCATGCAAGGAGACAGTCAGCGTGATCTGCAATTTGCGGGAAGCCAGATCCAGGATCTTATCCACCAGACCGCATGTAGAGATCGTAATGTTGCGGTGGCTGATACCGAGTCCGTTTGAGTCGTGCACGTTTTCCAGAAACGTCAGTACATTCTCGTAGTTGTCGAGCGGCTCACCGATGCCCATCATGACAATGTGCGAAATACGCACGCCAAGGTCGTTCTGCGCGGCATGGATCTGCCCCTCGATCTCACCGGGAAGCAGGTTCCTTTTATAGCCGGCCAGCGTGGAAGCGCAGAATTTACAGCCCATTTTACAGCCGACCTGCGACGAGACACAAATCGTATACCCGTATTTGTAGTGCATAACGACGGTTTCAACATATTCACCGTCATACAAACGAAAAAGATATTTTACTGTGCCGTCCAGCCTGGAAACATATTTGTCTTCAATTTGACAATACGCAATGAAGCAGCCTTCTTCCAGCTGGCTGCGCAGCGCTTTCGGCAAATTGCTCATTGCCGAAAAATCATGGACGCCAAACTTGTGCATCCAAGCATAAATCTGCGCCGTGCGGAACTTCGGCAAAGCAAGTCCGTCGCAAAACGATGCAAGCATCTGCGGCGTCATAGACATCAGATCAGTTTTCATTTTCTTCCTTTTTCAGTACTGCATAAAAGAATCCGTCACCGCCGTTTGGCTGTGGGAATACCGTTTGGCACTCCAGTTGATGAAAGGCCGGATTTTCTTTTAAAAAGCGGCCGACAATCTCCTCGTTTTCATGCTTATTCAGCGTACAGGTGGAGTAAACCAGCGTACCGTGGTTTTTAAGATACTGCGCGCTGACAGAAAGGATCTGGAACTGGCGTGCATAAAGCGGTTTGATCGTATCTAAATCTTTATAACGGATCTCCGGCTTGCGGCGGATGATCCCGAAGCCGCTGCACGGCACGTCGCATAAAATACGGTCGGCAGCCGGAAAAGACGGATCAAAGACCGACGCGTCGTTTTGCCGCGTTTCGATTGCCGTAAGACCCAGGCGCCTGGCAGAATCCTCGATCAGCGGCAGCTTGTTGGCGTGCAAATCACAGGCTATAAGGCGGCCGAGGTTTTGCATCTGCATGGCAATAGCAAACGTTTTGCCGCCCGGGCAAGCGCACATATCCAGCACCGTTTCCCCCGGTCTGGCGCCCAAAGCCCGGGCACACCGCCTGCTGGACAGATCCTGCACAAAAAAGAAACCTTCTTTGTAAAGCGAGCAGCCGGCTATATCTACCGAAGAGAGGATCTGTACAGAACCGCCGTTTACTTTTGCGTCGATCCCCATTTGCACAAAGCGGTCACAAAGCGCTTCGGCTGAAATTTTCAGTGTATTCGGTGTTACGAAAAGCGGCGCGCCGTATTCCAGTGTAGAAAGGATCTCATGTGTTCTTTCTTTCCCGTAAGCATGCGTCCACAGACCGATCAGCGCCTGCGGGCACGAATAACGCAGCGTGTCCGGCAGCTTATCCAACTGGACTTCACGTTTACACACACTGCGCAAAACCGCATTTACAAACTTTTTGGCATAGGCAAGTTTGCACCGGTCCAGCAGGCTGACGGTCTCATGCACGGCGGCATGGTCGGGAACACTGTCCATAAAATAGATCTGGTACACACCCAGCCGCAGCACATTCTTGACAGCTTTTTTCGTTTTGGCATATTGGTGCGCATACTGTTCAATTATGTAGTCGAGCGTCATTTTGCGCTCGAGCACACCGTAAACCAGGCGGCTAAGCAGCGCGCGGTCCTTTGCCGATTCCAAAGTCTGCTGCGCATGCAGCAGCGCCAGGTTGGAAAAGGATGCGTCCGTCTCCACCTTGTTCAGCACTTCCAGCGCAGTTTTGCGAACGTCGGTCATAGCCTTACCTGTTGTTATTGCGGTTATAGATAAGCAGCAGACGCAGAAGCGTTGCAAGTGCCGACACGAGCGCCGCAACATAGGTCAGCGCGGCCGCTGTAAGCACTTTTTTGGCACCTGCATATTCTGTGCCGCTCAAATAGCCGTATTGATCGATCGTTTTCAGCGCACGGGAACTGGCGTTGAATTCCACAGGCAGCGTCAACAGCTGGAACAGCGCCACAAGGCTGTATAAAACGATACCGACTAAAATCAGCGGTTCAAAAGACAGGAACATACCGATTACAGCCAGCGGGATGCCAAGGGTAGAACCGATCCGTGTGGCCGGAATCGCAATGTTGCGCAGTTTCAGCGGCACATAGCCCTGCGCATGCTGGCAGGCATGCCCGGCTTCATGGCAGGCAACGCCGATCGCAGCGATAGAGGTCGAATTATACACACCCTCAGACAAGTTGATCGTTTTCGTCGTTGGATTATAATGGTCAGTCAAATTGCCGGCAACGCGCTGGATTTTCACATCGGTGATTCCGTTTGCGCGCAGCAGGCTTTCCGCCGCCTGTGCACCGGTCATGCCGCGCGCACTGCGCACGCGGCTGTATTTATTAAAGGTATTTTTAACATTGATCTGACAGATCAACGCAAAAATGATCACCGGGACCATGATGATGCCCGTGACATAATAAAGCATATAGGAACCCATATTGCGTTCAACTCCCAAAATATGTGTCCGTCTGTACAGGATAGCCGGACAAAAAGCTTTTCGCGTCCATCTTTTTCTTGCCGGCCGGCTGAAGCTCTAAAATTTCCAGCCATTTGCCGTCGCCGCAAGTCACATAAAGATGTTTGTTCTGTTCGGTGACTTGGCCGGGGGCACCGCCTGAAAACGGCGTAAGACGCGACGTATGCAGTTTGAGCACCCTGCCGCTTTGCGTTGTCTGCGCACACGGCCAGGTCTGCAGGCCGCGGATCTGGTTGTGGATCTGCGCGGCAGATCTTGACCAGTCTATCGGCGCCATATCCTTGGTGATGCGGCTGGCATAAAAGCCATCACCCTGCGGCTGCTTTTGCGGCACGGCCTCGCCGGATTCGATCAAATCGAGCGTTTTTAAAAGCGCATCTGCACCCAAAACCGCTAGGCGGTCAAACAGCTCGGCAGAAGTCTCGTTGGGATCGATATCGGTCTTCACCGTATAGAGGATGTCACCCGTGTCCAGCCCTGCATCCATCTGCATGATACAGACGCCGGTCAGCCGGTCGCCGTTTAAAACAGCCCATTGAATCGGCGCCGCACCGCGGTACTTCGGCAAAAGGGATGCGTGTTCGTTGACACAGCCGTATTTTGCCGCGTGCAAAATCTCGGTCGGCAAGATCTTGCCGTAGGCAACCACAATTATAATGTCCGGCTGCAGCTGATTTATTTGCGCAAGCGCGCTGCCGTCCTTTAAAGTCGGCGGCTGGTAAACAGGAATACCGTGCTGCAGGGCACATGCTTTTACAGCTGTAGGCAGGATCTGCTGCTTGCGGCCAACCGGTTTATCGGGCTGCGAAAACACGGCCAGTACCTCGTGCCGGCTGCTTGCAAGTTTTTCCAGGCACACAGCGGCAAAATCCGGTGTGCCCATAAAAATACATTTCACATGCTCACCTTCTCACCGGGCAGCAGATGCGAAGTGAACAGCACACCGTCCAGATGATCGGTTTCGTGGCAGAAAGCCATGGCAAGAAGACCTTCGCCGGTATAAATATGCCAGGTGCCGTTGCGGTCCTGTGCCTTGATCTGTACTTTCATAGGGCGCTCTGTTGTACCGAACCGACCGGGAAAAGACAGGCAGCCCTCACGATTATGCTGGGAGCCCTCGGTTTTGATGATCTCAGGGTTAACAAGCTCTATCAGGCCGTTACCCACATCAATCACGATTACACGTTTTAGAATACCGACCTGCACGGCAGCCAGACCGACGCCGTTTTGTGCATACATCGTCTCGGCCATATCGTCGATCAGCTGCGCAAGGCGGTCGTCAAACTTATCGACTGCCCTGCTCTTTTTGTTCAGGATCGGATCGCCAAACATTACAATTTTTCTGAGTGCCATTTTTTATTCTCCTAATTCATGTCGGCAGGGTTAAAATCTGCCGTGATCTGTATGGTTTTAAACTGCTTTTGGACAGATGCCGCTTCCAGTGTTTTGCGCACCAGCGTGCGGATCGCGCGGCTGTTTTTGCACTTTATAATCAGGTGGTAGCGGTAAATGTTGCTGATTTTCAAAATCTTTGCCGGCGACGGTCCCAGAATGATCATTTTCTGTTCCTGACCATCTGTGCGGTTTTGCTGCACCAGCTGCGTAAAAAAGAACTGCGCGCATTGTGCAACGGCAAGTTCATTTTCACCGCTGAAAAGGATATAAAGCAGATCGCAAAACGGCGGATAGATCAACAGCCGCCGCAGCTCGATCTCTGTATTATAAAAAGATGCGTAGTCCTGCGCCGCCGCATATTCGATTGTAGGATTATAAGGATCGATCGTTTGAATGACCGCCGTGCCGGTCGCATCGCGCCGACCGCTTCGCCCAATGACCTGTGTGATCAGGTCAAAGGATTTTTCGGCAGCATTGTAGCATTCATTATAGAGCGCATTGTCGGCATTGACGACGCCAACCAGGCGCACGGACGGAAAATCAAGCCCCTTTGCCACCATTTGCGTGCCGACCATAATGTCATATTCGCGGCGTGCAAAGCTGTTTAAAAGCTTGTCGTGCGCGTTTTTATGTGCAGTTGTGTCGGCATCCATCCGCAAGATCCTGGCCTGCGGCAAAAGCGCCTGCAGCTCATCTTCAATGCGCTGTGTACCGTAGCCGGAGTAGCGCACATTGCTGCCGCCGCACTGGGGACAGGTGTTTTCCAGCCGCTGTATATAGCCGCAATAATGGCAGTGTAAACTGCCCGTGTCGCTGTGGTAAGTCATGGAGATGCTGCAGTTCGGACAGGTAATGACATGTCCGCAATCCTGACAGGCAATAAACGTATTGTACCCGCGCCGGTTGATCAGCAAAATAGCCTGGTTGCCGGCCTCGAAATTTTCGCGCAGATGCGAAGCCAGCACAGAACTGATCGGCGAAAAATGCTTGGCGCGAAACTCCTCGCGCATATCGACCGTCACGACCTGCGGCAGCTGTGCCGAGCCGTAACGTTGCGCCAGTTTACACAATATATATTTGCCGTTTTTAGCAGCGCAATACGTTTCTACACGCGGCGTTGCAGAAGCAAGCAAAAGCAGCGCCTTATGGTAAGCACAGCGAAACCTGGCCACTTCTTTGGCGTTGTAGCGAGGTGACATTTCGGATTTGTAGCTGTCTTCCTGCTCCTCGTCAATCACAATAAGACCCAGGTTTTGCAGCGGTGCAAAAACGGCGCTGCGCGTACCCACAACGATCTTTACATCGCCGCGCTGTGCGCGTTTGTAGGCGTCGTACCGCTCACCGGCGGAAAGGCCGCTGTGAAACACGGCAACCATGTTGCCGTAGCGTTTCAGGAAAATCGAGATCGTCTGCACAGTCAGGGCAATTTCGGGTACCAGCACAATGGCGTCCCTGCCCTGTTCCAGCACACGGTCGATCAACTTCAGGTACACCTGTGTTTTACCGCTGCCCGTTACGCCAAACAGGAGTGCCTGTTCGTTTTTCGGCGATTCCAGCGCACAGGAAAGCCGTTCAAAAGCCGTTTGCTGCTGTGCGGACAATATAATATCTTCCGGCTCCGCCGCCTCAGTTATATATGGAATGCGCAAACGCTCGCGCTGATAAAATTCCACCGCCCCGTATTTGGCCAGTGTGTTAAGCACACTGTCACCCACGGAGCAAAACTGCTTGGCTTCCGCGCAGGAAACAGTGCCCGTATCCTGCAGCAAATTTATAACGGCTTGCTGTTTTGCAGTCAGCTGTTTTTGCGGCTGACCCGCACACAGCCGAATCATTTTTTCCGTGGCGCCGCCGGCTTTGCCGGCACGATTCGGCAGCATGAGCCGCAGGCAGGCATAGGAAGTAGAAAAACAACGTTCTTTGAGCCAGGCGGCAAGCTGCAGACATTCGTCAGAAAGGCGAACAGTCTGTGTATCCACTGCCAAAACTTCTTTTAAAGCATCGCCGCTGCCGGCCGAGACAGAAAGCACAACGCCGTGCCGCTTTTGGTTATTTCTGCCAAACGGCACAAACACACATACGCCGGGCAGGACCGCCTGCTGAAGCGGCGGCGGGATTTTATAATCAAAATCCTCCCCCCGGCTGAAAAAGGTGTTTTCAACCGCAATACGGGCAACCAGATCAGTCATTGTTTTTGGCTTTGATGGAATCCGGCTCCTCTACGATATATTTGCCCTCGTACAGCTCATCCATCGCCATGGAAACGACCTTTTTGTCGAGGATCTCCTCTTTTTCGATCGCTTCGTCACGGATCTGGCGTGCACGTTTTGCAACAGCGACCACAAGAGAATAGCGGCTGCTGGTGTTTTTCAAAAGTTTTTTCAAATCCGGATTAAACATTACAATTACCCCTTTGCGTGATTTCTGATATATAATTCTTTATTGAAAATGCCGTCGATCTCGTCTACACAGGCAGACAGATCGTCATTGACGACACAGTAGTCATATTCGTTCGCGTGCTTAAGTTCATCGTTTGCGATCAGCATTCTGGAACGGATGGTCTGGTCATCGTCTGTGCCGCGGCCGACCAGGCGCTTTTCAAGCACCTCCAGGCTTGGCGGCAGCAAAAAGATAGACAGGCACTCCGGCAGCAGTTTCATGATTTTGGAGGCGCCGGCCGTTTCAATTACAAGAATGCACACCAGACCGCCGCTTACACAGCGCTCTACCTCCATTTTCGGCGTGCCGTAATAATTGCCGTCATAACATACATATTCCAGGAAAGCGTCTTCCTGAATCATCTTTTCAAATTCCTCGGTCGACCGGAAATAATAGTCGATCCCGTCTTTTTCGTTTTTCCGTTTTTTTCGGGTCGTGGCTGAGATGGACACATGACAGTCCGGGCGTTTTTGACAAAGTGCCCGCACGACAGTGTCTTTGCCGCAGCCGCTGGGTGCGGAAATGACAACGACCATTCCTTTATTCATTCTCTTCCTCCTTCATCAGCTTGGCAGACAGCTGCTTCACGTCCAGATAACTTAAAATCACATGGTCAGAATCGGTAATAATGACGCTCATTGTCTTGCGACCGTGTGTGGCATCGATCAGCGTATTTGAGGACTTGCTCTGCTGAACGATGCGTTTGACCGGCGCCGATTCCGGGCTGACGACCGAAATGATCCTGTCTGCATTGACAAGGTTGCCAAAACCGATATTTACCAAATTCATAGCGTTTACCCTTATTCTATATTCTGGATCTGTTCACGGATCTTTTCGATTTCTGATTTGATATCGACCACTTTGGAAGCAATGTCCACATTGCTGCATTTGGATGCGATCGTGTTGGCTTCCCGGTTCATCTCCTGCACCAGAAAATCCATTTTGCGCCCGATCGCCGTATCGCTGTTCAAAAACTGCTTCAGCTGTGTAATGTGGCTGCGCAGGCGCACCGTCTCTTCGTCCACAGCGACCTTATCTGCATAGATGGCCGCCTCGGTCAAAATACGCTGCTCATCCACATTGGCGGTCTGCAGCACTTCCTGCATCTTCTCATAAAGACGCGCACGGTACTCTTCCACCGTCTGCGGGGAACGCGCTTCTACAAAAGAAACCAGTTCAAGGATCGCGTCGCACTTTGCCAGCAGGTCTTCGCGGATGCGGGCGCCCTCAGCTGTGCGCATGGCAATAAAATCGTTCAAAGCTGCCTCGGCTACGGGGCGCACACAGTCCCACAGCTGCTGCTCGTCTGCCTCGCCCTTTGTGATCACCAGCACGTCCGGGAAGCGGGCAATCAGCGACGCGCCGAAATCTTCTTTCAGTTCCAGCTCTTTGCTCATTTGCCGCAGCGCCGAAGCGTAAGCAGCTGCAAGCGGCAGATTGACCTGCACCTCGGCGGAGGTGTCGTTAATACTGTCGATCTGCAGACTGCACTCCACTTTGCCGCGGCCTACCGAAGCACCTGTAAACGATTTTAATTTTTCTTCCAAAAAAGCATACTGGCGCGGTACCCGGGAAGTGAACTCAAAATACCGGTGATTAACGGATTTGAATTCTACCGTGATCCTGTAGTCCGCCGTTTCTGCGTGGCTTCTGCCGAAGCCGGTCATTGATCTGATCATCGTAAAACTCCAATCAAAAAGATCCAAAGCACCTGTCCGGGCTTTGGATCTATTATAAAAACAGTCTGGAATACGCGTCAAGTGTTTGTTCACACTTAATTTACATTGTTCATAAATAATTAATTTTTAACCCTCTCATATATACAGCGCGCTACGCTGATGCCGTTGGCAGACGCCTGCATCAGGCCGCGTGTGACCGAAGCGCCGTCGCCGACTGCGCGCAGACCGCGCACGCTTGTTTCAAAACTTTTGTCAACCAGCACTTTGTTGGAGTAAAACTTGACTTCTACGCCGTAAAGCAGCGTTTCGTCGCTGGCAATACCCGGCGTTACCTTGTCGAGTGCCTCAAGCATTTCGGCTATGTCCACCATGATGCGGTGCGGCAGCACCAGCGACAGATCACCGGGCACAGCGTCTTTCAGCGTGGGCACGATGTTGTTGCGGCAAAGGCGTTCGTCCGTTGTGCGGCGGCCGCGCTTAAAATCGCCGTAAGTCTGCACCAAAATCTTGCCGTCGCAGAGCATGTTACTCAAACGGGCAATGTGCTTGCCGTATTCGATCGGCGATTTAAACGGTTTGGTAAATTTTTTGGAAACGAGCAGCGCGAAGTTTGTGTTGTTCGTTTTGTATTCTTTGGACTTGTAGGCATGGCCGTTGACCACGGCAAGGCCATCGTCGTAATATTCTGTGGCCACCTCACCCGACGGGTTCGTACAGAAGGTGCGCACCTTGTCGTCAAAAGTGGGTGTGTGGTAGACCAGCTTTGCCTCGTACAGATTTTCGTTTAAAAAGCGCATGACCTCGTCGCGCACTTCCACGCGCACGCCAACGTCTACTACGCCGACCTCCGTTTCGATCTTATGGTCGCGGCACATGTGGGAAAGCCACTCCGCCCCCTCGCGCCCGACCGCGGCAACGACTTCACTGCTTTCGTACACCGTACCGCCGGCAGACACGCCGGTCACGGCGCCGTTTTCGATCAAAATATCGTCGACCATTGTGTTGAACAGGATCTCTACACCCTGCGACTCCAGATGTTTTTGGAATTTGGCATAGATTTTATACCCTTCCTCCGTGCCGAGGTGACGGATCGGGCATTCGATCAGCTTTAAATTGGCAATGATCGCTTTGCGGCGGATCTCTTCAATTTCCTGATATTTATCCAGGCCGTACACCTTTTTATCGGCGCCGAAATGCAGGTAAATGTCGTCTGCCTCTTTTAAGAGCGCAGACGTTTCGTCAAACCCGAGGATTTCCGGCAGATGGCCGCCGACATCCGGTGAAAGCGAAAGCTTGCCGTCTGAAAACGCGCCGGCGCCGGCAAACCCGGTCGTGATGGCACAGGGCCGGCAGCCCATGCAACGTTTTGTGCGCCGTTTCGGGCACTGGCGTTTTTCAATAGAGCGGCCCTTTTCGATCATTAATATTTTTAAGGCCGGATCCAAACGCTTTAACTCGTAGGCACAGAATATGCCGGACGGACCGGCACCGATTATAATTACATCATAACGCTTATGCATAAAAACTTCACCGCTTTTAAAAATTTAGCGCAGTACGGCACAGTTATTCATAATACTGCCGGTATATTATAATGAAAAACTCTGTACTTTGCAAGTATCTGCAAAAGGATTTCAGCATTTGTTAAGATTTGGAGAGCAAAAGACGGTGCAAAAGCGCCGTCTTAATCTTTTCATCAGTCCATCTATTTCAATTCCCGGCCGAGCGACAGGCATTTTGCGACAGTCCTGCCGGTGCTTAAATATGTATAGCCGGGCATTTCAAAAAGAATCGGTTTAAATTGCGCATAATCCGGTTTACCATACCCATTAATAATTGCTTCGTCAGCTAAAGTTCGGCGAATCGTTAAAATAAAATTGTCGAAGCCCGGCGTTTCGTATATATCTTCCAAAAGGCATTCCATGCTCAGTTTAGAATCGTCTAAAATCGGCGCACCGCTTTCAGACAACGTATATGGAAACACGCCGGATTTGTCGGTTTTTGCGCCGCTCACGCCGCCGACGTAGTCTGCCTTTTGCAGCAATGGCGCATCGACCATATTGATGCTTAAACATTTCGCCTCACGAATGCCGCGATTGGTGTAATGCGGCTTTGCCAGGCTGACCATGACCCGATCATGACCCAGAATGCCAACGTGACCGGCCAAAAGCCAATTTGGTTTTTCGCCTACCATCGCACCAACAATTACAAGCGGCATTGGGTATAATGCCAAGACGGGACCCAAATCCTTTTTCATTTCAGTTTACATCTCCTAATAAATCATTAAATCCAAATCACTCGGCCGAAATATCCAGTGTGCCGGACAATTCGCGGATCTGCTCTGCGCCGGAAACAGCGCGCCCCAATTCATAAAGCGACGGATTTGCACGGTATGTGTCATAAAACATAACCACATCGCCCCACGGCGCATAATAAGCCAGTGTGCCTACCTCAACGCCGGCAGCCGGCGTATCCGACACATCCAATGGTTCGGGATAAAAAATTTTTTCATTCGTGCTGTAATTTTCCACTTCGACACGAAGCGGCAGCTGTGCATAAAGCGCTTTTGCAGCGGAGCTGTCATTTAAAGCAAAAACGACCTCGTGTTCTTGTGAATCGGTTACAGAAATTTGCATAACGTTTGATTCCTCCTGTTCTGTCTGAGCCGCAGACGGCTGCGCGTCTGCAGCGGCATTTGCGGCAGGTTCCGTCTGCACCGGCGCTTCACTGGGTGACGGTGTTTCGGCAGCACTGCAGGCCGCAAACAAGAAAAGCATACTAAAACAGAAAACCAATGCACAAATGCGCTTCATTTTTTCGTTCTCCTTTTTTGGTAAAAAATATTAAACAGCTTTTGTGCATAATAGGTCAGCCAGACCCAAAAGCCCATAATGGCGGCATAGTCCAGCAAAAACAGTACCACAGGCTGCTCGGCATCGAAAAATACAAAGTGGCTTTGCAAAAACATATATGAAAAAAGGTCGTAACGCACAATATTGACCGCGCCGTAAGCCGCAATGCAAAATGCAACGGCGCGCAGAAGCCAAACCAACCATGCCGGTCGTTTCTTTTTATCAACCGCTTTTTTTAATCGCCCGCACAGCATGCCCCAATGCAGACCAAGGTGCACAGACATCAGCGCAAAACCCCAGTAGGCGGAAAGAATGTGCAGCGCATGCGCAAAATTGGCAAGACCTGTGACGTCAAAGTCAAAAACATAGCGTGACAAAAGCACACCGCTGACCATTGCCCCAAGCATCGCAAGCAGGATCAGAAAATTTAAACCCGTCTGGAAAATACGCACCGATGCATACTTGCCGCGACGTAAATGCTGCCACCAGTTTCGGTTAAGAATATGGTGCGTGGCAAAAAGCACAAACAGTGCGCAGCCGATCCACTCGTGCGCTTCTTCCCCAATGAGCATATAGCCCATTGCACAAAGCAGCAGTGCCGTCATAAAAACATCGATGCCGATTTTCAGCCTTACCTGCAATTTTCTCGCCCTCTTTTCATATTTAGATTTTTTGATCGCCTGTTGACCAGACGTGCTGCTGTGAAGCGGCAGAAACGGTATTCTGCGCCATAACGCCAACCAATTTGTGCGGCACATACGGTTCTTCCAAAGCAGCAAGCTCTTCAGGCGTCAGCACCAGATCCGCGGCTTTTGCCGCGCCGTCCACATGGTGCAGTTTGGTTGCCCCCACAACTGGCGACGTCACTTTCGTCAGCAGCCATGCAAGCGAAACCTCGGTCATGGAAACACCGCGTTTTTCAGCGATCTCTGCCACGCGGCCGATAATTACGGCGTCCTGAGCTGCCGTTGCGTCATATTTCAAGTGCGCATAACTGTCTTCCTGCAGGCGTTTGGAAGTTTCACCCGGATGTTTGGAAAGACGGCCGCCGGCCAGTGCGCTGTACGGCGTAAGGGCAATATTTTCCTCGCGGCAGTACGGAACCATTTCACGTTCTTCTTCCCGGAAGATCAAATTGTAGTGCCCCTGTACCGAAACGAATTTGGAAAATCCTTCTTTTTCTGCAAGCGCATTGGCTTTGGCCAGCTGCCATGCAAAACAGTTGGAAATGCCGATATAACGCGTTTTGCCGGCCTTCACCATTTTGTTCAGGCCATCCATAATGTCATAAAGCGGCGTCTGATAATCCCACATATGATAGATATACAGATCTACATGATCCATGCCGAGATTTTCGAGACTTTTGTTCAGCATGTTTTCAATGTGCTGCTGCCCGGTCACGCCGGCTTCGATCTCCGCATTGGTGCGCGGCAGAAATTTGGTGGCCACAACGACCTCATTGCGTTTGGCAAAATCCCGCAGTGCCCGGCCAAGATACTGCTCGCTTGTACCGCTTTGGTAAGCGATCGCCGTGTCGAAGAAATTAATGCCAAGCTCCAGTCCGCGGCGAATGATCTGGCGTGTGTGTTCCTCATCGATCGTCCAGGAATGCTGGCCGTGCGCTGCGTCGCCAAAACCCATGCACCCCATGCAAATGCGGGAAACCTTCAAATCAGAATTGCCAAGTTTTGTGTATTTCATGTTTTGCTCCTTTGCAACATAAAAATCTTTATTTTAAATGCTTTCCAAGCAGATAAGCCTGCTGCGGAAATTCGGAGTGCTGCGTCATGGCCGGCGTACCGCAGCCGGCACCCAAAACCATGCCGGCGTTTGTCAAATTCAGATACCTGACTAATGTAAAATAATGCGTTTCGAGTGCCTGAAAGGTCCAATCGTCGTCATTCCATGCGGTTGCGATCAATGCAGAGCGCATATTTTTTCGCTGCAGGCGGCCGTTGAATGCGCAAAAGCGGTCTACCAGCGTTTTCAGCTGTGCAGACATGCCATAGTAATAAAGCGGCGTCACAAACACCAGCATATCGGCATGCAGTATTAAACGGCGGATCTGTTCCATATCGTCCTTTTGCACACACGGACCGTCGTAACCGCAGTGAATACAGCCTGTGCAAACATGAATGTCGGCATGCGCAGCATCTACCAGCTCTACCGTGTGGCCGGCTTCCCGTGCACCGTCTGCAAAGCGGCTGGCCAGCAGATTGGACGAACCGTTTTGATTTGGACTGCCAAGCAACATTACGATTTTCATTTTTCACTCCCTCACTTTACAGACGGTTTACCCATTCTTTCAGAGCAGCAGGATCCAGCCTGCCGTTTAAAAGGATCTCGCCTTTTACAGCGGCGCCGGGGCAGCATTTTGCTATGGTCTGCGCCGTTTTGCCAAACCCGCTGCCGCCGGAAGTGGCAAACAGCGCGATTGTTTTACCGGCAAAATCATAGCTTTCCAAAAAAGTGTGAATGATCATCGGTGCGCTATACCACCAAATTGGAAATCCAACTAAAATGGTATCATATTCGGTAACATTGGCGGTTTTGTCCCGCAAGGCCGGCCGCGATGCAGGATCATTCATTTCAATGGAGCTGCGCGACTTTTTATTCAACCAGTTTAAATCCGCTTTGGTATATGCGACGGTAGGCTTGATTTCATAAATATCGGCGCCCACCGCGTCTGCCAAAATGCGCGCTGCGCGCGCCGTTGTGCCGCTTGCCGAAAAATAGGCTACAAGTATTTTTTTCATAATTTCATCCCCCATATTGTACATCAAGAAGCCAAACCGATTTCGGAAAGCCATTCGGCGACATCGCTGCTGCAGTCATCTGCCTGCGAGCTGCCAAGCGCCAGTCCCTGTGTCACCGATGCATTCGGTTCAAGCTGTGCGATCGTGTCCAGCGTGTTGGAAAAGCCGCTGCCCCCGCTCGTTACAAACGGCGCTACTGTTTTGCCTGAAAGATCATATGTGTCCAGGAACGTGTACAAGATCATCGGCATATCGCCCCACCAGTTCGGATAGCCAAGGTACACCGTGTCATAACCGGAAAGATCGACGCTGCCGCTGATTGCCGGGCGGGCATCCTCTCTTTGCTCCTGCTGCGCCAGATCGACCAGCGTGTCGTAGTCATCCGTGTATGGCGTCTGCGGCGTGATTTCAAATATGTCTGCACCGGTCTGGCGCTGAATTTCCTGCGCAACTGCCTGTGTGTTACCGGACCAGGAAAAATAAACGACGATCGCATCGGAAGAACCGGACGTATCAGACTGTGCCTGCGCCGTATCTGACGGTGCGGAAGCATTCGTCTGCGGCTGCGTATCGCCTTCGCTTTCCTGCGCAGTACCGGCGCAAGCGCTTAAGGAAAAGAGCAACAGACAGACCGTTAAAAATGCAGCTATTTTTTTCATGATATAAAACTCCTTTGTTGAATTATTTTTACTGTATAACAATTTGCAATACAGTTTTACACTTTAGTGTTTTGGAAGCGTACGGATTTTGTGGCGAAGATAATCAAGCCGCTCCAACTGTTTTTCCCGAAAATGGATCTCATCCAATGCAAAATTCCGTTTTTGGTCCAACATCTGCAAACGCTGGGCCTGCGTTGCATCACCCTGCAGTACAAGGTTCATGTACTGCTCGATTTCCTGCGTCGTAAAACCCACGTCGTTCAGCGTTATGATCAGGCTCAGTTTTTCCAAATCAGAATCATCATACTGCCAGGCACCCATTACTTTTTTAACTGCGCCGCAGAGTCCCCACGACTCGTATTCCCGCAAAAGTTCCAGGGGTATTTTATATTTTTCACTTGCTTCAAAAATCGTCATGCTCTGTCCTTCTAATATATAAAAATATAGGCGCCCTTCTCAGGACACCTACATTGTAACATGCCGCATTCAGCATGTCTAATACCTATATCGCATCTTCAGAAATGCGTTTTATGTATGTCTTAGCAAAATCAATAAAAGCATCGCCGGCCGGAGAAAACAGCTGCTCTTTGCGCCAGGCCAGGACAGTACCCGTTTCCAGACTTGGTTCCAGCGGACGAAAGCACAAATCATTATAAATGCAATTCAGTCGTATACCCAGCACCGCGCCCAAACCGCTGTTGGCAAGGACGGCCATGTTATAAAGCAGATTGCCGGTGGCCACGATCTGCACACGCTTTTGTGCATCGCCGAGCCACGTTCCCAGCAGACTGCGCGCAAAAGTACTGTTTGCCATGATAAGTGACTGGTTTTCCAGATCTTGCGGCCGTACGCACGGCAGCTTGGCAAAGTCAGAATCCTTAGCGGCCCATACACCCCAAACCTCTTTGCAAGGCAGGGAAATAAAATTATATTTTCGAATATCCACCGGCTCCGACATCAGCCCCATATCCAAAAAACCGCGCTCAATATAGTCAGCTATATTTTCTGCATTGCCGCTGTAAAGCGAATACTGCACACTGGGATATTTCTGATGGAAAACCGCAATGATCTCAGCTAAAAGCGCTGTGGACTGAAATTCGCCGCTGCCGATCGAGATTTCGCCGGTAAGACCGTCTGTTTTATTCAGAAAATCGCGCTTTGTCCGGTCAGCCAGCGCAACGATATCCTGTGCGCGCTGCTTTAAAAGCATGCCGTCCTCTGTAAGGACGATATTATGATTGCTGCGATGAAACAGCTTTACGCCAAGCTCTTCTTCCAGCTGCATCAGCTGCCTCGACAAAGTCGGTTGTGTAACGTGCAAAACCGCGGCCGCTTTGGTAATGTTTTCTTCCCGGGCAACCATTAAAAAATATTTCAATACACGCAGTTCCATACAGTCTCCTTAAATCATTAAAATACGCCACCCTGCCAAACCGGCTTACTGCCTGATATGTACGGATTTTGGCACAGTAAATCGTCATTTCTTGATTTATTTTACAGCTATAGTATAATGGGTTTGGAAAGAGTATGTCAAGAAAAAGGCAAAGGAGGAACCGATATGGACGAACAGACCACGTTTTTTGAGCAGACGAACGCCTCTCCGCTGGCCGCGCGCCTGCGGCCGCAGACGCTTGATGAAGTGGTAGGACAGTCACACTTGCTGGGCGAAGGGAAGGTGCTGCGGCGGCTGATCGAAAGCGACCAGATCTCCTCCATGATTTTTTGGGGACCGCCCGGCGTCGGCAAAACCACGCTGGCGCGCGTGATCGCAAACCACACAAAAGCACAGTTTATTGACTTTTCCGCCGTGACGAGCGGCATTAAAGAGATACGCACAGTGATGCAGCAGGCGGAAAACAACCGAAAATTCGGCGAAAAAACGATTGTGTTCGTGGACGAGATCCACCGTTTCAACAAAGCACAGCAGGATGCTTTTTTGCCGTTTGTGGAAAAAGGCAGCATCATTTTGATCGGCGCGACGACGGAGAACCCCTCTTTTGAAGTCAACGGAGCACTTTTGTCGCGCTGTAAAGTGTTTGTGCTGCAGAGTCTGAAGCCACAGGAACTGGTGCAGCTGCTGCAGCGTGCGCTGACAGACCCGCGCGGCTTCGGCGGCCAGCATATAGAGATTCAACCCGACCTGCTGAAAGCGATTGCGAACTTTGCAAACGGTGACGCACGCGCTGCCCTTTCCACACTGGAAATGGTGGTTTTGAACGGAGACGTACAGAATGACACGATTACCGTAACACCCGAAACCGTTGAACAGTGCACTTCCAAAAAGTCGCTGCTTTACGACAAAAACGGTGAGGAACATTATAACCTGATCTCTGCCCTGCATAAATCCATGCGCAACTCCGACCCGGACGCCGCCGTTTACTGGCTGGCCCGCATGCTGGAAGCCGGCGAGGACCCGCTTTATGTTGCCCGGCGCGTTACACGCTTTGCCAGTGAGGATGTTGGCCTAGCCGACCCGCGTGCACTGGAGTTAGCCGTTGCCGCTTACCAGGCTTGTCATTTTATCGGCATGCCGGAGTGCACCGTGCATTTGACACAGGCGGTTGTTTACCTTTCCCTTGCGCCAAAGTCCAACGCGCTTTATATGGCCTACGAACACGCCAAAAAGGATGCGTTATCACAGCTGGCGGAACCGGTGCCGCTTGTGATCCGCAATGCGCCCACGCGCCTGATGAAAGAGCTGGATTACGGCAAGGGCTACCAGTATGCGCACAATACGGAAGATAAGCTGACCAATATGCAATGCCTGCCGGATTCACTTTTAGGCCGCGCATATTATGAGCCGACCGACGAAGGACTAGAGACAAAATTTAAAACACGCCTTGAACAGATCAAGGCGTGGAAAAAGGAACATACAAAATAAAAGATGATTTATAGAACAGATAATTATAAAGAAACGCAAATAAATCCAGCTACCGGTCAGGTTTATGACGATACATGGATGGCTCTATAATTTGATCCGTGCGCAAAAAATCGTCGTCGTAAACTGCAAAGTTTACGACGACGTGGTGCCGACAACCGGAATCGAACCGGTACGATATTTCTATCGAGGGATTTTAAGTCCCTTGCGTCTGCCTGTTCCGCCATGTCGGCAAACTGTAAAAATTATGATACTTGATTTTGGGCAAAAAGTCAAGATAAAATAAATTTCGCGCTAGTCGTCGGCGTTTTTTTGCTCCGGCAGTTTAAAGTGTTTGGTCAGCGCCAGTTCAATTTCTTTGCGCCAGTCGGCCAGTTCGGCGCGCATGTCAGGCAGGGCATTTACAAAACCGTAGTGAATCAGCAAAGAGAAAATTTCTTTTAAATAACCGCGGTCGTTTTTGTCGGCATTTTCAATCGCTTTCCAAATGGCCTTCAGTTTATCCGGGCGCAGGCGTTTCAAATCGTCCAGCGTTTCGGCGCCGGTCGCATCCAAAATGGAGAACAACGATTCAAAAACCTCTTCAACTTTGTCACGGCTGACGTTTTCAAATAAGTCGTTTATCGTTTTTTCAAACAGGGTGCTTACATACTGCGGCTCATTTGCGTAAACAAAATCATCGCCGCGAATGTACCAGTTAAAGGCATGGTGCTGGCTGAGGCCGCTTTTGTCGCTTTCTACAACCAGGATTTTTTCATCGTGGCAAAACAGCTGGCCCACAATGGAGCCCTCGGGCAGGATCGTGGTGATTTTCTCGTTTATGCGGTCATAGCCGGCGGACTGGACAAAGCTTTCCTGAAAGCCCGGTCCGTCAAAATTATAAATATCTAAAACACGTTCGGCCTTTTTAACATTTTGAACCGCTGCGTATACGGCCAGATTACCGCCCTTAGAATGGCCGGTCAGGTGCACTTTTTCAAAGTGTTCGTCTAAAAAATCACGCAGATATTCGGCCGCCGCTTTCACCGTCCCCCCGGCAGGGAGAAAGAAAGGATTCCTGTACCTGTCTCTTATACACATCTCCGAGCCCACGAGACACTGAGCGAT
>ENA-UAYF01000389-UAYF01000389.1-human-gut-metagenome-genome-assembly--contig:-NODE-389-length-25181-cov-11.550665_pt1 | contig 25181 bp, 19 predicted proteins | sample MGYA00244017_ERZ654600 | MGnify/ENA primary metagenome ERZ654600 (study PRJEB26926, sample SAMN06164490) | human gut metagenome | biome: ENVO:00009003; feature: ENVO:2100002; material: ENVO:00002003... | reverse complement strand
AGATCGCTCAGTGTCTCGTGGGCTCGGAGATGTGTATAAGAGACAGCCTCTACATTTTTCTTGAAATTCTTTTATTTTACTTTTTAATCCTATATTCCCTTCCACAGCTTCACCTTGCTTGGAATCGCACATTATATTTTCAAGTGTCATGTATGGCGAAGATAAATACTTAAATGTCAACAGTGCATATGCCAATGCATTAATATAGAAAAAGCCCTTAACGTCTCTTTCATCCATACAGAAGTCTTCCCACGGCGCATATTTATTTAATGCATTATAAAGTATCATTTCTATGGTCTCTCTATCTATGATCTTTTTACAATCCACTGTATTATACCACTTTGTAGCCTCCTTAAGTTCCTTTTCCGTTCTATACGGCACAAGCCGTTCAAATCCCTCTTGATTTTCCATATCTTCTCCTTTTTTGCATTATTACGTCATTTTCAATCGCTGTCACAAAATTAGCTTTGTGTGACAGTTTTTTTCTTTTCATTAGCCCCTAAGTTTTGCTATATTTTTCACCACAGTAACGGATGCCGCTTACGAATAACCGCCTACTGTACCGCACCTTGATAATTTCATAGCGGGCAGCACACGCCAATGGAACGGTCAGACTGCCCACAAGAAAACATATTCACAAAAGGAGGTTTTTACCATGAGTAGCAAATTCATAGTCTCAAATCGAGTTCACGATCCACCCAGAGATTTTACTTCTGTACCTGCCTGTACCTATATCGACAGCAGTGGTCAGGAGTTCATTGACATGGAAACGCATCAAATGGATATAGATGCCAGAGATGCGGCCTACCGACAAGAAGTACACAATCGACTAGTTCGGCAACAGAGTGATCCTGCCCAAAAAGCTGAACTAAAAGCGTTCTTAGCCGAGTTTAATCACTTCGATAATTTTGGATTCGATGTAGATATTTACAAACGCCCTTGGATCATTAAGAAACGGGTTCCGAACGACACTCGACCAATCCGGCGACCATTCACGCCCTGCTATGATTTCAAAGCAGTTGTTGTAAAGAAGATCGAGTGTGACAAAACAACCGAATGGATTTATGTGTCATTTCGCATTCCATACAAGCCACCCGGTGAACTCTGGCTGGAAAAAGACGATTTTAGTCCCAAGAAGCTGCTGAAGAAGTTCATGTCTGCTGGTGGTGTCCTCTACTATACCGCCGATAGCAAACAATGGGCAGATTTATTGGCGGCTTTCATCAGTTCAATTTTGGACACTGAACATCCGTACTTGCTGCCTCCTGTTGGATGGTATCAATCAGCGGATGGCCGCTGGATCTATACGCCGCAGCTGAAAGAAGCTTTAGCTACTCCAGCAGTAGATACCACCCGCTCAAATCGGCTTTCCTTGGTTTTAGCCGGAATTTTAGGGATTATCAAAACCAGAATTCCTGACAAATTTAAGGGCGTTCATCGTTTCTTTGCTTTTGGGGACGATGATGCTGTTGTTCCAACATGGATAACCGCTGACGATATACCGAAGCACTTCAATGAAATGCTCGATCAGCACGGCCCCGATGTCCTGCTTCCAATATCCGGTGACGATCCGATGCTCACAGCCACCATTGGCAACTACCGTTCAAAGACGAATTTTGCAACGCTGATTACGCGGACTAAAACAGAGCCTCGTTTTCCGCTATGCCTTATCGTATCTACGAACGGCATTACTGAGTTGCAGCAGAAGCACTGTCTGTTCTTGCCTCACGAGGAAAGCCCTACAGCCGCGCTGCCTCTGGCAGAAATTGTTAGCAAGCTGTGTACCCTTGTTGAGCACAACCCAGATGCCTTTGAGCGCATCGTTGAGCGATCCTACACAACTGCTTTAGGTTCCTTGGATGAAGAATGCGCCTTTCGGAATGAAATCGCGCTTCTAAGCGTTTCATCCGCTGTTCTTTGCTGGGCATTAAAACTCCTTAAGCAGCCGGATTCAGCGCAAACAACACACGAGGTCTGTCAGGCATACATCAATAATTGCTTATCCGAGTGGGACAGCTCGCTGGATTGCAACGCAAAGGAAATTTTACACAAGGCACTCTTTTCGGCAAGCGAAGCCGGTGATATTCGTTTTATACGCTATGAAGAGGTCGATTCCAGCTATGACCCTGACCGGGACATCGTCCAAAAAAAGGATGCTTTCCTTCTGAAAGGGTCTTTGCTGAAGTCTCTGCTCCATGAGTATGCACCGGGATATAGTGCACCCGATGTTATTTCGCGTTTGCAAAGTGAGCATCTGCTCTCTGAGTTCAGCTCTGCCAAAAAGATTCGCATTAACAGCGGAACCTATGTAGATGCTCGACTCTTGACTTTGAAGCGCAGTTGCTTGACCGAATATGAAGATTCTGATTAAAACAGGAGGGACGGAACCATGAGGTTAAAAATAGGCTCTACTTACCAAAAGGCTGTTACAATCATCGAAAAACTCAAGGAGGGGAACGCTTCCATTTTTATCTGTGGAAAAAGTGGAACAGGCAAGACCACCCTTTCCTCCAATATCACAAGGAAACTGCTAGAGGCAGGTGTTCGGATCGTAGCCATAGATCATCGGCACGCTGTGTCTTTTCCAGTAGAACTAGAACCGTATGTACATCGTCAGGACGTATCTCAAAAGCCACTCAAGCTGCATTTGTTCGGGGCATCAGATAATCCAGCGGATGCGGCTGCATCTTTCGTTGATACTATCACATCCGTTATCGCTCTGTCGAATGCGCAAGAACAGCTATTGCGGCCTCTTTTAAAAGAGGCGCTTCGCGCTTCACCGGCTCCGAATGAAGTGCTGGAATACCTGCATCAGGAGATCAAGAGTTCTCATTCACGCTCTGCGCCCGGTTTGGAAAACGCCTTGGCACCCCTATTTGCACAAAAGCTTTTTGAGGATGGTGACATAGAGTTTTCTCCCGGCATCACCTTGCTGGATTTGAGCTCGTTTTCGTTATCTACGCAACACATCGTTGAAGAGGTGCTTTTTGCAGCACTGTTACGAGAAGCCACCTGCGAGGATTTTCCGCCTACCTTTTTGTATCTGGACGAGTTAAGCAACTATACGCTACGCTCTTCCAACGCATTGGGGCGAATCCTCTGTGAGGGCCGCAAACAAGGTCTGTACGCACTGCTGGTTGCACAGAGCATTCGTGTGTTCAAGCCTGAACAACGGACTTTGCTTCAGCAATGCAAGTATATGATGTGTTTCCAGCCAGCTGATGAAGAGGTTCGTATGTGTGCCCGTTTAATTAGTTCGTCAGGTGGAACCAAGTTGACTTCCATACTAAAGAGTCTTCAGGTTGGTGAGTTCATGGTCTCCGGCCCAGTTTATGTAGGTGATTCTGATACGCCAACTACCAAGCCACTGGTCGTCCATAGTAAGTCACCAGAGGATGTCGTTCCTGCCAATGGCCCGCTGGCGATTCCGAAGCCTTCTGATGCCGAGCCAATTCTGCCCCCAGCGCAGATTGATCTTCTTCTGCCGTTGGACGCTCTTGATGACTGTGACGATGAAGAAGCCACTCCCAGCAAACCGGAAACCGTAACGGAGAACGCCTGTCCTCTGCTGCCGGATTCGCCTTCGGAGCCTTCCATTGAACCGCTGCATCTTCGTGATGAATCTTCTGCTCCACAAGAGCAAAGTCAATCCCAGCAAATGCAGCTGCTTCGATCTGCAGTTTTTACATCCGTTCCTATGAACTCGTATTACGGTAATTATAACTGTTCTTGGCCACCAGCACAAGTGCAACCGGCAACCTTTTCTTACCCGAACATGGATTTCAGTTCACTGATTCAACAGGATGATGCGCAGATTTCCTTTCAAGCGCTTATCACACCATAAGGCAAAATGTACGCTAATTCAAGCAGATATGCTTATCATGAAGCAATCCGCTTCGCATTCAATTTTAATTTCAGGAGGAAAACACTATGAGCACTCATACCAACATCAACATGTCCACCGCTGTTTCCAATTTTGCAGCCGATCTCAACTCGGAACCGATTTCCTTTCCGAACACCGATACATCCATCAAAAAGTCCGTCCTGTTCGTGCCGCTCAATGAAAAGTGGTTGTTGACGATTCCAGAGGCTGCTGCCTATTTTGGTGTAGGGCAAAACCGCATTTCCGAGCTTGCCTTGCAGGATGGGTGCAAGTTCGTTGTGTTCGTGGGGGCTAAGAAACTCATCAAGCGGAAGAAGTTTGAGGAGTTTTTGAACGAGCAATACGCCATCTGATACCCTATAACGCCCGCTGAAGGGCTTGCATAAACTACGCCCGCATGATACAATAAAATGTGTTGTGTGGGCTCTTTTTATCTCGAAAGGAGCCACAAACATGGGCAAAAATCTTAAAGGAAAACAACTCGGAAAAGGGCTTGGTCAGCGAAAAGACGGTCTGTACTATGCCCGTTGCCGAAATTATCGCGGTGAGCGTGAGGAACGCTGCTTCAAGACCCTTCCAGAAGCCAAGAATTGGCGACAGGAACAGCTCTATCTACGCTTACACCCTGAAGGTCGGACTGTGGCATCGCCCAATATGACGGTGGACGCATGGTTCAATCAATGGGTCAAGGATGTCGTTGGCAACCGTGCTCCGAACACTGTTCGGAATTATCGGGAGCGATACGAGCACAACATTCAGCCATTCATCGGTTCTATGCTGCTGCGCGATGTCAAGCAGATCGACTGTCAGCGGATTTTGAACGCCATGGAGGACGACTACGCCGGTTCAACCATCCGGCAGACCTATATGACAATGGGTACGTTCTTCAAAAGCGCCAGAGAGAACGACCTCATTGCCAAACACCCAATGGACGGTGTCCGCTACACAAAGCCCGTTCGTGCACCTGATGATATCCACTTTTTGACCGTAGCTGAGCAGAAACAGTTTTTGGATGCTGCCAAGCATTCCCATAACTACGCTCAGTATGCGCTGATTCTAGAAACAGGCTTACGCACTGGTGAAATGATCGGTCTGACATGGGATGCTATTAATTGGGAAAAGCATACTCTGACCGTCAACAAAACTTTGGAGTATCGTCACAAGCAGGGCGTGTGGCGTGCTGGCCCTCCGAAAACGGAATCCAGCTACCGCACCATTCCTCTGACCGACACCGCTTACGACATCCTGCGGGAAATCTATGACACCAGAGAATACCGCAACGAATCGAACCGCCTGTCCACTGTCCTGACCTTTATGGATCGTAAGACTGGTCAGAAGCGAAAGTTGGTCATGCGTGATCTGGTGTTCATCAACTGGCGCACCGGAAAGCCTGCCAAGAACAGCTCCTACGACACCCACCTCTACAAGCTGTGCGACGAAGCAGGGATCAAACGTTTCTGTATGCACGCTCTGCGTCATACATACGCTACTCGTGCCATTGAGAGCGGAATGCAGCCCAAAGTCCTGCAAAAGCTGCTGGGTCATGCCAGTATCACGACCACTATGAACCGCTATGTTCATGTAACAGACGATTCCATGAAGAAGGCCGTAGCACAGTTCGCAAAGGCACAGGAAGCACAAAAAGGGTGAGTAAAAGGTGAGTAAATCCGATTTGCCCACCCAACGCCAAATTTAGTTTTCGTAAAAAACAACCTATATCCGTTCAATATAGCTGTTTATCATCTACATCATAAAAGGAGAAATCATAAAAATGAAATTAGGTATCGTCGGCCTGCCGAACGTCGGCAAGTCCACTCTGTTCAATGCCATCACCTCCACCAAGAACGCAGAAGCCGCAAACTATCCCTTCTGCACCATCGAGCCGAACAGCGGCATCGTAGCCGTGCCGGACAAGCGTCTGGACAAGCTGGCCGAGATCTGGCAGACCAATAAAAAGACCCCTGCCATCGTGGAGTTCGTGGATATCGCGGGCCTTGTGAAGGGTGCCAGCCAGGGTGCAGGCCTTGGCAACAAGTTCCTGGGCCACATCCGCGAGTGCGACGCCATTGTGCATGTAGTGCGCTGCTTTGACGATGACAACATCATCCATGTGGTGGAGGATGTTTCCAAGGCCGAGGCCGTGGACCCCATTGCTGACATCGATGCCATCGACTACGAGCTGATCCTGTCCGACCTTGAGGTGGTGCAGAACCGCGCAGGCCGCATGGCAAAGGCCGCCAAGAGCGGCAACAACAAGGGTGCTGCCGCCGAAGCTGCATGGCTGCAGCAGCTGGCCGACCACCTGAGCGCAGGCAAGCCTGCCCGCAGCTTCGATTTTGACGAGGGCGATGCCGAGCAGCAAGCCGTTCTGCACGAGATGGGTCTGCTGAGCGCAAAGCCGGTGCTGTACGCCTGCAACGTGGGCGAGGACGACCTGATGGAGGGCATCGAAAACAACAAGTATGTCCCGCTGGTGGCCGCACGCGCCAAGGAAGAGGGCGCACGCTACATTCCCATCTGCGCCAAGACCGAGGAGGATATCGCCGACTACTCTCCCGAGGAAAAGAAGGCTTTTCTGGCTGAAATGGGCATTGAAGCCAGTGGTCTGGACAACCTCATCACTGCCAGCTATGATCTGCTGGGCCTGATCTCCTTCCTGACCGACGGCAAGAAGGAGTGCCGTGCATGGACCATCCGCAAGGGCACCAAGGCACCGCAGGCCGCCGGCAAGATCCACAGCGATTTCGAGCGCGGCTTCATCCGTGCCAGCGTCATTGGCTACAGCGATCTGGAAGCCAACAACTTCGATTACGCCGCCGTCAAGGCCAAGGGTCTGCAGCGCACCGAGGGCAAGGAATACGTTGTCAACGATGGCGATGTGATCGAGTTCCTGTTCAACGTCTGATTTTCGGCAAAGATGTCACTTCCGGTTTCGCCCCTTCCCGTGAAAAAGTAACTCCGAAAAGCCCGCGGTTGCGCAGCAATGAAAGCCCCAGTGGGGCTTTCAAGCGGCAGAACGGTCTTGCGTTAGCAAGATGGAGGGGCTTCGCCCCAACAAGTTCCGCAGGCTTTTGGAACTTACAAAATTAAAAATAAATTTCTGCTATATATGGCCAGAGCGCACGCGTCGGCCATTTAAAATCGTAAAAGAGGTTTCCTATGATTTTCGGTATTATGGGCGCAATGCCCGATGAAGTCGATCAGTTGTGTGCAAAGCTGGAGGATGTCACCGTGGAGCCCTACGGCGGCGTGGATTACCACAAGGGCACGCTGGCCGGTAAACAGGTGGTGGTGTGCTGTGCCGGCATGGGCAAGGCCAATGCCGCCGCCACCACGCAGGTACTCATCACAAAATTCGGCGCGGAGAAGATCATCTTTTCCGGCATCGCTGGCAATATGACCTCGAAGATCGGCATTGGCGATGTGGTCATCGGCAAGACCGTGCTGTACCATGACGCACAGCTGGACATGATCTGCCAGAACCCGCCGTTCCTCAAGGAATACACCGGCGACCCGGAGCTGATCGCTGCTGCCGAAAAAGCCTGCGCCGAAGCGGGTGTGAAGGCTCTGGTGGGCAAGATCGCCACCGGCGACCTGTTTGTGGGCGACAGTGAAACCAAGGCTGCCATTGAAGCCAAATGCGCCCCCGACTGCGTGGAGATGGAAGGTGCCGCTGTGAGCCAGATCGCCGCCAAGAACGGTGTGCCCTGCGTCATCCTGCGCGCCATGAGCGACAACGCTGACGAGGACGGCCACGAGGTGCTGGTGGTGAAAAAGTTCAGCATTGCGGAATATGTAGCCACCGCCACCAAGATCGTGGCAGCAATGGTGGAAGCACTGTAAAAAACAACCCTCTCAGTCAATGCTTCGCATTGCCAGCTCCCCCGAAAGGGGGAGCTTTTGACATTCCGGAAACGTTTTCCGTTTTGCCAATGGCTCGCCCTTCGGGAGAGCTGGCGAACAAAGTGAGCCTGAGAGGGTTTTCTTTTACAAGAACTGTTCCAGCTTTACCCGGCTATCCTCCTGAAACTCCTGCAGCCTTTGGGCGAGGCGCTTTGCGCCGGGCGCGGCATTGGGGTAATCCTTCTGGGCCTTTACGCAGTCCACCACCCCCATGCCGCTGCCCTGTGTGAGCATCTCGGCCAGATTGCGGGTGGACTTGTCCGTGAGGGTCTTCATACTGATGCCCATTTTCGTGTTCAGCTTTGCCATGGCGCTCTGCCCCTGCGCGGTGCCGCCGCAGGCCTCGATGGCGGTGTGCGCTTCCTGATTGAGCTGGTGGTACACATTGCGCTGGCGCAGCAGCTCGGCCTTGAACTGCACATCGTCGGTCATCGGCACGATCTGTTCCAAGGTGTTCTTGCCCATCTCGGTATTCTGCACCACGGCTTCCAGCAGGTTCAGGTTGTCGTTTTTCTGGTTTTCCATACAAAAAATCCCCCTTCTGGCCTTAGTCTGCGCCAAAAGGGGGATTTTATACACTGGTTTTATTCTACACGCATCTGATCGCCGCCGGCGTTCTGTGCCTCCCGCAGGCGTGCATCGCACAACTCGTACAGTGCCTGCCAGTTCTTGGCCTGCACATCCTCAAGGCTCGCCACGCCGCAGCTCAGGGTAAAGGGCACCCGGCGCATCATGCCGGTGGTGGTGATGCATTCCCGGGGCATCTGCCGATACAGGTTCTGCATTTCCTCTGCCAGCTGCTTGCCGTCGGCATCCAGACAGCCCACCGCAAAGATGCTGCCGGTCAGGCGGCAGACCACGCGGGCCGCAGGGGTATCAAAGCTCTTTTTCCACTGGTTGCCCACAAAGCAGTGCAGCTGGTCCATCACAGGCTGGCCGTAGGTATCCCGCAGCTTCTGGCCGTTGTCGATGCTCACCAGCGCCACAGCCGCCTTGCGGCCCTGCGCTGCACACTGTTCCAGCTTTTGGGCAAACACCGTTTCCAGATAACGGCGGTTGTACACGCCGGTAAGGAAATCGTGGTTCATATCCTCGCGGCACAGTTCCCGCTCCCGGGGTGTCATGCGCTCTTCCGGCAGCACATTGCCTGCCAGCGGTGCGCACATTTCCAGCTCCCAGCATTTGCCGTCCGCTTCCACTCTGCGGTGCAGCACACAGTCCACACGGCCATTGCGCAGCTCGTAGTCCACCCGCAGGCCATCGTCCTGCCAGCCGTCACAAAGCGGTGCTTCGGTCAGGGTCACTGCCTCAAATACGGCCTGCGCTGAGCGCGCAAGTTCCCGTAGATCCTGCTCGGTACATTCTTTCTTCATGTAATTTTCCCCATCATCTGCGCACGCGGCGCTCCCGTATCCCGCGTGCAGTCACCTGTTCCCCATACGTTCAGGAACCATCTGCCGCATTATGCATCCCGCGCCCGTCCTGTTTCCGGAAATGCCGGGAACGCATCAGGTAAAGAAAAATGGCATAATGCCGCTTTAGCAACATTATACCATTCAGCTTCCGATTTTACCAGCAAAACGCACAATTTTCTGCCGGAGTTTTTACATTTTCGTCAAATTGCTAAGCTCCCGCCGCTCTTCGCCTTCTGTTTATACGCGGCAGTACACACTGCACTCGTCGTGGATGGTCTTGGCCAGTGCCTTGGCGGCAAAGCCGTCAGCGGCGCGCCATGCCCAGTTTCCGCCCAGCTTGCCGGGGGTATTCAGGTGTGCTTCCGCGCCCAGACCCAGCCAGTCGTACATGGGGATGATGGCCCGGTCAGCCACCGACCCCAGCGCTGCGCGCAGCAGAGCGATGCGGACATCATCGGTCCGGATGGCCGCCAGCTCCTTTGCGGTGGGCTTTACGCCGGTCAGGTGCAGGTAAGCGGCAGCGGCAGCCTTTTCCTTTTCGGAAGCGCCGTTCTCCCACCAGTCGGTCAGGGTGGTGTTGTCGTGGGTGCCGGGATACACTACGCTGTTCTTGATGTAGTTGTGGGGCAGATACTCGTTGTCCCCGCCGCTGAAGGCGAACTGCAGCACCTTCATGCCCGGGAAGGTGCTGTCGGCCAGCAGCTTTCGCACGCTGGGGAACAGTTCGCCCAGATCCTCGGCAATGATGGGCAGCTTGCCAAGGGCAGCTTCCAGCGCATCGAACAGCTCCATGCCGGGGCCGTTCTCCCACTTGCCGGTGCGGGCGGTGGTGCTGTCCGCCGGGATGGCCCAATAGGTATCGAAGCCGCGGAAGTGGTCGATGCGCAGCAGGTCGTAGATGCCCAGTGCGTGGCGCACCCGGCGCACCCACCACGCGTAGCCAGTCTTTTTGTGGTAGGCCCAGTTGTACAGCGGGTTGCCCCACAGCTGACCGTCGGCAGAGAAGTAATCCGGCGGGCAGCCCGCCACACGGGCAAAGCCGCCGTCGGCATCCAGCTCAAACAGCGCGCCGCCCACCCATGCATCCACCGAGTCGGCAGAGACATAGATGGGGATGTCGCCCAGGATCTGCACGTCCTTTTTGTTGGCGTAGGCCTTCACTGCCTGCCACTGGGCCGCAAACTTGTACTGCACGAACTTCCAGAAGCCGATCTCTTCCTCGTTTTCGGCGGCAAAGGCAGCAAGGGCCTTCTTGTCGCGCAGGCGGTAGAGCTTGTCCCACTCCACCCAGTTCTTCATGCCGTTGGCCACTTTCAGGGCCATGTACAGGGCGTAGTCGTCCAGCCATTCCTCATTGGCGAGGGTAAAGGCATAATAATCATCCGGGAAGTAATAGCTGCAGCCGTGCAGCCCAGCGCACTGCTTGCGCCATGCGGCGTAGGCGGTGCGCAGGACTTTAAAGCGGCTCACATACAAAGTGCCGTAGTCCACCTCTTTGGGGTCTGTGCCCCATTTTTCGGCCTTGAGCTGGGCGGCGGTGAGCAGGCCTTCTTCCTTCAAAGCGTCGAGGTCGATAAAATAGGGGTTGCCCGCAAAGGCCGAGCAGCTCTGATAGGGGCTGTCACCGTAGCCGGTGGGACTGAGCGGCAGGATCTGCCAGATCTTCTGGCCCGCTTGTGCCAGAAAATCCACAAACTTGAATGCTTCCTTGCCAAAGCAGCCAATACCGTAAGGGCCGGGCAGGCTGGACACCGGCATCAGGATTCCACTTTCACGCATGCTATTACCTTCCTCATTTTTAACATTTTATGGGAATATCGTTGTTTCTTATCATAACATATCCGCAGACTATTTTCCACAGGCAAAAAACGTGGTATACTTATTTTTAAACTGGATGTGTATCCCTTTTTCGATTTTAAATAGCCTCCGCTTTCGCTCTGGCTATATTCAGCGGAATCCAGATTTTTTATTTCGCGTTTGTCGCGGCCTGCGGAACTTGTCAGGGCAAGGCCCCTCCATCTGCTGACGCAGACCGCTCGCCGCTTAAAAGCCCCACCGGGGCTTTCATTGCTGCGCAAACGCGGGCTGCTCCAAACGCATTTTCACCAGAAGGGCCGAAACCGGCAGATACAGTAAAAACTCTTTTGTTGTTGGCCTTTACGGCCCCTTGCGTGAAAAAGCAGAATCGGAACGACCGCAGTCGTTCCAATTCTGCAAAAATAAAAATAAATTTTCCGCTGAATATGGCCAGAGCCTGCGGCGGCCATTTTAAATCGTCAAACTGCACCCTGAACAGGAGGTACCCGCGCCATGCAGCGCACTGAAAAATACTTTGAACCGGACGCTTTCCGCACCCAGTGCGAGAGCATCATCCTTGCCGCAGAGCCGGACGAAAAGACCGGCGGCGGGCGCATTGCGCTGGACGGCACGGTGTTCTACCCGGAGGGCGGCGGTCAGCCTGCCGACCGGGGCACCCTGACCCTGCCGGACGGTGCCACGCTGAATGTGACCGATGTGCACGAGCATGACGGCATCCTCTGGCACAGCGTGGACGCTCTGCCGGAAAGCGCTGTTCCCGGCACTGCCGTTTCCGGCTGCATCGACTGGGAATGGCGCTTTGACAAAATGCAGCAGCACACCGGTGAGCACATCCTTTCCGGCATCCTGCACCAGATGTTCGGGGCCGAGAACGTGGGCTTCCACATCGGTTCCGAGGCTGTGCGCATGGACACCAGCGTGCCCATTTCTGCCGAGGGCCTGCAGGCAGCCGAGCTTGCCGCCAACCGCATCGTGTGGCAGGATGTGCCGGTGCTGGTCAGCTACCCCACCCGGGAGGAGCTTGCCGCCCTTGTCTACCGCTCCAAAAAGGAGATCGAAGGGCAGGTGCGCATCGTGACCATTCCCGGTGCGGATGTCTGCGCCTGCTGCGGCACCCACACCCGCACCACCGGACAGGTGGGACAGATCAAAATTCTGGCCAGCGAGAACTACAAGGGCGGCGTGCGGCTGAGCGTGGTGTGCGGCCAGCGGGCATTGCTTGCTGCACAGGCTATGCGCCAGCGGCAGGCAGAGATCGGGGCGCTGCTCTCGGCCAAGGCCGACCAGACCGCTGTGGCGGTGCATCGCGTCTACGATGAGTATACTGCGCTCAAGTTTACACACTTTGGCGTATGTTCTCAGCTGTTCGATGCACTTGCCCAGCTGGCAAACCCCGGTGAGGATGCCATCCGCACAGTGCCCGGCCTTGACCCGGACGGCCTGCACCGGCTGGCGGTGCGCCTGACCGAAGCCACCACCGGTCTCTGCGCCGCCCTGACCCCCACCGAAAAGGGCACCGGCTACTGCATCGCGCAGGCAGACGGCGATGTGCGCGCCCTGACCAAAGCCCTGAACGCCGCCCTGAACGGACGCGGCGGCGGCAAGCCCGGCATCTGTCAGGGCAGCTGCGCCGCTGCACCGGAACAGGTGGAGGAATTTTTGCGGGAGCAGAATTTGTAAGCATCCTCGCCCTCTCAGGCGCTGACGCGCCAGATTCCCCCTTTTGTCGCTGCGCGACATCTTCCCCCGGAGCGGGGGAAGTCTTTCCTCTCAGGGGGAGCTTCTATTGCAAAACCGAATAGCTTTCCCTCTTATAGTCAAAAAGCTCCCCCTTTCGGGGGAGCTGCCGAGCGAATGCGAGGCTGAGAGGGTTCACAACATCAAGGAGAACAACAAACTATGAGAATGCGTTTCAAACCCTATGCCCACGACGAGCTGATGGCAGCCGACTTCCATGTGCACGAGCCGCTGATCTGGGGCAGCAAGTGGCACGCCCAGTACGCCCGCCCGGAGCAGCCCTTTGTGCTGGAACTGGGCTGCGGCAAGGGCGGCTTCATCTCCCAGTTGGCCTGCGCCCACCCGGAAAACAACTATCTGGGCATCGATATCACCGATAAGGTGCTCATCCTCGCCAAGCGCAAGATCGAAGCCGCCTATCAGGCTGCAGGCCGCCCCATCGACAACGTGAAGATCATGAGCACCGACATCGAGCGCATCAAGGGGGTCATTACCGCCGAGGATACGGTCAGCCGCATCTACATCAACTTCTGCAACCCGTGGAGCAAGAACGGCTCTTCCCACAAGCACCGCCTCACCTACCCGCGCCAGCTTATCAACTACCGTGAGTTCCTCAAGGACGGCGGCGAGATCTACTTCAAGACCGACGACGATGATCTGTTCCGCGACAGTCTGGAATACTTCCCCGCTTCCGGCTACGACATCGAGTGGATGACCTTTGACCTCCATGAGAACGAGCCGGAGTGGAACATCCGCACCGAACACGAGGGCATGTTCACCGAAATGGGCATCAAGATCAAGGCCCTGATTGCCCGCAAGGACCCGGACCCCGCCAGCGTGACCTGGATCGAGCCGAAGATCCTCAAGCGTCAGGCCCGCGAAGCCGCCGAGGCCGAGGCTGCTGCCAAGACTGCACAGGAAGGCGAAGACAATGAATGACCCCTGCGAGATCTGCCTGAACAATGTGCAGGATGAGTATGGCAGCTGGTACTGTGCTCAGGGCGGCTGTCTGGACGAGGACGAGATGGCCCGCTATCTTTCCCGCAGCACAGCCGCCTGCCCGTTCTTTGAGCCGGGCGATGAATACAAGATCGTACAAAAGCAGAACTGACCTGCACAGCAGCATGATTCTCACAGGAGGTGTTTTATGCTCAACTTTCTCACGACCACCACAGTATGCGGCTTTTCGCTGTATCATGTGCTGGCCTTCTTCCTCATTTATTCCTGCACCGGCTGGTGTCTGGAGGTCATCTTTGCCGCCGCCACCACCGGTCAGCTGGTGAACCGCGGCTTTCTCAACGGCCCGGTGTGCCCCATTTACGGCTTCGGCATGGTCATCGTGCTGTTCGCCCTGACCCCTCTGCAGGGCAGCGTCCTGCTGCTGTACATCGGCGGTGTCATCCTGCCCAGTGCGCTGGAACTGGTAGGCGGCTGGGCACTGTATAAGCTCTATCACACCCGCTGGTGGGACTACAGCGACTTTCCCTTCAACATTGGCGGCTACATCTGTCTGGAATTCAGCCTGCTGTGGGGCGTGGGCACGCTGGTGGTCATGCGCATCGTCCACCCGGTCGTCGCCGGTCTTGTGGATATGGTCCCGCCCTTTGTGGGCTTTGTCGTTATGTGCGTGCTCTATGCAGTCTACGCGGCAGACGTAGTCGTTACGGCCTTTGCCGCCTCCGGTCTGGCCAAGACGCTGGATGCCATGGAGCAGCTGGCTGACAGTATCCATGCCGTCAGCGATGCCATGACCCAGCTGCTGGGCACCACCACCCTGAACGCCGACCAGAAGCTGGACGAGCAGCGCCTGCAGCTCAAGCTTGCTGCCGCCGAGGCCCGCGAAGCCGCACCGGAAAAGCGTGCCCTGCGTGAAACGCTGGCCGCCGTCCGTGCCAAGACCGAAGAGGCCCGCGAGGCCGCAAAGCGTGCTTCCGAGATCGCCAAGCTCAACACGGCCGAAGCCGCCAAGGCTGCACAGCTGGCCGCCAAGGGCACGATGGAGCGCGCTGCCGAGCTGCTGCGTCTGGAACAGCTGACCGAGGAGCTGCAGGCCCGCAGCGATGAAATGCAGGCCCAGCTGCTGCGCACCCCCCGCATCGTTGGCCCGCGCCGCATGCTGCGCGCCTTCCCCGGCCTGAAGCATGGCGTAAAAAAGACCACCCTCAAGGCCCTGCGCCTTGGTCTTGCCCGCCGGGAAAGCCCCGAAGAAGAACCGAAGAAAAACGGCTCCGACACCCGCAAGGATGCCTGAGACCGCTGCCCAAAAGACCGCTGCACAGGATTGCAGCGGTCTTTTTATGCCCCGCCTTCCGGACCCGTCTGGCGTTCCGTTCTTTTTTGCCGCAATGTTTTAAATATCTATTTTCAAAGGTTTAAAATCGTGCTATACTGTTTTACAGAATGCCATATTTCGTCGAAAACATCCAACAGCGAGGGATTTATCATGTTCGAAGAACTGAAGTTGAATGAAAATGTCGGTGCACCGCAACCCGATGCACTTGCACAGATCGCTCGCAAAGACGACTTCCTGCAGCAGCTGCAGGAGTTTCTGGCGCAGCACAAAGGTGAGAACTGGTGTGTTTCCGCCATCGATATCGAGCATTTTAAACTGTATACCGAGCTGTACGGTTCTCAGCAGGCACACAGCCTGATGCTGTCCCTTACAGCCCTTCTGCTGGAGCACAGCAAGGCGACCGGTTCTCCGGTGGGCTACTTTGGCAGCGACGATTTTGTGCTCTGCCTGCCGGATGACAAAGAACAGCAGCTGGCCATCATCAGCCAGCTGCAGACCTGCGTGAACGATCACAGGCAGGACATTACCTCCTTCTTGTCTTTTGGTGTGTGCCCTGTGGCCGAGCATCCAGATGCTGACGCACAAACCCTGTGCAGCTATGCACAGATCGCATCGGTAGACCCCAGCCCGGCCGTAGGCGGTATGCACCGCTTTACTCCGGCCATGCTCAGCCGTCTCAAGAAGCAGCGTCAGCTGCTGAGCGAGCTGGAGCACGCCCTGAAAAATCACGAGTTCTGCTTCTTTCTGCAGCCCAAGTGCAACAGCATGACCCGCGCCATCGTGGGCATGGAAGCACTGGTGCGCTGGAACCACCCCACCCGCGGCTGCGTGCCCCCATCCGAGTTCATGCCCCTGCTGGAAAGCACCGGCCTTGTGACCCAGATGGATCAGTACATCTGGGAGTCTGTCTGCAAGACCCTGCACAAGTGGCAGGAGAGCGGCAGCAATCTTGTGCCTGTATCTGTGAACGTTTCCGTGGTGGATATCGTCAATCTGGACGTGCCGCAGATTTTCTCCAACCTTGTGGAAAAGTATCAGCTGGAGCCCAAGCTCCTGCTGGCCGAGATCACCGAGACCATGGTGGCCGAAAACGCTTCTCTGGTGGAAAACACCATCCAGGGCCTGCACCGCAAAGGTTTCTCTGTGATGATGGACGACTTTGGCAGCGGCTATTCTTCGCTGAATATGCTCAAGGACACCAACGTGGATGCCATCAAGCTGGACATGAAGCTCATCGACATGAACCAGCAAAACCGCAGCAAGGGCGTGCAGATCGTGGAATCGGTGGTGGATATGGCCCACCGCCTGAATCTGCCCATCATCGCCGAAGGCGTGGAAACGCCGGAGCAGGTCTCCATGCTGCAGGCCGCCGACTGCCTGTATACGCAGGGCTATTATTTCTACAAGCCCATGCCGGTGGAGAATGCTGAGGCCCTGCTGGCCCAGCCCAACAGCGAGGATTACTGGGATATGCGCCGCGACCTGATGCGCCGTGACCGCCGGGCACCCATCTCCAACAGCGAGCAGACCGCACTGGCGCTGCAGGCCTACCAGATCTTTGCGGACAATGTGCTGGAGCTTTCTCTGCTGAACCTTTCCACCGGCGAATACCGGGTCATCAAGCGGGATCCGCGCCTGCCCAGTGTCGGTTCGGATGCCGAGGAAGGCTTTACCGCTTACTGTGAGCGCATGGTGACGAACAAGGTGATCCACCCGGACGACGCGGAGATGTTCACCGACCAGACCGATCTGGAGACCCTGCGCTCCGCTGTTTTCAGCACCCAGCAGCCGGAGGCCTACCGCTTCCGCAAAAACGTGTCCGGCCAGTTCGTGTGGATCACCATGGAATTTCTGCCCTGCCGCAACTGCTGCGCCCAGAACCCATGGGCCACCGTGGTGGTGCGTGAGGATGCACAGGCCGACCATCTCAGCGAGGAGCTGGACTTCTCCTACAGCCACGACACCCTGACTGGCCTGCTGAACCGCAGCCTCTTTGAGACCGATCTGCGGACGCTGCAGTCCAGCGAATACGACTCCATGGTGTGCACCTACATCGATGTGGTGGGCCTGCACGAGATCAACAACCATCTGGGCCACCGCAGCGGCGATGCCATGCTCTGCTTCATTGCCAATGCGGCCCGCAAGTTCTTTGCTTCCAGCCGCATCTACCGCATCGGCGGTGACGAATTCGTGATCCTCACCCCGAACCAGCCGCCCTACAGCGTGTGGGTGGCTGTGGACAAGATGCGTGCTTTCCTGCGCGAGAAGGAATATGAGATCTCGGTGGGCATCCAGAGCACCAACGACCTGCACCGGCTGGACGATGCCATGAATCAGGCCGAAGCTGCCATGCGGCAGGACAAGCAGGCCTATTATGCCCGCAACGGCCAGGAGCGCCAGCTGCGGGGCCTGAACGAGAAGCTGGAGCAGACCCTGACCGAAAAGCGGGATGCCGAGCATTTCCTGCGGATCCTTGCCCCCAAGTACAAGAGCGTGTTCGTTGTGGATTTGAAGACCGACCGTATGCGCGGCGTGATCGTCCCGGACTATTTCCAGAAAATTCTGGATACCTCCGGCGGCTCTTATATTGCCGTTCTGCAGCAGTACCGTGATACGCTGGTGGAGCCCGCCTGCCGCGAGAGTCTGGCAGACCTGCTGGATTACAATTATATCCGCAGCAAGGTCCTTACCGGTGACATTGTGAAGCGCACCTATAAAAAGACCGACGGCACCACCTTCCGCATCAATGTGACACCCTATTCCAAGAGCGGAACTCACATTGATGAGACCATCTGGATCTTCTCCTGTGAGGATGCAGCTCTTACCCCCCCCCAGACGAAATAAGTGACTAAAGAAAAAGAGACGGCTGATTTGAACGATCAGCCGTCTCTTTTTTAGTTTATGCCCACAAATTCTCCGGGTACTGGCCCCCTGCCGTTTTGCGGGCGATGGCTTCCACCACCAGCGGCTTGTCCTCACGGTAGGTAACGCCGTACCATTTATCTGTGCTGCGCAGCACCTGAATTTTTGCCTTGCCCTCTTCGATCAGCTCCGTGACCACCAGCGGCAGGAAATACTCACACTTGAGCGGGTTTTTAGGCAGATTTTCGGTCAGCCAGCCCGCAAAGCGCTGCTCGGCTTCGTCCAGAAAGCTTTTGCCAAAGCCCCACAGGTTCATACTCACCGGGGTATCGCCGGGCAGGTCGGTCCAGCTTGCGCCGCCGTCCTCGGTGAAGTGTACGCCGTTTTCGTACGTTTCAATGCGGGTGCGTTCGGTCACACTGTGCAGGGTGCCGTCGGGTTCGGTCACGCATACGCCGCGGGCCACGCTGCCATTCTCGGAGACAGTGTTCCGGAGCAGGTAGCTTACCATGCAGTAATCGTAATAGCTGCCGTCCTCGTGGGTGGACAGGTAATCATACATCACCCGGAAGGCCTCCGGGCCGTAATAATCATCGGCATTGATGACTGCAAACGGGCCGTCGATGAGGTCCTTTGCAGCCAGAACGGCGTGGCAGGTGCCCCAGGGCTTGACACGGCCCTCCGGCACGGCAAAGCCTGCGGGCAGCTCATCCAGCTGCTGGAAGGCATATTTCACGTTCATGGCCTTGGATACACGCTCGCCGATCGCTGCCTTGAAAGCATCCTCGATCTCATGCTTGATAACAAAGATCACCGTCTCAAAGCCTGCGCGGCGGGCATCGTAAAGGGAATAATCCACGATCACCTGACCGTTCGGCCCCACCGGGTCGATCTGCTTCATGCCGCCGTAGCGGCTGCCCATGCCAGCCGCCATGACCACCAGTACCGGTTTGTTCATATAAGGTTCCTCCCCCTGTTCAGGCCGCAACTGCGGCAGAATATTTATTGTCTCATTATACTCCATTTTGGACAGAAAAACAATTTGAAATGGCTCCGCTGTGCCATTATTCCAGCTTATTTTTACCGTGCTCGCCCTCTCAGGCGCTAACGCGCCAGATTCCCTCTTTTGTCGCTGCACGACATCTTCCCCCGGCGCGGGGGAAGTCTTTCCTCAAAGGGGGAGCCTCTGGCGGAACCGCATACTTTGCGTGGATTGCCAAGGCCTCTCACTTTGGGAGAGGTGGCATTGCGCAAGCAATGACGGAGAGGGCGAGGTTGCCGACCTTCTGCAAGTCAAAATTTCCAAAATATGCAATTTATTCTTGCAAAAGTATTGTTTTTGCCATATAAATATTGTATAATGGCGATATCATTGCAGGTTTTACCTGTCAAAAAGCGTCTTTTAGTGAAAGCAAATCTTTCCAATACGACCAAGAAAGAGGTATTTTATCATGAATGAAGCCGTTACCAAGCGCTTTCTGCTGTATTTCCGCCTGATGCTTCTGGTGTGGATCCTGATCGCCAATGCCATCATCCATGTGACCGGTCTGGAGTACAGCTGGCTGATCTTCCTGAGCAATATCATGATGTTCACGCTGGAAGGCGATGTGAAGGATCGCTTCGTCACCGTTGAGCTGGGTGGTCTTGTAGGCCTGATCCTCACCGTGATCGCTCTGCTTTCCATCACGGCCCTGACCCCGGTGCTGGGCGGCTTCTTCGGCTTCCTCATCCCGCTGGCCGTGGTACTGTTCATCCTCATCATCCTGCACCCCTACGCACCCAAGGTGCTGAACAACGTGGGCTTTGCCTACCTGACTGTGGCCTGCATCGACACCACCGCTCTGGCCACCCACCTGCCCCAGTTCTTCATCACCTTCATCGTGGGTTCCGTTCTCTTCAACGGCGTGTGCGTGCTGCTGATGAAGCCCGCCAAGGCTCTGGCCGTCAAGAGCGTCCAGAAGGAAAATGCCTGATTTCCTTTTTATAAAGCATCCAACGCCAAAGGCCGCTGTTTCCATTTGAGCAGCGGCCTTTGGCGTTTCGCTGCAGCAAAAAAAGCGCCGCTCTCCCCTGCCGGGAAAGCGGCGCTTTGTGTTTTGCAGTGTCTGCTTACAGGCTGCGGTTGCGGATCTCGGCAGTCACCTTTGCGATGAACGCATCCAGCTCCATCGTGGTGGTCTCGCCCTTGCGGTCACGCACCGAGATGTTGCCTGCCTCGGCTTCCTTGGCACCCAGAACCAGCATATAAGGCACACGGTCCACCTGCTGTGCCTCGCGGATCTTGTAGCCGATCTTCTGGTTGTCGTCGTCCAGCACAACACGGACACCGGCTTCCACCAGCTTTTCGGTCACGCCCTCGGCGTAGTCCAGCGTCTTTTCGGAGACGGGCAGCACCTTGACCTGCGTGGGAGCCAGCCAGGTGGGGAACTTGCCCTTGGTCTCTTCGATCAGGTAAGCCATGAAGCGGTCCAGAGAGCCCAGGATGGCGCGGTGCAGCACCACGGGGGTCTTTTCGGTGCCGTCCTTGTCCACGTAGGTCAGGTGGAACTTTGCGGGCAGGCAGAAGTCCAGCTGGCAGGTGGACAGGGTGTACTCGGCACCCACGGCGGGCTTGACGTTCACGTCCAGCTTGGGGCCGTAGAAGGCAGCCTCGCCGATCTCCTCGGTGAAGTGGATGCCCAGCTCGGTCAGCACTTCGCGCAGGGCCTGCTCTGCATGGTTCCACATGGCATCATCGTCGTGGTACTTCTTCTTATCGGCAGGATCACGCAGGCTCAGCACGCAGCGGTAATCGGTAATGTTGAAGTCCTTGTACACCTCAAAGATCAGGTCGCACACGTTTGCGACCTCGCTCTTGATCTGCTCCGGGGTGCAGAACAGGTGAGCATCGTTCTGGCAGAAGTGACGGCCGCGCTCGATGCCCTTCAGGGTGCCGGAGGACTCGTAACGGAAATCGTGGGCGATCTCACCGATGCGCATGGGCAGGTCACGGTAAGAATGAGGACGATTTGCGTAGATCATCATGTGGTGGGGGCAGTTCATCGGGCGCAGAACATAGCTCTCGCCCTCCATCTCCATGGCGGGGAACATGTTCTCACGGTAGTGATCCCAGTGACCGGAGGTCTTATACAGGTTCACAGTGCCGATGCAGGGAGTCATAACGTGCAGGTAGCCGCGTGCACGCTCCTTCTCCTTGATATAGTTCTCCAGCTCCTGCCAGACGGTGTAGCCTGCGGGCAGGAACATGGGCAGGCCGCGGCCAACCAGATCGTCGGTCATGAACAGGCCCATTTCCTTGCCGATCTTGCGGTGATCGCGCTCACGGGCCTCCTGCTGCTCCTTCTCCCAAGCATCCAGCTCTTCCTGATTGCGGAAGGCCACGCCATTGATGCGGGTGAGCATCTTGTTTTCCTTGTCGTTCTTCCAGTATGCGCCGGACTGCTGGGTGATCTTGAAGGCCTTCAGCGCCTTGGTGTAGGTCAGGTGGGGTCCGATGCACATATCCACGTACTCGCCCTGCTGGAAGAAGCTGAACTCGGTCTCCTCGGCCAGATCCGCCATGTGCTCGATCTTGTAGTTCTCCTTGCGCTCTTCCATCAGCTTCACGGCCTCGGCGCGGGGCAGGATGAAGGGCTTGATGGGCAAATTCTCCTTGACGATCTTGCGCATCTCTTTTTCGATGTTTGCCAGATCCTCGTCGCTGAGCTTCTGGTCGCCCAGATCGACATCGTAGTAGAAGCCGTTCTCGGTAGCGGGGCCGAAGGCGAAATCAGCCTGCGGATACAGGCGCTTGATGGCCTGCGCCATGATGTGGGCTGCGGTGTGGCGGATGACGTGCAGTTCCTGATCCTGCGGGCACTCGTCCACATGACCGTCCTTATAGATGATCTTCATAATGTTTGCTCCTTTGACTGATAAAGTAAAACAAAAAAGCGCTTCATCCCGCACACTTACTCACGGGATGAAGCGCCTGAAAAAGTCAGAAACGTTCCACGGTTCCACCCGAATTGCACGCCTCTGCGTGCCACTCGCTGTGCTGTAACGGGCGCACCCGGCAGAGGTTCTCCTCTGCGCTCTGCGGTGGTAGAGCTCCGGCACATGGCAGGCCGCTTGCAGCACCCTTGCGGGGCAGCCCTCTCTGGGTCATGGAGAAACGGGAACTCAGTTTGTCCGCATCATCGCTTTTACAGGATGAAACTACGCTGATTGTAGCACGTCCCGCCGAAAAAATCAAGGGATAGATGCAGGAAAAAAGATTTTTTAGCGCAGGGCTGCTCTTTTACGCAAAATCCCCGCTTCTTTGTGCGCAGAAGCGGGGATTTTGATCTGGTTGCCATTAGAGATTTCGGATCGGAGCTTTACTCCACATCCTGCAGGGCGGCAAAGTCCTCTTCGCCGGTGCGGATCTTGACCACGCGGGTCACGTTGTAAACAAAGATCTTGCCGTCGCCGATGTGTCCGGTGTACAGTGCCTTCTTGGCGGCCTCCACCACAGCGTCCACGCTGATCTTGGAGACGATCACCTCCACCTTGATCTTCGGCAGCAGGGTGGTATCCACAGGCACGCCGCGGTACTTCTCGGAAGTGCCCTTCTGGATGCCGCAGCCCATCACCTGAGTAACCGTCATGCCGGTAACGCCCAGATCGTTGAGGGCAGTCTTGAGCTGATCGAACTTGGAAAGCTTTGCAATGATGGACACCTTGTGCATGCCGGTGTCGTATACGCCATCGTGGATCACGGGCGAAGGCTCGCGCACCACAGGAACGGCAGCGCTGATCTGCTTGTCGGTGGCCTTGGTCACATCGTCCTCGCCGAGGTCGGTGTTCTCGTTGGGCACCATGGCAGCAGAGTTTGCATCGGAGATGGAGAAACCAGCGTAAGCGGATGCCAGACCATGCTCGTGGATATCCAGACCATCGATCTCCACCTCTGCGGGAACGCGCAGGCCGATGAACTTATCGATGAGCTTGAAGATAATGAACATCACAACGACAACGTAGATGTCAACGGTCACGAGGCCCAGCAGCTGGGTGCCCAGCTGTGCCAGACCGCCGCCGTAGAAGAGACCTGCGTGCTCGGTGTTGGCACCGGTGGAGAACAGGCCCACCGCAATGGTGCCCCACACGCCGTTTGCAAAGTGGACGGAAACTGCACCAACAGGGTCATCCACCTTGGCGATGTTATCGAAGAACTCAACGCTCAGAACAACGAGCAAGCCGGCCACAAAACCGATGAAGAATGCGCCGAACGGAGAAACGGTATCGCAGCCTGCAGTGATCGCCACCAGACCGGCCAGAGAACCGTTCAGGGTCATGGAGACATCGGGCTTGCCGTAGCGCAGCCATGTAAAAATCATGGTCACACAGGTGGCAACGGCTGCAGCAAGGTTGGTATTGAAGCAGACCAGACCGGTCATGGTCATGGCCTCGTCGGTGGCAAGGCTCAGAGAAGAACCGCCGTTAAAGCCGAACCAGCAGAACCACAGGATGAACACGCCCAGAGCACCAGCGGTCAGGTTGTGGCCGGGAATGGCGTGAGGCTTGCCGTTCTTGTCGTACTTGCCGATGCGGGGACCCAGCATCCATGCGCCCAGCAGAGCGATGACACCGCCCACATTGTGGACTGCTGCAGAGCCTGCAAAGTCATGAAAGCCCATGCTCTGCAGCCAGCCGCCGCCCCACATCCAGTGGCCGCAGATGGGGTAGACCACCAGCGAGATCGCAGCAGAATAAACGCAGTAAGCCTTGAAGTTGGTGCGCTCGGCCATGGAGCCGGAAACGATGGTGGCAGCCGTTGCGCAGAACACGGTCTGGAACACGATGTAGACCCACAGCGGGATATCCAGACCCAGATGGCTGTAATCGCCCTGAATGAACGGGTCGAAGCCGCCGATCAGTGCGCCGGTGCCGCCGAACATCAGGCCAAAGCCGATGATCCAGTAGCACGGGGTGCCGATGCAGAAGTCCATCATATTCTTCATCAGAATATTACCGGTGTTCTTGGCACGGGTGAAACCGGCTTCGCACAAGGCGAAGCCCGCCTGCATGAAGTAGACGAGGAACGCTCCCACGAGCGTCCAACAGGTGTTGATGGAGCTGAACATAACTTTCCATACCTCCCACGAATGTGATGCCGCAAGGCCACCAGAACCTTTTGGCGTGTGCGGTGTTCCCCGTGCCGATCGCACGCAGGAACGCTTCATTTGCACTCAGGAGACCTTCTATCTTCCCCCGAGCGGCAATATCCCCGAAAACACAAAAGGCGCTGGCGGAATCTCTTCCGTCAGCGCCTTTGCTTTCGATGGCAAGAGTATAGTCCCTTTGTGCAAAAGTGTCAAGGGCTCATGTCAAGGTTTTACGTTTTTCACAACGCAAAGAAAGTTATCACGGCAAAAGTTTGGCAAAACTCTGTTTTCAGCTGCGCACTAGTCATTCTTCTCCGCTTCTGTGTCGTTTTCCGCTTTTTTGCGGCCGGAGCGGTGTCCGCCCTGCATTTCCCAGTGCAGCATCAAGCTCATCATGGCGCGCAGTGCAAAGGTGGCAGCCAACGGCACCACCGACTCCAGATTCTGCAAAAGGAAGGTCTTTGCGATCTCCGCCGACATCAGGAATTCCAGCGCCGTGGTCAGGCCGCTGCTCATCTCGTGGTGGAAATCATGGTGGTCATGGAAGAAGGTCGCCCGCACATAGTGGTAGGTGGCCTTGATAAGACTGGTGACGATGATGAACAGACCGATCACTTCGGCAAGGCCCGCGATCATGGGCACTGCGGTCTCCAGAAAGCCTTCCAGTCCATGGGTAATGCCTGCGTTCAGATGATAAAGCCAGCCCATAGCAGCATCCTCTTACAGCAGCGTCTTGACGTATGCTGCCAGCTCCTCGTCCTTGCAGGAGGCGAAGAACAGCTCGCTGAACTTTGCACCGGCCACAGCGCCCTTCAGCAGGTCCTGATCGATGCTCTTCAGGCACTCGATCAGCGGCTTGAAGGTAGCGGCACGCACGCCGTCCAGGATCTTCTTGTTGCGCTGCTCAGGCTCCACGCGCTCCTTGGGGTAGCCCTGACCGTGGCCGAAGCCGAACAGTTTCTCGAAGCAGTACTCAAGGTTCAGCTCACCGCCCCAGCCGAAGCCCTTGGCAAACGGCATGGCAACGGCGTTGCCGTCGTTGACGTGGGCAAAGGTGTAGGCATCCACAGGGTCCTCCACATGGCCGCAAATCACGCCGGGGAAGCTGTTCAGGGCCAGCATGGCACCCTCGCCGGTGCCGCAGC
>ENA-UAYF01000370-UAYF01000370.1-human-gut-metagenome-genome-assembly--contig:-NODE-370-length-25710-cov-5.812161_pt1 | contig 25710 bp, 20 predicted proteins | sample MGYA00244017_ERZ654600 | MGnify/ENA primary metagenome ERZ654600 (study PRJEB26926, sample SAMN06164490) | human gut metagenome | biome: ENVO:00009003; feature: ENVO:2100002; material: ENVO:00002003... | reverse complement strand
ATCTACACCTATTAAGTCGTCGGCAGCGTCAGATGTGTATAAGAGACAGAGATAACCGTGCTGAAAATCGACTTCATCGGCAAAGATGGCGCCATCGAGCGCGCCGAACGTGCCGAACGCATCGGCCGAGAAAAGGATCTTATCCGTTTCATCATACGTCATCATGACCTCGGGCCAGTGCACCATCGGCGCCATTACAAAATGCAGCTTGTGGCGCCCCGTTTCGAGCACGTCGCCCTCTTTGACGAGCAGCGCGTTTTCAAATGCGTCGCCGTCGAAAAACTGGGCAAGCATCGTCTTGATCTTCGCGTTGCAGACCACGGTCACGCCCGGGTAGCGGCGCACCAGTTCTGCAATGGAGGCCGAATGGTCAGGCTCCATGTGGTGCACGACCAGATAATCGAGCGCGCGGCCGTTTAAAGCGTGCGCCACGTTTTCAAAAAAGAGCTCGCCCACGGCGCTGTCCGCCGTGTCGAACAAAACGGTTTTTTCATCCAGAAGAACATAGGCGTTGTAGGAAACACCGTTCGGCACCGGGTAAACGCCCTCAAAAAGCGCCAGACGGCGGTCGTTTGCCCCGACCCAGACAAGGTCTTTCGTCACATTTCTTGTGCAGTACATAAAACTACCTCCAAGCCGCAAGAGCGACGCGGCAGGGCGGCAATGCGCCGAGCCGTAAAATTTGTTGATACCATTAAGCCCACGAAACAAGCAGCCGAACTGCTGCCGCGGGCCGAACTACTTACCGCCGGCCGTGCCCGAAAAATCGGCAAACAGCAGCGTTTGCATGGCGGTGCTGCCGGCGACCGGATGGCGGTAGCCAAGGCGAAAGCCGTTTTGCAGGAAATCGCCCACAAAGCGGTCGCTCATCGTCTCATACGTCAGCGCAAGCTTTTTCAGGCGCGCGTAACCGACAGCCTCCTGCACAACAGACGCTGCCGCCGGGCTGCCCGGCAGTGCAAAAATACGCAGGTTGTAAACCGGCGCACCGGCCGGAAGCACGACCTCCATCAGTTCGGCGATCTCCGCATGGTGCGCACGCAGCCGCTGCAGACCGCCCGGCGCCGCCAGGCGCAGACGCAGCGCACCGATGCCATGCGGCAGACGCGCAAGCGCAGCGCGCGGTGTGAGCGCAGCGAGCGCAGTCCGGTCAGCAGAAATATAGGCACGGCTCAAACGGCTCCAGCGCCGCAGGTAATAAAGAAAATAGGCACGGGCGAACTTCTGCCGGCGGCCGGGGTCCGGGCAATACAGGCAAAAAAGCGGATCCTGCACAAGCAGCTGCGCCAACGCAGATGCCAGCTTGCCGGTTTGCGCCCCGGAACGCAGTTTGAGCCTCATACCACACCTCCACAAAATCTTCGCAAATATTTTACACGTTTTACCCCGTGTTTGCAAGGCGTATTTTCCAAATAATAAGACAAGTTGCCCCAGTCATACTATAATTCAGACATATTCCGCAGAAAATTTAGAATTCTGTGTAGAAACTGCACGAATTTATTGACAAATATTAAAATTTATTGTATAGTTTTACCAAGGCTTTTTAGAACCAAGCGAACCATTAGATAGGAGTGTTTTAATTTGAAAAACTACAACGCAAAAGATATACGCAACATTGTGCTTGCCGGCCACGCGTCCAAGGGCAAAACCACGCTGGCCGAATCCATGCTGTTTACGGCCGGCGCGACCGACCGCATGGGCACCATCGCCGACGGCACGACCGTTTGCGACTACGACGCCGAGGAAAAGAAAAGAAAGTTCTCGATTTCCTCCGCCGTGGCGCCCATAGAATACAAGGGCAAAAAAATCAACATTCTGGACACTCCGGGTCTTTTTGATTTTGAAACCGGCGCCGCCGAGGGCATGCGCGCCGCAGACTGCGCCGTTTTGGTCATTTCCGCACGCAGCGGACTGGACGTCGGCAGTGAAAAAGCTTTCAAAGCCGCTTCCAAACGCCGCATCTCCAAAATCATCCTGCTGAACAAAATGGACGACGCGCGCGCCGACTTTTACAAAACGATGAACGCCGTCATCGCCAAATTCGGCACCAGCGTGTGCCCGGTCATCGTGCCCGTTGTGCAGGACAGCAAGGTCTGCGCCTACTATAATATGATAGAAGACAAGGCCTATACATACTCCGGCCGCACCAAGACCGAGACTGACGCCGCCCACGAGGACGAAGCGCGCTTTGAGGCGGTAAAAGAGGTGTTCAGCGAAGCCGTTGCCGGTGCCGACGACGAGCTGATGGAAAAATACTTTGAGGGCGAGCCCCTGACCCGCGAAGACCGTATTCACGGCCTGCGTGCCGGGCTGGCAGACGGCAGCATCGTGCCGCTGGTGTGCGCCTCCGGCGCAAGCGGCGCCTGCGTTGACATGCTGCTGGACTTCATTGCCGAATGCGCGCCGGCGCCAAGAGCGGAGTACGCCGCCGACCAGAACGGCGAGCCGACCGAGCTTACACCCGACGAAAGCGCCCCGACGGCCGCCATCTGTTTCAAAACCGTGGCCGACCCGTTCATCGGCAAGCTGTCGTTCTTTAAAACGATCAGCGGCAGGATCACGCCCGGTATGAGCGTAAAGAATCCGCGCACCGGCGCCGAGGAAAAGGTGGGCAAGATCGTGACCGTGTGCGGCTCCAAGCAGGAGGACTGCAAAGAGATCCCGGCCGGCGACATCGGCGCGCTGACCAAACTTTCCTCCTTTGCGACCGGCGACACCATGTGCAGCGGCTGCGAAGTGACGCTTGACCCGGTGGCTGTGGCAAACAGCGTTTACCGCATGGCCGTTGTGCCCGAAAAGAAAGGCGACGAAGAAAAGATCGCCTCCGGTCTGACCCGCCTTTGCGAAGAAGACCCGGCGCTGCACTTTGGCGCCGACAACACCACCCACGAACAGATTTTGGCCGGCCTCGGCGAACAGCACCTGGATGTGGCCATGGCCAAGCTGAAAGCAAAATACGGCGTTTCGGCCACGCTGAAAGCACCGAAGATCGCCTACCGCGAAACCATCACCAAAAAGGTCAGCGCCCAGGGCCGCCACAAAAAGCAGAGCGGCGGCCACGGCCAGTTCGGCGACGTGTTTATTGAATTTGAGCCCTGTCCGTGCGACGACCTGGAATTTGCCGAGCGCGTCGTGGGCGGTTCCGTGCCGAAGAACTTTTTCCCGGCTGTGGAAAAGGGACTGCGCGAATCCATCCAAAAAGGCGTTGTGGCCGGTTACCCGATGGTGGGCATCAAAGCCACGCTGTACGACGGTTCCTACCACCCGGTAGACTCCTCGGAAATGAGCTTTAAGATCGCCGCGAACCTGGCCTACAAAAACGGCATCCCCCAGGCGGGACCGGTGCTGCTGGAGCCGATCGGCACGCTCAAAGCCCTTTGCAACGACGAGGCGATGGGCGACGTGATCGGCGACATCAACAAGCGCCGCGGCCGCGTGCTGGGCATGACTCCGCAAAGCGGCGGCATGCAGGAGATCACGGCCGAAGTACCGATGGGCGAAATGGCCACATTTGCCACCTCCATGCGCCAGATCACGCAGGGACGCGGCAGCTTTGAAATTGAATTTGCCCGTTACGAGCGCGTGCCCGAGCACATTGCGCAGAAGATCATTGAAGAATCAAAGGCCGAAAACGCCTGATAAACCCAAAAGCAAAACAGGGATGCCGCCGGCAGGCAGCACCCCTGTTTTTATGTCTTACAAAAAGCCGGTTCAGTCCTGGGTAAGGTATTCGGCCAGCTGCTTTGCGCCGGCCTTTTGCGGTGCGCGCACCTCAGCAAGCAGGTTTTCGTAAAACGACACGGCGGCCACACGCCGCTTTTCGGCGGTTTTTTGACCCGAAGCCGTCAGAAAACGGCCGTAGACCTTCTCGAGCTTAAATTTATACTCCTGAAAAAACGATGGCTCGCTGTCGCCGCTGCCGTCTGAAATGCTGCCGTCGGCACGCAGGGTGTAAAGCGGTTCTCCGGCCTTGCCTTTATAAAGCAGCGTGCGCGCAATGCCGATCGCGCCGGCCGCGTCCAGCTTGTCGGCGTCAAAAAGGATTTTGGCCTCTATACTCTGCGGCGGGTCGCTGCTGCGGAAACGGTGCGTGCGGATGCAGTCCGCCACCCTGGCGGCAAACACCGGTGAAAAGCCGCCCGCAAGCAAAAAGGCGCGCGCCTTTTCAGCGCCGGCACGCGCGTGGCAGACCGCGGGGTCGGCCGCCTGCTCGCCGCGGGCAATGTCGTGCAGCAGACAGGCCGCGATCAAAACATCCCGCTCCACGCCCTGCTCCTGCCCGGCCAGATCCAGCGCCGTGTACAAAACGCGGTACACATGGCCGCGGTCGTGCGCCCGGTCATGCAGGCAGGCGCACATGTACGCCTCTATTTTCTGAAAATCCTGTGCACGCATAAAATTCTCCTTTAACTTTTGGGGCAAAGAATTACTCCATACCCGGCATCCAGCCGTATTTTTTCAGGTCCACAACGCCGTCGTCCGTGACCTCCACGCCCTCGCCGCGCAAAAGATCGATCTGGGCGTTGCCGCCGCCGAACGCGAACGCAGACGAGACCCGGCCGAACCGGTCAACGACCCGGTGGCACGGGATTACGCCGGGGCGCGGATTGACGTGCAGCGCATAGCCCACAACACGCGCCCAGCGCGGGCTGCCGGCCATCATGGCCACAGTGCCGTAAGTGGCGACCCGGCCTTTCGGGATCTGCATCACCGCGCCATAAACCGCCTCAAACACCTTGCCGGCCATTCGACCACCCTCTCCTGCTCTGATGTATTTCTACAATTATTTTAAAACCGGCCGGCACAAAAGTCAACGGCCGTCTCTTTGCACAGCAAACGCCATACCGGGTTGACAGGCGCGCGTTTGTCCGCTATGATGAAAGCGTACCAATGAGGAACGCGGTGAAAGGCCGCGGCAGCTCACTCTACTGTATGGGGATACGAACCCGCAAAAGCCACTCGCAAGGGGAAGGCGCGGGCAAGGCAAAGCCCCGAGCCAGGATATTCGGCGGTACAAAAAAATATTTTTCGGTGAGGAGAAGAAAAAATGAACAAAACGAAGAAAAAATGGATCACAACTGCGATGGCCTTTTTGCTGGCCCTTTCGGTCTGCGTGCCCGCCTTTGCGGCCGCACCGGCAAAAAGCGAAGTGCAAAAGGAAGCCGTGGCAGCCGCCGCTTACCTGGAGCAAAGCGGCCTGAACAGCTTTACGGCCGACAGTTCAAGAGACTTTCTGCTGTTCCTGCGCGCCGGCGCAGACGTGAGCGCTTACAAAGGCACCTACCTGCAGTCGGTAAAAGACAAGCTGAACGAAACGGGCGGCCGGCTCGGCTCCATGCAGCTTTTTGCCAACATCCTGCTGTGCCTGGATGCGCTTGGGGAAGACGTGACGGACTTTGCCGGCTTTGACCTGCCGGCGCTTTACGCCGAAACAGACCCGGCCGCGCCGGATTACAACAACCCCTATTACTACAAAGAAGCACTGGAGAGCGCCGCTTTGTTTGTAGACGACACCGCATTTCAGGACGGATTGCTGGACGGCTTGCTGGCGTTTTACAAAATGGGCGAGGGCATGGACTACTACGGCTGCTCCAGCGACAACACCGCCTATTTCATTGCCGCTTTGTGTGCTTATGACGGCGCGCGCGACGTAAGCGCCTATTTAAGCGACGCGACCGCCGTATTGGAAAGCCACAAAACGCAGGGCGGCTATTTTTCCAACGCACAGTACGGCACAGAGCCGAACGCCGACTCCACGGCGCTGGCGCTGATGGCCTACGCTGCGCTGGGCAACACGGAAAAATGCGCCGAAGTCTACGCCGACCTGGCGGGCTTTAAGGGCTCCGGCGACGGCATTTACACCTACGCCGGTACGGACAGCGCCTATGCCACGCGCGACGCGCTGACCGCTTTTGGCTACTACCTGCCCCTGCTGGAAGACGACACGCCGCAGGATACGACCGCCGCAGGATCATCTGTAAATGAAGAACAGAGCACGACCGGCGCGGCGCAGAACAGCGGCAATGAGAAATCGCCGGCGACCGGCGCCCAAAACACCGCCGTTTGGATGGCGGCCGGCGCAGCCGCAGTAATTGCCCTGGGCGGCTTTGGCTTAGCTGCAAGGCGTAAAACGCAAACACAAAAATAACTTTACGGCTGTGCGCTGCAAAACAAAACAGCATAAGAAATTGCGGCAGAAAGGAAAAGCTATGAAACCATTATTCAGACCAGCAGACCAGCCCGTACAGCGGCGATGGTTGTGCTGCTGTCTGCCGCAGTTTTTTGCGCCTGCGCACAGCAGAGTGCCGACATCTCGGGCAAATGGAAAACGTCGCACAACCTTTCGGACTCCGTAAACGAGGTCGTCAACGAAAGCAAATTTGCACAAGGCACAGAAAATAAATTTGACGCGGCGCTGTATGTAGACCGGATCTGCACCATTGAAAAGCAGAGCGGCAGCGATTACTACACCATTTCCGCCGCGCCGGACATGCAAAAGTTTGAAAAGGATTACAAGGCCTATATAGACCGGTACACAGCCTGGATGGTTGAACAGTTTTACCTAAAAAACGGCCAAGGCGAGACCCGGCAGGAATTTGCCGAACGTTTTGAAGCCGGTAACGGCAAAATACCGCAGCGCGCGTTTGAAGATTTGTTTTACACGACGTTTGACGCCGATATTCAAAAAAGTGTAAAATCGCTCTACAGTGAAGAATGCTCTCTTTTTGTCCGGGACGGCCGCTTGTACCGCAACGCCATGACGCAAGACGGTACAGATGGGTACGAAACATTTACTCTGGACGGCGACACGCTGACCATTACCGGAAACTTTGACATGGACGGCAATGCGATCCCGCCCGAAGACGGCGGCACCTACGAACCTACGGTGATAACACGCGTAACGGAATGAATCGCGCCGCTTTCAAACACCGGCACTTTACGAAACACTGCTTTCAAAAAGCGCAAACAAAAAAGCCCCGACCGGGGCTTTTTTGTTTGCGTTAAAGCCAGCCGCCAAAGCGGCGGATGTAGGCCTTTTTCACCAGCATGGCCAGTGCCATATAGCCGGCAAGGAATACACCCAGCCAGGCGAAATAAACACCCGGCAGTGCTGTCATCCCGAGCGCCGCGGCAATCGGTGTGAACGGGATCAGCGCCGCAGCGGCAATGCCGCCGAAGGTCAGCAAGGTGACCGGTGCGCAAGCACGGCTTTGCACAAACGGGAGCTTTGGCGTGCGGATCATATGGATCACAAGCGCCTGGCTCCACATAGATTCCACAAACCAGCCGGTCTGGAACAACGCAATGTACGCAGCCTGTGCAGCCGGGTCTGTCAGCTGCGAATACAGCTGCCCGCCGCTCAGCGCCGGACAAAGCACAAAATACATCAGCAAATAAGTGGCAATGTCAAACACCGAACTGGTGGGCCCGACCCACAGCATGAACCGGCCGATGCCGGAAGCGTCCCACCTGCGCGGCTTTTGCAGATAATCCCCGTCCACATTGTCCCACGAAATGGCGGTACAGGCAATGTCATAAATGAGATTCAAAAGAATCAGCTGAATGGAGGCCATTGGCAAAAACGGCAAAAACGCACTGGCCGCCAGCACCGAAAGCATGTTGCCGAAATTGGAGGAGACCGTCATTTTGATGTACTTGATCATATTGGCGTATGTTCGGCGGCCCTCCACCACGCCACGTTCCAGAACCATCAGGTCTTTTTCGAGCAGCACGACTGAAGCGGATTCCTTGGCAATATCGACCGCCGTGTCCACACAGATGCCCACGTCGGCTGCCTGCATAGCGGGCGCATCGTTGATGCCGTCGCCCATATAGCCGACGCTGTGGCCGTTTTCACGCAGCACCCGGATCACACGGGCTTTCTGCAACGGTGAAAGTTTGGCAAACACCGTGATTTTTTCTGCCGCGCCGGCCAGTTCGGCGTCGCTGAGCTTTTCCACGTCGTCACCAAGAAGAATCCGGTCGACCGAAAGACCGACCTGGCGGCAAACGGCGCGCGCCACCTTGTCGTTGTCGCCAGTCAGCACCTTAACGTTCACACCGCAGGCATGCAGGGCCTGTATGGCCGACTTGGCCGATTCTTTCGGCGGGTCTAAAAATGCCAGAAAGCCGATAAGCACCATATCCTTTTCATCAGCAGCCGAGAACTGCCCCGCCGGCGCCGGATCGGTTTTCTGCGCAACGGCAATAACGCGCATACCCTGTGCATTCAGCGTCTCAGCCCGGCTGCGCACCATGCGGCGCACCGAATCCTGCAGCACACAGACCTTGCCGCCGCACTCGGCATAGGCACAGCAGGCAAGCATTTCCTCCACCGCACCCTTGGTGACCAGCTGCGTTTTGCCGCTTTTGTCACGAACGACAACACTCATTCTGCGGCGTTCAAAATCAAACGGGATCTCGTCCACTTTTGTATAAGCAGCGATCAGGCTGTCTGCCCCGCTTTGCCGCTGCTTGGCGATCACCGCAAGGTCGATCAGGTTTTTCAGCCCGGTCTGAAAGTAACTGTTTAAAAAGGCATGGCGCAAAACACGGCCATCTTCTTCCCCGTCCACATTCAAATGTTTTTCAAGCACGACCCTGTCACGGGTAAGCGTACCGGTTTTATCGGTGCAAAGCACATCGATAGAACCCAGGTTTTGGATGGCGTTCAGATTTTTAATGACGACCTTTTGCCGGCTCATTGCAACAGCGCCCTTGGCCAGCGACGTGGTCACGATCATGGGCAGCATTTCCGGCGTAAGACCCACAGCGATCGAAATGGCAAACAGCGCCGCCTGCATCCAGTCGCCCTTTGTAAAACCGTTGATAAAAAACACGACCGGCACCATGATCAGCATAAAACGGATCAGCACCCACGAAACGGAATTAACGCCCTTTTCGAATGTTGTTTTCGGCGGTTTTTGGTTCAGATGTTTGGCTGCCGCGCCGAGCACCGTGCTGTTGCCGAGCGCAACGGCGACCGCCTGCGCGCTGCCGCTGACGACGCTGCTGCCCATGAATACAAGATTGTTTATATCCGTCAGCACACCGGTCTGCCTGCCGGGTGTGGTGCTTTTTTCGACCGGTTCGCTCTCTCCGGTCAGCGCCGACTGGCTGACAAACAGGTCTTTGGCGCGGATGACGCGCAGATCGGCCGGCACCATATCGCCGGCGGAAAGATGTACGATATCACCCGCCGCGATTTCCTCCACCGGGATCTCTGCCTTTGTGCCGCCGCGTTCCACACAGGCAGTTGTGCGGATCATGCGGCCGAGCTTTTCAGCCACATTACCACTGCGCGTCTCCTGCACAAAACGCAGCACGCCTGAAAGCAGCACCATGATCGTGATTATGGAGACTGTGGCGTAACTGCGCGCGCCCGGTTCAGCAAAAACAATGTCGGTAAACACGGAAATAACGGCCAGCACCAGCAAAACGACCGTAAACGGGTTGATGAAGGCAAAAACCAGGCGTTGGACGGCCGAATTTTTTCTGCCGTAAGTCAAAACATTTTCACCGTACAAATCTTTTGCGTGCGCTGCCGCCTGCGCGTCAAGACCGCCGGGCGCAGTGCCGTATTTTTGCAGTACTTCTTTTTCTGTATGCAGCGCGGCCCAGCGGAGCCTTTTTGCCGCATCGTCCTTTTTAGCTGCCGCCGTATACTGCACGGCAGGCGTGATGATTTTGTTTGTTTTTTTCATGTGTTGCACCTCCAAAGCATAAATTTTGGAATCGGTGCAGTGCACAAAAGGAATTTCAGTCCGCCGGAAAAGAACGGCACGGCAATGCGGTGCACGTCTTTTTCAGCAGCGATAAAATTTTCCCTGACCCAACAGAGCCTGCACTGCCGCATTCCGTATCCATTCTTTTCACCTCACTTTAAAAAATATTCCAAACGCAAATGCGCGTTTTTCAAACAAAAAGCCGCCGCTTGCAGCAACTGCAAAACGGCGGCAAAAAAGCGCACAAAGGCACTAAGTACACAAACCGGCACACGCGCACCGGCAAAACAAAGGCCGTTTTACAATTTGACTGAAGTTTGTACTGTGGTACACAGCGCGGCACCCCTTTCATAGAAATAAAATAAAAAAGCCCGCATGTTCGGAAACATACGGGCCGTAAAACCAGAACCTAGTCCGTTTGAGCTTTAGCTTTGCAGGGCGATGAAACTGTGTTATGGTGCACCTTGCGTTCGATGCACCCTGTTCAAACCAGCGCATGGTGTCTCCACCATTTTGCGGCAACAGCCCGTATCCCTGTAGGAGCCTTACCTACCGAACGGTTTTACTGTAACATACATCTTGCTTTTTGTCAAGTTTTGCACGGTGGTGTGCAAAATCAGCGTGCAAAAGCAAAAAGCCCCGGTGCGGGACTTTTTGCTGTGCTTTGCCGTTTAAGATTCGCTGACGGTATCCGGTGTGAGCACATCCGCATACCACTGGGAACCGATCTTTAAAAGCGTTGTGGTGTAAACGGCCGTGTACGCTTCATTGCCGTTTGCATCCGTTACGGTCACGGTCGTGTCCACCGCGGCCACATCGTCAATATCCTCCGAAGAAATGCCGAAGGACGACAGCTTTTCCGTCTGTTCGGCACTCAGCGCGGACAGGTAGGCGTCTTTCATGCCATCCTGCGCCAGAACAGATTCGTAGGAAACGCCGTAGCCGGCCTCATAACCGGCCGTAGTCGTGTCGTTCAGGCCGAAACAGCCGAGCACAAATTCTTCAATGTACTCGCCGGCCGACTTGTTCTGCTGCGTATCGGCGGTAACGACCTCGGCAAACCGGGAGTCATAGCCGATATATTCCCTTGCATAGTCGGCGCCTTTGCCGTACGCTTCCTCCAAAGCGATCTCGCGCTCTTCGGAATAGATAGAGGCGCAGTTTTCAAACGATTCAATAATGTTGTCGTAGGTGATTTTATAATCCTCGCCGTAGACCTGCCGGTGCATCTGGGCATACAGCTCGCCGAACGGCGTCATGATCTCTCTCAAATCGTCCCAGGTGTGCGACTCGATCAGTTCCACAAACGCGGGATAAACGGTTTTTAAGATCTCATTTTCATAGTCGGCAGCCAGCTCGTCTTCATCCAGCTCTTTCAGTTCTTTATCCTCCGCGATAAAGGGCTTGAAATAATCCTCTGCCGATAAGTCGCCGAGCTTGGCATTTTTACAAAGGTCGGAATACTTCAGGCTTTCGTAGCCGTTTTGCAAAAACAGGTTTTCCACATAGGCGCCGGCCACCTTCTCGGGCTGGAACATCATATAGCGCCCGGTGAAGAAAAACGCAATGATGACGGCCGCGATCACAACGAAGGCCAGCGTAGCGGCGGTACCGTAAAGCTGCAGCTTTTTCTTACTCATTTACGCTTCCTCCTTTGTGTCGTTGTCGTCGTCATCCTTCAGCACGCCGCGGCGCTCGATCAGCGCCTGGGTGATGCGCTCTTTCTTTTCGCCGACCATGTCATAGAAAAGGATCGGCACAAACTGCAAAACGACGAACACAGCCGGAATGATCGTATAGATGATCAGGAACTTGTTGAGCGTGTCGTCGGTCTGCGGCGCGTAGGCCACGTTGCGCTGGGTGGAAGCAACATAGCCGGCCCAGACGATCAGCATCGGGCCGAAGCCCTTGGTCAGCGCGGCCGCGATCTTCGAGAACAGACCCACGCCGGCGTAGGCAAGCCCCTCCTGGCGGATGCCGTTTTTATACTCCATCTCATCCACGCAGTCGGCGATCATGATGTTCGGCGTAACGTTTGTGTTGCCGTGCTGCAGGCCGACAAAGAAATTGATGATGAGAAACGGAATGATCAGCGTGTCGTTGAAGCCGATGCCCCTGGACACCAGGTAAAGAATGGCCAGGCTGCATGCGCCGTAAATACAAAATACGATATAGGTTTGTTTGGTAGACAGTTTTTTCAGCACCTGCTTCACGATCAGCATGCTGACCGCCGTGCCGATGCCCATCGGCAGCAGCAGCGCGATCTTCAGGTCTTTAGAACCAAGCAAATAAACCGCTATGTAAAGCGAAACGGTGGAGTAAACGCCGCGGCCGAAACCGGTCAGCTTTGTCAGCGCCACCATCAGCAGGTTTTTGGAGCTGAACACCACCTTGATGCTTTCCTTGATGCTGACGGGTTTTGTGGAGGTGGACTGGATGCGTTCCTCGTTATTTACAAAGAAAATGGAAATAAACAGCACCGCGCCGAGCGCGCACACAGCGGTGGAAATGACCAGGTCAAGGCCTTGTGCCTCGGCAATATCGAACTGCTGCTTGCCGAGCAGCAGCTCCATGACCGCGCCGACCACAATGATGACGACCATGCCGCCGGACTGGCCGACGCTGCGGAAAATGGACGCGATGGAGATGGCGTCTGACCGTTCGGACGGCAGCGGCGAACTGACGGCGCCGTAGCAGTTGGTGGGGCTTTCGACCATGCAGGAAAACGCCGTATAAAGCGAATAGATCACGAACATCCAGACACAGGCGACTGTAAAGTTGTTGGTCGTGGGCGGAATGAACACCAAAAGGGAAACGATGGCAAGCGGTAAAACGGCATAGCCGTACCACGGGCGCACCTTGCCCAGCTTGCTTTTTGTGCGGTCTACCAAAACACCGACGACCAGCTCGCCGACCGCGCCGACGATGCCCGCCACAAAAAACACCAGCGACAGCACCGAGGTGATGCGCGCCGGGTCGATATCGGTGCCCTTGAATGCAAAATCGTTGAAAAACGTATAGGTGTAGTCCGGCATCCACCCGGTCAAAAGCGCAATGCCGAAAAGCCCGATCCCATACGTCCAGGGTTCATGTTTTTTCATAAACCCCTTGACCTTCTCAGCCATTTCAGGACCTCTTCTCTTAAAAAAATTATGAATTTATTTATGATTTTAACATAGATTTTACATAAATTCAACACGTTTTTGGTACGAATCCCCATTTATATGCATTATTTTACACAGCCTTTACATGCCGGCAGGGTCAGGCGCTAAAAAAGCGCGCCGCCAAAAAACAGGCAGCGCGCTTAAAAATTGTATATCTTAAGCTGAAATATGAATAAATATACAGGCGCTGAATTGGCCAGACCGGCCGAAAATCACTCCAGCGCGATCGTGACCTCGCCGCTTTGCAGGCGGTGCGCCTGTCCGTTTGCATCGGTCACCGTCAGGGCAAATTCGTCATCCACCGTGCCGGCCACCGCCGGGTAAGAAGAGCCGCCCGAAACGACCGTGATTTTTTGCCCGGTCAGGAACATGCGCCGGCGGTAATCCTCCAGAAACGGCTTTTGCTCCAGATTTTTATAGTACGCCGTAAAACGGTCGATCACCGCAGCGGCCAGGCGGGACGAGGCGTCGCCGGGCGCGGCGTCGAACACGGCGCCGGCGCGCGCCTGCAGCTCGGGCGGGAAACCGCCGGCCGGCGTGGAAACGTTGATGCCGATGCCGAGGACCGCAAAATCGAGCGAGCCGGTCTCGGCGTCAAACGCGCCCTCCGTCAGAATGCCGCACACCTTTTTGCCGCGCACATAGATGTCGTTGACCCATTTGATAGCAGCCGGGCAGCCGGCCACCTCCTCTATGGCAAGCGCCACGGCGGCCGCGGCGGCCGTGGTAATATAAAGCGTTTTTTCCGCCGTCAGCTGCGGACGCAGCACCAGAGAAATGTAGACGCCGCTGTCGGGCGGCGAAAAAAAGCTTCTGCCCTTGCGGCCGCGCCCGCCCGTCTGGCAGCGCGCCACAACGGCCGTGCCCTCCGGCGCACCGGAGGCGGCCAGCTGCCGCGCCGCGTCATTTGTAGAGGATATGCTTTTGTGCACTTCCAGCTGCGGCAGGTCTGTTTTTAAATAGCGGAGGATGCTTTGCCTGGTTACGACATCGGCCTCGCCGCCAAGCGCATAGCCGCGGTTGCGCACCGCCAGGATCGGGTAGCCGTCGGATCGCAGCGCCTGCACGGCTTTCCACACCGCAGCGCGGCTGACGCCGAGCGCACAGGCGATCTCCTCACCCGAAAAGTAGCGGCCGCGCGCTTTTTCGAGCATCTCCAAAACATAGCTTTGCACCGACATGCTTATGCCCCCAGACAGTTAGAATTCTTTACTGAGAAAATAGTAACACATCTGCACGCGCCGGTCAACCGCACCGTGGACAACGCCAAAAAACTGTGCTATACTGTGCAAAAAGGAGGCGTACACATGGCAAACGACAAACCGGCGGACACGGCCGTTTACGAAAAACTGGTGCAGGCCCTGCTGCCGTGGTACCGCAAAAACGCGCGTTCCCTGCCCTGGCGGCGCGACCGCGAGCCGTACCATGTGTGGCTGTCCGAGATCATGCTGCAGCAAACGCGGGTGGAAGCCGTGCGCGGCTACTACGAACGCTTTTTAACGGCACTGCCGACCATCCGCGACCTGGCGGAAGCGCCCGAAACGCAGCTGTTTAAGCTGTGGGAGGGGCTCGGCTACTACAGCCGTGTGCGCAACCTGCAAAAAGCCGCCAAAAAAATTATGGAAACGGGCGGCAATTTCCCAAACACTTACGACGAGATCCGCGCGCTGCCGGGCATTGGCCCCTACACGGCAGGCGCGGTCAGTTCCATCTGCTTTGAACGGCCGCGCGCCGCCGTGGACGGCAACGTGCTGCGCATCACCGCGCGGCTGACCGGCAGCGAAGCGCCGATCGACCTGCCCGAAGTAAAACGCGGGGTGACCGACGCGCTGGAGCGCGTGTACCCGGCGGGGCACTGCGGCGAATTTACCCAGGCGCTGATGGAGCTTGGCCAGGCCGTGTGCACGCCGAAGAGCCCGAAATGCGAAATCTGCCCGTGCGCGGCCTTCTGCCGCGCCAACGCCGCAGGGAACGCCGAAAAGCTGCCGGTGCGCCTGCCAAAGCGTGAAAAGCGGCTGGAGCAAAAGACGGTGTTCCTTTTGACCTGCGCCGGTAAGACGGCGATCGAAAAGCGGCGTGGAAAAGGCCTTTTGGCCGGCATGTGGCAGCTGCCGAACGTGCCCGGACACCTGAACGCCAACGAAGCTTTGCAGGCGGCCGAAAAGCTTGGCGCAAAGCCCGTAGCGATCGAAAAAGAGCTGCACAAAACGCACATTTTCACGCACATCCGCTGGGAGATGGTGGGCTACGCCATAGAGTGCCGGGAAGAAAGCGGCGCATTCGTCTGGGCAACGCCGCAGCAGCTGGCGCAGGAATACGCCCTGCCGACGGCCTTTCGCATCTTTCTGGACGCGGCGCAGGACTGAGCGGCCTGCGCGCCGGCGGCAAAAAACGCCCCGCCGACGATTTTTGCAAAAAATTCAAAAAAGCTATTGACTGCAAAAAAACATTATGGTATATTATTAGGGCATTGAAACGCTGGTGTAGCTCAGTTGGTAGAGCAGCTGATTTGTAATCAGCAGGTCAGGGGTTCGAGTCCGTTCACCAGCTCCAAGTTTTTGGCATGCTGGTGCTGCAAAGGGCAGTCTCCGTTTTCAGTGCCCATGCCAATCGAATATGGGAGAGTTCCCGAGTGGCCAAAGGGAACAGACTGTAAATCTGTCGCGTCTTCGCTTCGGTGGTTCGAATCCACCCTCTCCCACCAGAAAAAGGCAGGTTCCGCATAAGGACCTGCCTTTTTCCATGAAATAAATCCCCGCAGGATTTATGAAATCTTTCAGATGAAATATTATTCGCTGTGCGAATGCGAAATGCTGCCGCATGATTTGTTTCATTTCATGTTTTGCATAAGCAAAACATTTCACGTTGCGTTAGAAACATTTCATTCATTTGGAGGAGAGATCATGAAAGAAAACAAATTGGCCGACCTGTCCATGGAATTTTCGGTGCAGGTCATTCACCTTTGCGAAAATATAAAAGGCCATCGCGCGCTGGTCGACCAGTTGGAACGTGCCGCAACAAGCGTTGGTGCCAACATCCGTGAGGCAAATTATGCCCACAGCAAGGCCGACTTTATTGCCAAACTGCAAATCGCACTAAAAGAATGCTATGAAGCGCAGTATTGGCTGGAACTATTCGTAAAATCCGGTCTGACCGACAAGGAAATCGCCAAAACACCGTATACCCTTTGCGGCACGATCCGCCGGTTGCTCATCGCCTCGGTCAACACAGCCAAAGAAAGCCAAAACCCAAAATAACGTTTGTACAGCATCAAAGCCACTGGACAAAGGAGCTGCAGCCATGAGTTATTTAAGCGAACTGCGCAAAGCCGTCGGCCACCGGCCGCTTTTGGCCGCCGGGGCGACCGTTTTGGTCGTAAAAAACGGTCAGATTTTATTGAACCTGCGCGCCGACACAAAAACATGGGGCATCCCGGGCGGTTCCATGGAGCTGGGCGAAACACTGGAAGAAGCGGCCAGACGGGAGCTTTTGGAGGAGACGAACCTGCATGTGCAGAGCCTGGAGCTTTTGCATGTGTTTTCGGGCAAACCGATGTACTTTGAATACCCGAACGGCGACAAAGTGCACTCCGTTGCCGTGCTGTACAAAGCCCAAAACGTGACCGGCGAACTGCAGATAACAGACGACGAAAGCCTGAAACTGCAGTACTTTGCCCCGGACGACCTGCCGACACTCGAAAGCCGGTCGGAACACATTTTAAACTGGGTGCGTGAAAACCGGCCGGACGTACTGCGCTGAAGGGCACGCCTTTATAACAGACTGTAACCCCGACAAAGAGGAAAGGCACACAGGCTAAAAACCTGTGTGCCTTTTACATTTTAGAGCGAAAATATTACTGAACCGATTTGCCCAAGCCGTAAGCCTGCTGGAGTTGAGGCTTGCCTTCTATATCGCCCACATCACCGTTGCCGCCGGCCAGCACATGGCCAAGATCGTGCCGGCGCAGGTGCTCGGGCAGGTGGTCATAATACTACAGCACATCGCCAAAGCCATTGCCCTCGGCGGCCATCAAAAGCGCCGAGGCGCGATCGTGACCGCGCAGCAGGTTGCCTTGCGCATAGCAAGCGACCTGAGCATCTACAAAAAATGCCGCTGAAGCGGCACGGGCAAAGCGCCCGGTCCCGTTTTGAAAGCACACGGTTTTAAACAGCATGCAAGCGCGGAAAAACCGCGCTTTTTTGTGCAAAATTTAGCAAAACAGCTTGTACGGCCTACCTTTCTATGGTAAAATAATAAAGTAATTGGACTGCGCGTAAACACGCGGGTCGAATGCAGGACAAAAACAGCCGTTTTACCGGCGGCACATCGTAAACCGGCTGTTTTGTCAAAATCAAAGGAGGTAGATTTATGGAAAAACTCTTTAAGCTCAAAGAGAACAAGACGACCGTCGGCCGCGAAATCGTTGCCGGTCTGACCACGTTCTTTGCAATGGCGTACATCATTGCCGTGAACCCCACGCTTTTGAGCCAGTCCGGTATGGAATGGGGCGCCGTGTTCCTGGCGACCATCATTTCTTCCATCATCGGTACACTGGTCATGGGTCTTGTGGCCAACGTGCCCTACGCGCTGGCGCCCGGCATGGGTCTGAACGCGTTTTTCGTGTACACCGTTTGCTTTACTTTGGGCTTCACCTGGCAGCAGGCGCTGTCCATGGTGTTCATCTGCGGTGTCATCAACATTCTGATCACCGTGACCAAAGTGCGCAAGTACATTATTAAAGCCATTCCGCGCAGCCTGCAAAACGCGATCGGCGGCGGTATCGGCATCTTTGTGGCCTACCTCGGCCTGCTGAATGTCGGCATCATTTCGTTCGACTCCGGCGTACCGGCGCTGGCCACGCTGAACCAGCCTGCATTCTGGCTGTTTCTGATCGGCCTTGCGCTGACCATCATTCTGCTGGTGCTCAAAGTCAAGGGCGCCATCCTGATCGGCATTGTTGTGACCGCCGTGCTCGGCATTCCGATGGGCGTGACCACCACGGCTGAGACCGTCAGCTTTACAGAGGCCTGCGAACAGCTGCCGACAACGTTCGGCGCCATCTTCACCAGCGAGGGTCTGGGCTCCCTGTTCTCTGACGCAGGCAAGATCCCGCTTGTGCTGATCACCATCTTCTCGTTCAGCCTTTCCGACACCTTCGACACGATCGGCACCTTCATCGGCACCGGCCGCCGCACCGGTATTTTCAGCGATGAAGACGAAAAGGCAATGGAGAGCACATCCGGCTTTAAAACCAGACTGGACCGCGCCCTGTTCGCCGACGCAACGGCGACCTCCATCGGCGCGATTTTGGGTACTTCCAACACCACGACCTATGTGGAAAGCTCCGCCGGTATCGGCGCGGGCGGCCGCACCGGTCTGACCAGCGTGGTCGTTTCCATCTGCTTTGCCATCAGCGCATTTTTGGCCACATTTGTCAGTGCCATCCCGTCTGCTGCCACAGCGCCGGCGCTTGTTGTGGTCGGCGTGATGATGATGTCGTCGTTCAAAGAGATCAAGTGGGACGATTTCGACGAAGCCGTGCCCGCCTTCTTTGCCGGCGTATTCATGGCGCTTTGCTACAGCATCTCCTACGGTATCGCCGCCGGCTTCATCTTCTACTGCATCGTCAAGATCTGCAAGAAGAAAGTTAAGGAGATCCACCCCATCCTTTGGGTCGCCACGATCCTTTTCATTTTGAACTTTGTTCTGCTGGCCGTGCTGCCGACCGGCGCTTAATTTAAAACCAACGACCAAAGGCCGGGCATTGTTGCCCGGCCTTTCAGCGTGTCGAAAAAGGTATAGTGGCAACAAATTATACAGCCCGACGCGCTGAGAGGCTGTCAAAAAGGCGAGTTGGATTTTGTATTTTGCGAGGGACGGCCGTCGTCTAAATGCACGCCGATACGTTCGCAACCGCCTTTTGAATAATTTTTTGCGGCGATTGCTCGCTCCAAGTGTGCATTTCTCCTCTCCCCAAAAAGCCATGTGGCTTTTTGGGGGACCCCCTAGGTACTGCCCCCCGAGCAAAAGACAAAAAGTCTGAGGCGTTCCGAAAAAATCCGGAACGCCTTTGCTGATTTCAGAATAGCAGATGCCGGCGAAAAAAGCAGTGCGCTTCGCCAATGATTTGGCTTTTTGTACGTTTTCAGCGCTTTGAAAACCGGCAGGCCGCCGCTTGATCACAGGCGCACCCGAACGGAGGAACAAAGAGCCGTCCCCGTCACTGCCCGGCGTTTTTTGATGAAACGGTCGGCAGTAGCTTTTTCTTTTTGCATGCGTAGTAGACCAGGCCCGCCACATCGGCCAGCACCCAGCCGATCGGTACCGACCACCAGATGCCGGTGACACCCAGCGGTGTGGCCGAAAGCAGGTAGGCAAGCGCCACGCGCGTGCCGAGCGAAATGACCGTCAGCACCACCGACATGCCGGGGCGGCCGAGCGCGCGGTAAAGCCCGTAGAGCAAAAACAGACAGCCGATACAGCAGTAAAACACGCCTTCAATGCGCAGGTAGCGCACGCCCTCGGCGATCACAGCCGTCTCCTGCGCGCCGACAAAAAGCTGCATCAGCGGCGCGGCAAACACAAAAACGATGACCGACACAGCCAGGCTGAAACCGCCGGCCACCGCCACGGCGCCTTTCAGGCCTTTTTTAATGCGCTTTGTCTCGCCGGCGCCGTAATTTTGCGCAATGAAAAACGAAAACGCATTGCCGAAATCCTGCACGGGCATATAGGCGAACGAGTCGATCTTGACAGCGGCGGCAAACGCCGCCATAACCGTGGCGCCAAAGCTGTTGACAAGCCCCTGCACAGCCAGAATGCCGAGATTCATGACCGACTGCTGCACGCACGTCAAAATCGAGTAGCTGGTGATAACGCGCAGATCTGCCGGCCTGACTGCCCAGTCGCGGCCGCGCGGACAAAGCGCCGGATACTTCACAAGCGTGTACACCGCAAGCCCGGCGCCCGAAACATACTGCGAAAGCACCGTGGCCTCGGCCGCACCGGCCACGCCGCGGTGAAAAACGAGCACAAAGACAAGGTCGAGCACAATGTTCAGCACGGCCGACACCGCCAGAAAAACGAGCGGCACGGCCGAATTGCCCACACTGCGCAGCAGCGACGCAAAGTAGTTGTAAAGAAACGTGGCGGCCAGACCGGCATAGATGACATGCAGATAATCATACATCAAAACATCAATGCCTGACGGCGCCTGCAAAAAGCCGATGATCGGCTTTTGCAAAAGATAAACACCGGCCGTCAGCACGGCGGTGAGCAGTGCGATCAGCCCAAACGACGCGGCCGCCGCACGGCGCAGACCCGGCATGTCCTTTTGCCCGAAACGCGCCGAAAAAAGCGCGCCGCTGCCAAGACAGAGCCCCAGCAAAATGGAGGTCAAAAACGTCATCAGCGTATAAGCAGAGCCGACGGCCGCCAGTGCATCGGCGCCCAAAAAACGGCCGACGATCAGCGTGTCGGCCACATTGTAACACTGCTGCAGAAGGTTGCCGAGGATCATCGGCACGGCAAAGCGCAGCATGACCGGCAGGACCGGGCCGCTTGTCAGGGAATGCGTTTGCATTGTATCACCATAGTTTCAAAACGTAACTTTTAAATTTCGATTTGTAAATATTATAATCAAACATCTTTCTTTTGTCAATTTTATTATTGCGTTTTTCCTGCTTATTTCTTATAATATATACATAATATAAACGCAGCACAGCAAGGCAAAGGAGGCACGCTATGTTTTTAGACGGACTGGACGCACTGGACCGCGCCATTTTGGAGCAGCTGATCGAAAACGCGCGCATGTCCTACTCACAGATCGCAAGCCGCACCGGCATTTCCCGCGTGGCCGTGCAAAAGCGCGTGCAGGCGCTGGAGGCACGCGGCATCATTGAAGAATACACCGTGGTGTTGAACCCACAGAAGATCAGCGGCGCCGTGTCGTGTTACTTTGAGCTGGAGTTTGCGCCGGCCAGCCTGCAGGCGGCGACCGAGATTTTGAGCGCCTGTGACACCGTGACCCAGATCTACCGCGTGACGGGCGGCAGCCGGCTGCATGTGCACGCCATTGCGGCAGGCGCTGACGAAATGGAAGAACTGATCACGACCGTGATCGACCGGCTGCCGGGACTGACGGGGTGCAGCTGCAGCACCATTCTTTCCCGGATCAAAGACGTAAAAGGCCTGCGGCTTTGAAAAGCGCCCGTTTGGGGCGCTTTTTGTCTGTTCGGCAGCACAAGCCGGCAAACGCTTTTCCACGCGCGCCGGCGGTTTGCCAAACAAAACACGAAGTTGTCTATTCTGTACAAAATTTACAAATGCAGAAGCGAAAAACTTTGATTTGCCCTGTATTGACATATAAAATTTTTCCTCCTATAATATGTATCATGCTACTGATTTTTTGTAGTATGCTACAAATCAGAAGGGGGCAGCAAGCAGATGGAGACGCAAAGCATCGGTTCTATGGTCAAGATTTTAAGCGAGGCGATCGGCCAGCAGGCCAACCGCAGCGGCAAGGAATTCAACCTGACGATGCAGCAGATAAAAATTCTGCACTACCTGCGCCAGCGTGCAGCACGCGGCGAGACCACAATGCAAAAGGATATACAAAACCATATGCACATCTCTCACCCGACCACCGTGAACATGCTGCGGCTGATGCGGGAAAAAGGCTTTATCGAAATCTCCACCAGCGAAAAAGACAAACGCATGAAAATCGTTGCCCTGACCGGCAAAGAGGCCTGTTTTGCCAAAAAGATCGCACGCGACCGTGAACAGATCGAGCGCCGCCTGGTGGCGGGCCTGACGCGCAAAGAGCAAAACGACCTGCGCCGTTACCTGCAGCAGATGTATGAAAACATGACGAGCGACAACCGCTGACGGCTGCAGAGACTTGAGAACAGGAGGAAACAAGATGAACAAAACACTACTGAAATCCGTTCGCGAATACAAAAAGCAGTCGATCCTGACGCCTGTATTCGTCATTCTGGAAGTTCTGATGGAAGTGCTGATCCCGTTTGAGATGGCGAACATCATCGACACCGGCATCACCGGGCAGAATATGCCCTATATCCTGCAGCGCGGCGCCATCCTTGTGGTGCTGGCCATTCTGGCGCTGGTGTTCGGCGCACTGGCCGGTAAATTCGGCGCAGAAGCCGGCGCCGGATATGCCAAAAACCTGCGCCACGACATATTTTATAAGATCCAGGACTTTTCGTTTAAAAACATCGACCACTTTTCAACTTCCAGCCTGGTCACGCGTATGACGACCGACATCACGAACGTGCAGATGGCCTACATGATGACCCTGCGCCTGATGTCGCGCGCGCCCATTATGATCGTGCTGTCGTGGATCATGACCTCCAGGATCAACATGGACATTGCGCTGATGATTTTGGCCGCCATCCCGATTCTGGGCTTTGCCCTGATCTTTATTGCCAAAAAGGCACACAAGTACTTTATCAAAGTGTTTGACGAGTACGATGTGCTCAACAACGATGTGCAGGAAAACGTAAACGCCGCGCGCGTAGTAAAAGCGTATGTGCGCGAGGACCACGAGATCAGCAAATTCCACAAGATCTCCCTGAAAGTATTTGACTTGTTTACGAAGGCCGAAAAAATCGTTGCTTTCAACAGCCCGGTCATGATGTTCGTCATGTATGCCGCGCTGATCGGCATGGTGCTGATCGGCGGCGAGGCCATCGTATTCGGCACGATGGAGGCCGGCGAACTCACGAGCGTGATCGTTTACGCCATGCAGATCTTAAGCTCGCTGATGATGGTTTCGTTCGTGTTCGTTATGATCATGATCGCCGAAGCTTCGACCGAGCGTATTACCGAGGTGCTGACCGAAGTGCCCGAAATGCAGAACAAGGAAAACGCCGTGCGCGAGGTCAAAAACGGCGACATCGACTTTGACCATGTGGACTTCAGCTACGCCGGCGACGAAAACAAGCTGGCGCTGAAAGACGCGAACGTGCACATCAAATCCGGCCAGATCATTGGCATTTTCGGCGGCACCGGCAGCGCAAAATCCACCCTGGTGCAGCTGATCCCCCGTCTGTACGACGTGACCCGCGGCTCGGTCAAGGTCGGCGGCGTGGACGTGCGCGACTACGATTTGGAGTCGCTGCGCGACCAGGTGGCCATGGTGCTGCAGAAAAACGTGCTGTTTACCGGCACGATCTATGAAAACATCCGCTGGGGCGACGAAAACGCCAGCGACGAGGAAGTGCAGCGCGTCTGCCGCCTGGCACAGGCCGACGGCTTCGTGCAGGAATTCCCGGACGGCTACAACACCATGATCGTGCAGGGCGGCAACAACGTCTCCGGCGGTCAGAAGCAAAGGCTTTGCATTGCCCGCGCGTTGCTGAAAAAGCCGAAGATCCTGATTTTGGACGACTCGACCAGCGCGGTCGACACCAAGACCGACGCCCTGATCCGCAAGGCGTTCCGCGAGGAGATACCCGACACGACCAAGATCATCATCTCGCAGCGTGTGTCCTCGATCGAAGACGCAGACCAGATCATTGTGATGGACGGCGGCGAGATCAACGGCATCGGCACCTCCGAGGAGCTGCTGAAAAACAACCAGATCTACAGGGAAGTTTACGAATCTCAGGTGAAAGGAAGTGCGCAGGATGAATAAGAAAACAGCCAAAACGCAGGCGCCGCGCCGCCCGAAGATCACCCGAGAAACGATGAAAACGGCGGGCCGCCTGATGAAATATGTGACCGGCACCTACAAAGGCGAATTTGTGTTTGTCATTTTGTGCATTCTGATGTGCTCTGTTTCAAACATTGCCGTCTCGTTTTCCATGAAGTTTTTACTGGACGACTTCATTATGCCGCTGGTCGGCAGCACCGACCCGAATTTCACCGAGCTGTACAAGGCGCTCGCCATTCTCGGCGTGATCTTTGTGCTGGGCATTCTGGCGTCGTTCGCCTACAGCCGCTTAATGGTCAAAATCGGCCAGGGCGTGCTCAAGCGCGTGCGCGACGAGATGTTTGAACACATGCAGACACTGCCGATCCGCTACTTTGACCAGAACACCAACGGTTCCATCATGAGCCTTTACACAAACGATACCGACACCCTGCGCCAGATGATCAACCAGTCGATCCCGCAGGTGCTGATGTCGGCCTTCACGATCATCGTGACCTTTATCGCCATGCTGGTGCTCAGCCCCCTGCTGACGATCCTGGCCGTTGTCATCATCTTTATCATGGCGATCGTCGCCAAAAAGCTGACCGGCGGCAGCGGCAAGTACTTTTTGAGCCAGCAGCGCGATCTGGCCGACGTGACCGGCTTTGTGGAAGAGCGCATGAACGGCCAGAGAGTTGTAAAGGTATTTAACCACGAGGAAAAATCCGAACAGGAATTTGACGCGCTGAACGAAGAGCTTTACATCAGCTCCTCCAAGGCGCACACCTACGCCAGCGTGATGGGCCCGATCATGGGCAACATCGGCAACGTTCAGTTTGTGCTGACGGCTGTGCTGGGCGGCGTGCTGCTGCTGGCCGGCGTGGGCAATATCACGATCGGCACCATTGCCTCCTACCTGCAGTTTACGAAAAGCTTTACCCAGCCGTTTATGCAGGTGGCACAGCAGTTCAACTCCATCATCATGGCGCTTGCCGGCGCGGAACGCATCTTCAAAATGATGGACGAAGCGTCTGAGGTCGACAACGGCTATGTAACGCTGGTCAACGCCAAAAAAGACGAAAACGGCAACATCACGGAGTGCAAGGAGCGCACCGGCCTTTGGGCGTGGAAGCACCCGCACCAGGCCGACGGCACCGTTACCTACACGGAGCTGAAGGGCGATGTGCGTTTTTACGACATGACCTTTGGCTACACCGACGACAAAATGGTGCTGCACAACATTTCGCTGTACGCGAAACCCGGCCAGAAACTGGCGTTCGTCGGCTCCACCGGCGCCGGCAAAACGACCATTACGAACCTGATCAACCGCTTTTACGACGTGCAGGACGGCAAGATCCGCTACGACAACATCAACATCAACAAAATCAAAAAAGCCGACCTGCGCCGCAGCCTGGGCATCGTGCTGCAGGACACGCACCTGTTCACCGGTACGATCATGGAGAACATCCGCTACGGCAAGCTGGACGCGACGGACGAAGAAGTTTACAACGCCGCCAAGCTTGCCCACGCCGACCAGTTTATCCGCCGCCTGCCGGACGGTTACCAGACCCACCTGAGCGGCGACGGCGAAGAGCTTTCGCAGGGCCAGCGCCAGCTGCTTTCCATTGCCCGCGCGGCCGTGGCCGACCCGCCGGTGCTGATCCTGGACGAAGCGACTTCGTCGATCGATACGCGCACCGAGGCCATTGTGCAAAAGGGTATGGATAACCTGATGAAAGGCCGCACGGTGTTTGTGATCGCGCACCGCCTTTCCACCATCCGCAACAGCGACGCGATCATCGTTCTGGAGCACGGCCGCATTATTGAGCGCGGCACGCACGAAGACCTGATCAAGGAAAAAGGCACCTACTACCAGCTGTACACCGGCAAACTGGAGCTGGACTGATTGCGCACATTATCCCCGCATTTTCTCTGAATTGCCGTAACGAAAGTTTTGAAATTAAGTAGAAACAATCGTTACGGCATTTTTATATTTTCAGCAAAAAAACATAAAAAAGCACAAAGCATTAATAGTGCAATTCAAAAAAAACATTTGCAATAAGTGTAATTACCTAAACAATAAAAGGAGAGGCAATCCTCTCCTTTTATTATAACTATTATAACCGTCATAACTAATTCATTATTATTATTAGAAAATTCCAAGTGCAGT
>ENA-UAYF01000367-UAYF01000367.1-human-gut-metagenome-genome-assembly--contig:-NODE-367-length-25781-cov-6.134611_pt1 | contig 25781 bp, 22 predicted proteins | sample MGYA00244017_ERZ654600 | MGnify/ENA primary metagenome ERZ654600 (study PRJEB26926, sample SAMN06164490) | human gut metagenome | biome: ENVO:00009003; feature: ENVO:2100002; material: ENVO:00002003... | reverse complement strand
AAAACAGGCCGTTCCCCTTTAAGGATACTTCCTGCCGGGCCAAGGTGCCACGTTTATAAGGTGATCCTGCGACACCGAAATAGGCCATCCCCTTTAAGGATACTTCCTACCGGCAAGATACAGCGGTTTATTGCGCGGTCATTGCTCGTGCTGCGGCACCGAAACAGGCCATTCCCCTTTAAAAATACTTTATACCGGCTAAGGTGTCACGGTTTATAAGGCCATCCTGCGACATCAAAACAGGCCGTTCCCCTTTAAGGATACTTCCTGCCGGGCCAAGGTGCCACGTTTATAAGGTGATCCTGCGACATCAAAACAGACCATTCCCCTTTAAGGATACTTCCTACCGGGCCAAGGCACCACTGTTTATAAGGCAATCCTGCGACAAAAAACGCCCCTCCGCAAGGAGGGGCGTTTTGGTATTCTTTGCAGCAAACAGCCTGAAGTGTACTTAAGCTCTGTCTTTGGAGCCGAAGACCACGTCGATCTTGTGGGCAACGACCTCTTCGATCAGGTCGCGGGCCGGCGTAAGGTACTTACGCGGGTCAAAGTCTTTCGGATTTTCGGCAAAGTGCTTTCTGAGCGCAGCCGTCATGGCGATACGGATGTCGGAGTCCACGTTGATCTTGCAGACAGCCATGGAAGCGGCCTTGCGCAGCATATCCTCCGGGATGCCGATGGCGTCGGGCATTTCGCCGCCGAACTGGTTGATGAGCTTGATGTGCTCCTGATTGACCGAGGAAGCGCCGTGCAGCACGATCGGGAAACCGGGCAGCTCTTCGCCGACTTTTTCCAGAATGTCAAAACGCAGCTGCGGCTTCTGGCCGGGCTTGAATTTGTAAGCGCCGTGGCTGGTGCCGATGGCGATGGCCAGCGAGTCTACGCCGGTTTTGGAAACGAAGTCCAGCACCTCTTCGGGGTGGGTGTAGCAGGCGTCTTCCGCGTCTACGCTGACGTCGTCTTCCACGCCGGCCAGGGTGCCGAGCTCACCCTCGACCACAACGCCGTGTGCATGGGCATACTCCACGACCTTTTTGGTCAGGGCAATGTTTTCTTCATAAGGCAGAGAAGAGCCGTCGATCATGACCGAGGTGAAGCCGCCGTCGATGCAGCTTTTGCAGGTCTCGAAATCGGGGCCGTGGTCCAGGTGCAGCGCGATCGGCAGGCCGGTCTCGTCCGCCGCTTCCTTGACCATTGCGTACAGGTAGCCGTGGCCGGCATACTTGCGCGCGCCGGCAGAGCACTGCAGGATCACCGGGGCGTTGAGCTTTTTCGCGGCGCGGGTGATGCCCTGCACGATCTCCATATTATTGACGTTGAAGGCGCCGATGGCGTAGCCGCCGTCGTACGCTTTTTGGAACATTTCTTTTGTCGTTACAAGTGGCATTAGACACATCTCCTAACAGAATTTCAGCAAAAGGCCTGTCCGCCTTTTCCTGCTGTTATTATAAACCAAAAGTTCCCAAATAGCAAGAAAAACGTAAGGTGCGTGCAATTTTTCGCTGTGCACCTGTTTATTTTTGCCGCGGGCGTGCGCACCCGGGCGGGGAACACGGCGTGCAGGTGTTGATTTATCGGGCAAAATGTGCTTAAATAGGGTTATTCTTTATTACTTATTTTCATTATATATTATTCCGCAGCCGGACTGCGGGGAGAGGTGTTACCATGGAAACGATCGCAGCAGTGGCCACGGCACGCGGCACGGCAGGGCTCAGTGTGATCCGCATCAGCGGCGATAAGGCCATAGAGACGGCGGCAAAGGTGTTTTGCCCGGCCGACGGCAGCGACCTTTGCGCCCTTGCGGGCTACCGCGCCAAATTCGGCCATATCGTTTTAGACGGCGAGGCGGCGGACGACGCCGTGGCGCTTGTTTTCCGCGCGCCGAAAAGCTACACCGGCGAGGACGTGTGCGAGCTTTCGCTGCACGGCGGCCTTTACCTGACCGACCGCGTGCTGCAGGCCGTTTTTGCCGCCGGCGCCGTGCCGGCCGGACCCGGTGAATTTACAAAGCGCGCGTTTTTAAACGGCAAGATCGATTTGGCGCAGGCCGAAAGCGTGGCCGGGGTCATCAGCGCCGCCTCCGCCGAACAGGCGCGCCTGTCCTACGGCGTGCTGGAGGGGCGGCTGTCGCAAAAAATAAAGCAGGTGTGCGAAGATTTGACCGGCTGCAGCGCGCTGATGGGCGCGTGGGTCGATTACCCGGACGAGGAGATACCGGAACTGGAACGCGCCAACCTGACGGCTACGCTGCGCGCCGCAAAAGAGGCGCTCGACACGCTGCTTGCGAACTACACCGGCGCAAAAGTTATTGCCGAGGGCGTGGACGCGGTGATCTGCGGCCGGCCGAACGCCGGCAAGTCTACCCTGCTGAACCTTTTGGCCGGCGAGGAAAAGAGCATTGTGACCGACATCCGCGGCACGACGCGCGACATCGTGGAGGTCAGCGTGCGCTTTGCCGGCACGGTGCTGCGCCTGTACGACACGGCCGGCATCCGCGAAAGCAGCGACACGGTGGAAGCCATCGGCATTGCGCGGGCAAAGCAGAAAATCGAACAGGCGCGGCTGGTGCTGGCCGTATTTGACAGCTCGGACGCGCTCGACGAAAACGACCGCCGGCTGATCGAGACCTTAAAAGGGCGCGACGCCGTTGCCGTCATCAACAAGACCGACCTGCCCGAAAAGACGGACGAAGCGCTGCTGCGCAAAAGCTTTGCCAGGGTGGTGCGCCTTTCGGCCAAAAACGGCAGCGGGCTCGCCGATCTGGAAAAAGCCGTGCGCGAGACCCTGCACACCGCAAGCTTTGACGCGACCGGCGAAAACCTGATCAGCGAACGCCAGCGCATGGACTGCGCCGCCGCGCGCGACGCGGTTGCCCAGGCGCTTGCAGACGCCGAAATGGGCATGACCTACGACGCCGTGGGCGTGATGATCGACGAAGCGATCGACGCGCTGTTGCGCCTGACCGGCCAGAAAGCGACCGAAGAGGTCGTGAACAACATCTTTTCACAATTTTGCGTGGGGAAATAACATGGGATATTTTGCAGAAAATTTAGACGTTTTGGTGATCGGCGCGGGACACGCGGGCATTGAGGCCGGACTGGCCGCCGCGCGCCTGGGCTGCAGGACCGGCGTTTTTACCATCAACCTGGACTGGGTGGGCAACATGCCCTGCAACCCCAGCATCGGCGGCACATCCAAAGGGCACCTGGTGCGCGAGATCGACGCGCTGGGCGGCGAAATGGGCAAAGCCGCCGACAAGTACCAGATCCAGTCGCGCATGCTGAACCTGGGCAAGGGCCCGGCCGTGCACTCGCTGCGCGCGCAGATCGACCGGCGCGCCTACTCGGCCGGCATGAAGCACACACTGGAGCTGTGCGAAAATTTAGAGCTGCGCCAGGCCGAGATCGTAGACCTGAAGCAGACGGACGGCGGCCTCTGGCAGGCCGAAACGCAGCTGGGCGCCGTTTTTACGGCAAAGGCCGTGATTTTGGCGACCGGCACGTTCCTGGGCGGGCGCGTCTATATCGGCGAGGTGTCCTACGCCTCCGGGCCGGACGGCATGTTCCCGGCAAACGCCCTGTCGAAAGCGCTTTATAAGCTGAATTTGCCGCTGCGCCGCTTTAAAACCGGCACGCCGCCGCGCATCAACCGCCGCTCGGTAGACTTTACCGATTTGGAGGTGCAGCACGGCGACGAACACATCGTGCCGTTTTCGTTTGAGACGAAAACGCCGCTGCAAAACCGCGCCGTGTGCCACATTGCCTACACGAACGACAAGACAAAAGAAGTCATTTTGAAAAACCTGGACCGCTCGCCGATGTACTCCGGCAAGATCGAGGGCGTGGGGCCGCGCTACTGCCCCTCGTTTGAGGACAAGATCGTGCGCTTCCCCGACAAAAAGCGCCACCAGCTGTTCATTGAGCCGTGCGGCCTGGAGACCGAAGAGCTTTACCTGCAGGGCATGAGCAGCTCGCTGCCCGAGGACGTGCAGCTGGACTTCATCCACACGATCCCGGGGCTCGGGCACTGCCAGTTCATGCGCCCGGCCTACGCCATCGAATACGACTGCGTGGACCCGAGGGCGATGAACGCCACGCTGGAATTCAAGGATCTGCCCGGCCTTTACGGCGCGGGACAGTTCAACGGCTCCTCCGGCTACGAAGAGGCGGCTGCGCAGGGGCTCATTGCCGGCATCAACGCCGCGCTGAAGATCAAGGGGCGCGATGCGCTGGTGCTCGACCGCGGCACCTCGTACATCGGCACGCTGATCGACGACCTGGTCACCAAGGGCTGCTCAGACCCGTACCGCATGATGACGAGCCGCAGCGAATACCGCCTGGTGCTGCGCCAGGACAACGCCGATTTGCGCCTGACGCCCGTCGGCCGCGCCGTTGGGCTCATCCGTGACGAACGCTTTGCCGCCTTTGAAGAAAAGCAGCGCCGGATCGCGCAGGAGATGCAGCGCGCCGCCGAGACCTCCATTCCGCTTTCCCCCGCCTTGCAGCAGATTTTGGAAAAAGCCGGCACCGCGCCGCTTAAAACCGGCTGCAAGCTGGAAGAGCTTTTAAAGCGGCCGCAGCTGCACTACAGCGACCTGGCCCCGGTCGACCCGACCCGACCCGATTTGCCGGACGAGATTTTCGAGCAGGTCGAGATCTCCATCAAATACGCCGGCTACATCAAGCGCCAGCAGGCGCAGATCAAAGAGATGCGCCGCCTGGAGTGCAAGGCCATCCCAAAAGATTTTGATTACAAAAACGCGCGCGGCCTGCGGCTGGAAGCCGTGGAAAAGCTGGCCAAAGTGCGGCCGCAGAACCTAGGGCAGGCCAGCCGCATCAGCGGCGTGAACCCGGCCGACATCACCGCGCTGAACATTTTGCTGGAGGCGAAAAAATGAACCCCTACCGCGAAAAAGACGCGCTGCAAGGTGCGCTGACGGCCATGGCAGACGAAAAATACCGTGCGTTTCACGCATCGCTCGTGCCGGGGCTGGAAACTTTTCTGGGCGTGCGCATGCCGAATCTGAAAAATCTGGCGAAAACCGTGGCCAAAACGGATGCAGAGGATTTTTTGGCCGCCTATCCGGTCGCACCGGACAGCCTGTATGAGGAAAAAATGGTTTACGGTCTGGTGTGCGCCACGGCCAAGCTGCCGCAGGATGTGCGCCGGAAATACCTGACGCGCTTTTTGCCGCTCATCGACAACTGGGCGGTCTGCGACACCGTGACGAGCAGCATGAAATTCTTAAAAAAAGAAGCGCCCGCCTGGAAAGACTTTGTGTTTGCCCGCGCCGGAGGCGGCGAATTTGAAAAACGCTTTTTTGCCGTGTGCACCATGCTTTACTACGGCGGCGAAGCGTATATTGACGAAGTGCTGAACGCCTACCAAACGCTGCAGGGCGGCTACTATGTAAATATGGGCATCGCCTGGGCGCTGGCCACGCTTTACCTGCAGTGGCCCGAAAAGATCCTGCCCCTGTTGCGCGGCGGCGCGTTTTGCGCCGATATCGTTTATAAAACGATCGGCAAGCTGTGCGACTCTTTTCGCGTGGCCGATGCGGACAAAACGGCGCTGCGCGCCTTGCGCACCGAACTGCGCCAAAACGAGAAACAGAAAAAGGAGGCGCGCCATGATTGACCTTGCTCTGCTGGATTCATGCGCCGCGCAGGCCGGCGTTTCACTGAAACAGGAACAGCTTTTGCAGTTTGACCGCTACGCCGCCCTGCTTTGCGAATGGAACCAAAAAATGAATCTGACGGCCATTACCGAGCCGGACGAGATCGTGCACAAACACTTTGCCGACTGCCTGCACGCCCTGGCCTTTTTGCCGCAGACGCCGGGCATTTCGCTGATCGACGTCGGCACCGGCGCCGGCTTTCCGGGCATCGCCTGGCTGATCGCCCGGCCTGACCTGCAGCTGACCCTGCTCGACAGCCTGCAAAAGCGAATCACCTTTTTACAGGCCGTGCTGGCCGAGCTGGATCTGAAAGCGAAGACCGTGCACGCCCGTGCCGAGGACGCCGGACGCGATGCAGCGCTGCGCGAACAGTTTAACTGCGCGGCGGCGCGCGCGGTGGCGCCGCTGAACGTGCTTGCAGAGTACTGCCTGCCGTTTGTGCGCCCCGGCGGCGTGTTTGTTTCACTGAAAGGAAAAACAGACGAAGCGCCTTGCGCGGCGAACGCCGTATCGCTGCTGGGCGGCAAAATCGAAAAGAACGTTTCATTTGATTTGGAGGGCGCCGGGACCCGCCGGGTGGTGCTTGTCCGAAAAATATCGCAAACTCCGACGGCTTACCCCAGAAAGCCGGCCAGAATTACAAAAGCTCCGCTGTAAGCGCAGCATATACCGTCGAACGCAGGCGTTTTCCGCGATGGAAAACGCTTTCTTTTTTGAAAAAGGTGTGCTATAGTGTAATCAAAGTGGACAAAGGAAAATCCATATGAAGGAAGAGACGAACGTACGCCTGCTGCCGACCGAGCGCCTGCTGCCGAACCCCAACCAACCGCGCAAGCACTTTGACAGCGAAGGTCTGCTGGAGCTGGCGCAGAGCATTCGGGAAAACGGCGTGCTGCAGCCGCTGCTTGTGCGCCGCATCAACAACTCAGACTACTACGAGATCGTCACCGGCGAACGCCGCCTGCGCGCCAGCATTCTGGCCAACCAGCAGCTGGTGCCCTGCATAGAGATCGATTGTACCTCTCAGCAGTCAGCCACGCTTTCGATCATCGAAAACATCCAGCGCCGCGAGCTGACCTTTTTTGAAGAGGCGGCCGCGATCGCCCGGCTGAGCGAAGTGTTCGGCATGACGCAGGAAGAGATCGCCCGGCGGCTGGGCAAAAGCCAAAGCGCCGTCAGCAACAAGCTGCGGCTTTTAAAACTGCCGAGCGACGTGCGCTATTTTATTGAAAAGCACGACCTGACGGAACGCCACGCGCGCGCCCTGCTGCGGCTTTCGAGCCCCAAGGACATTTGGGACACGCTGGGTCTGATCGAGCGCAACCACTGGAACGTGCGCCAGACGGAAGAGCACATCGACCGCCTGACCGACCACACCGTAAAACCCAAACAGAACGTGGTGCGCATTTTCAAGGACGTGCGCATTTTTGTGAACACCGTCAACAAAGCCATTGAAACGATGCGCTCCGCCGGCATAAACGCCGACGCCAAAAAGACCGAGACCGACGACTACATTGAATTTCTCGTGCGCATCCCGAAATCGGCCGCCAAAACGCCGACCCTGGCCGACGGCCGCGCCGCAAACAAGCGGCATGAACCAGCTTAAAACGGGAAAACCCGTTTTAACATATTCTCCTCTTTTCATCACGCGGAATGCCCTGACAGCCTAGGCTGCCGGGGCGTTCTGCGTTTGTCGTCAAAACAAGTTCCGTATCATTCGCGGCAACTTTTGTTTGTTATTTGTGCAAAAGTTGCCTCTCATTCACTTCACTGTTCTTCCTCTCCCCAAAATGTTTTTTGAAAAAACATTTCGGGGGCCCCATTGTTTTTTTTGTGGGGCAAACTTTTTCCGGGGGCCCCATTGTTTTTTTGTGGGGCAAACTTTTTCCGGGGCCCCGATTTCTTTTCGCGTGTTCCGACGTGTTTCACGTGAAACACACATTCTATAATCAAGTTACCAAGACAATGTCGGGCGGTCGATGACCGCCCCTACGGCGTGCGCCGATGCATATTAGTGATAACGTAGGGGTGAGCACTGCTCGCCTGTTATAATATCGATATAAAGAACGGCGCAATGTTTCACATGAAACAACTGCGCCCTGTCATTTCTAAACCCTATATAAAATGTTTCACATGAAACAGGAAAACGGTTGAAAGCGCATGCCATCTATGGTAAAATAAACTTATCAATCTGCAGGAGGCTGTCATGGGCAAAACGATCTCGATTTTTAACCAAAAAGGCGGCGTCGGCAAAACGACGACGTGCATCAATCTGGCCGCCGCCATCGGCGCAAAGGGCTACAGCGTATTGATCGCCGACCTGGACCCGCAGGGCAATTCCACCAGCGGTCTCGGCATCGACAAGTCTGAGCTTGCCTATTCTATGTACGAAGTGCTGATGGGCGAGGCGCAGGCGCGCGCCGTTGTGGTCGAAACAGAGTTCAAAAACCTGTCCGTCCTGCCTGCAAACATGAATTTGGCCGGGGCAGAGCTGGAATTGGCCGAAATGGAGGATCGCAACCGCATTTTCAAAAAAGCGATCGCGCCACTGACGGTCGACTACGATTTTATCTTCATCGACTGTCCGCCCAGCCTGGGGCTGCTTTCCATCAACGCGCTGACGGCGTCTGACACGGTCATCGTGCCGCTGCAGTGCGAATACTATGCGCTGGAGGGTCTCAGCCAGCTGGTCAACACCGTGCGCATCGTCAAAACGCATTATAACGAGCACCTGGAGTACGAGGGCGTTGTTTTCACCATGTACGATTCGCGCCTAAAGCTGAACCAGCAGGTGCTTTCCGAGGTGGAGAAGTATTTTCCGCGCAAAACGTACAAAACGTACATACCGCGCGGCGTGCGCCTGGCCGAGGCGCCCAGCTACGGCCAGCCGATCCTATATTATGAAAAGTATTCCAAGGGCAGCCTGGCCTACAAAAAGCTGGCCGAGGAATTTTTAAAACACCAATAACACGGCTTTGCCAAAACGTATGAGGGGAGCATTCTATGGCAGGATTAAACACGAAAAAGGGCCTTGGCGCCCTGATGTTTGAAAACTCCGTCGACGACATGGTGCCCACCAACCGCCTGCCGCTTGACGAGATCATTCCCAACAAGGACCAGCCGCGCAAAACGTTTGACGAGGAGTCGCTGCGCGAACTGGCCGACAGCATTTTGCAGCACGGCGTTTTGCAGCCGCTGCTTGTGCGCCCGCTGCCCGGCGGCGGTTACCAGCTGGTGGCCGGCGAGCGCCGTTACCGCGCCAGCCGCATTGCAGGGCTGAAAGAAGTGCCGGTCGTCGTCAAAGAGCTGACCGACACTGAAACGATGGAGATCGCCATCATCGAGAACCTGCAGCGCGAAGACCTGAACCCGATCGAAGAGGCCGAGGGTCTGCAGGCGCTGATCGACCGCTGCGGCTTTACGCAGGAGGATGTGGCCGCTTCCATCGGCCGCTCCCGTCCGGCCATCGCCAACAGCCTGCGTCTGCTGAAGCTGCCGGAGGATGTGCGCGAAATGACGAAAGAGGGGCAGATCTCGGCCGGCCACGCCCGCGCGCTGCTGGCCTTTGACAGCCCGGCCATGATGTCGGAAGCCGCCAGGCAGACCGTGGAAAAGAACCTGACGGTGCGCGATCTGGAGCACATGGCGCGCCGGCAGACTTCGGCCGGGCGCACACGCACCGCAAAGCGGCGCGACAGCTTTTATGACGAGGTCGAGCTTAGTTTAACTGAAACACTCGGCCGCCGCGTGCGCGTTGTGCTGAACGGCAAGAAAAAAGGCACGCTGGAGATCGAGTTTTACTCAAGCGAAGATCTGAAAAACATCGCCAACAAACTCGGCGAGGAGTAAAGGAGAACATCATGCTGGACATTAAGTTTGTAAGAGAAAATCCGGATGCCGTCAAGGAAAACATCCGCAAAAAATTTCAGGACCGCAAGCTGCCGCTGGTGGACGAGGTGATCGCCCTGGACCGCGAGCGCCGCGACGTGCAGCAGCAGGCCGATGCGCTTCGCGCGAACCGCAATAAGATCAGCAAACAGATCGGCGCGCTGATGGCCCAGGGCAAAAAAAAAGAGGGCATGGCGCTCAAGGATGAGGTCACGAAGCAGGCCAAAGAGCTTGAGGAGCTGCACGCCAAAGAGACCGAGCTGAACGAAAAGATCACCAGGATCATGATGACGATCCCGCAGATGATCGACCCCTCCGTGCCGATCGGCCGCGACGATTCCGAAAACGTAGAGGTGCAGAAGTACGGCGAGCCGGTCGTGCCGGATTTTGAGATCCCGTACCACACCGACATCATGGAGCGTTTCCACGGCATCGACCTGGACGCGGCGCGCAAGGTGGCCGGCAACGGCTTCTATTACCTGATGGGCGACATTGCCCGGCTGCACTCGGCCGTCATCTCCTATGCGCGCGACTTTATGATCGACCGCGGCTTTACCTACTGCGTGCCGCCGTTCATGATCCGCTCGAACGTGGTCAACGGCGTGATGAGCTTTGACGAAATGGACGCCATGATGTACAAGATCGAGGGCGAAGACCTTTACCTGATCGGCACGAGCGAGCACTCGATGATCGGCAAGTTTATCGACACCATCACCCCCGAATCAGAGCTGCCGAAAACGCTGACCTCCTACTCGCCCTGCTTCCGCAAGGAAAAGGGCGCCCACGGCATTGAAGAGCGCGGCGTCTACCGCATCCACCAGTTTGAAAAGCAGGAGATGATCGTGGTCTGCAAGCCCGAAGAGTCCAAAATGTGGTTCGACCGCCTGTGGCAGAACACAGTCGACCTGTTTTGCAGCCTCGACATCCCGGTGCGCACGCTCGAATGCTGCTCCGGCGACCTGGCCGACCTCAAGTGCAAGTCGGTCGACGTGGAGGCATGGTCGCCGCGGCAGAAAAAATATTTCGAGGTCGGCTCCTGCTCCAACCTGGGCGACGCCCAGGCGCGCCGCCTGAAGATCCGCATCAAGGGTGAAAACGGCAACTACCTGGCGCACACGCTCAACAACACCGTTGTGGCGCCGCCCAGAATGCTCATTGCCTTTTTGGAAAACAACCTCTGCGCCGACGGCACCGTTAAGATCCCCGAAGCGCTGCGCCCCTACATGGGCGGCAAAGACTGCATCAAATAAGGAGATTTCGCTATGGACAAGGTAACGAGAAAAATGCTTGAGACCGCCGCCTGCCGGATCAGGATGGGCGTTATCGAAGGCACCTACAACGCAAAGGCCGGCCATCCCGGCGGCTCGCTTTCGGCGGCCGACGTGTTTGCCTACCTCTATTTTAAAGAGATGGAGATCGAGCCGACCCGCCCCGACTGGAAATACCGCGACCGCTTCGTGCTGTCCAAGGGCCACTGCGCCCCCGGGCTGTACGCCGCGCTCGCTTACCGCGGCTTCTTCCCGGTGGAAGACCTGAAAACGCTGCGCCACATCGATTCCTACCTGCAGGGCCACCCCAACATGAACACCGTGCCCGGCATCGACATGAGCACCGGCTCGCTCGGCCAGGGCATCAGCGCCGCGGCCGGCATGGCGCTCGGCGCAAAATACAAGCACAAAAAGAAAATGCGCATCTACACGCTGCTCGGCGACGGCGAGATCGAAGAGGGCGAGGTGTGGGAGGCCATGATGTTTGCCGCCCACTACCAGCTTGACAATCTGTGTGTCATGATCGACCTGAACGGCCTGCAGATCGACGGCGCCTGCAAAGACGTTATGAACGCCGAACCGGTGGACGAAAAGGTAAAAGCTTTCGGCTTCAACTGCATCACGGTAGACGGCAACGACATGGCCGAGCTGGAAAAAGCGTTTGATGCGTTTCACAAAAACATGAAAAGCGGCAAGCCGTTCGCCATTCTGCTGCGCACCGTAAAAGGCAAGGGCGTTTCCTACATGGAAAACGAAGTGGACTGGCACGGCAAAGCCCCGAACGAAGAACAGTACCACCAGGCCATGCGCGAGCTGCAGGCACAGTACAAAGAGATCCAGGAGGCGTAAACGATGGCAGAAGTGAAGATGATCGCAACAAGAGAAAGCTACGGCAACGCGCTGAAAGAGCTGGCCGAAAACGGCGCCGGCAAGCTGGTCGTGCTGGACGCCGACCTGGCGGCCGCCACCAAAACCGGCATTTTTAAAAAAGCATTTCCCGAACGCCATTTTGACTGCGGCATTGCCGAGTGCAACATGCTGGGCGTGGCCGCAGGTCTGAGCACGATGGGGCTTGTGCCGTTCGCCTCCAGCTTTGCGATGTTTGCGGCCGGCCGCGCGTTTGAACAGATCCGCAACTCCATCGGCTACCCGCACCTGAATGTAAAGATCGGCGCCACACATGCCGGCATCTCCGTCGGCGAGGACGGCGCTTCCCACCAGTGCTGCGAGGACTTTGCGCTGATGCGCGCCATCCCGGGCATGGTCGTGATCTGCCCGGCCGACGATGTGGAGGCGCGCCAGGCCGTAAAAGCCGCCTATAAGTACGACGGCCCGGTCTACCTGCGCTTCGGCCGCCTGGCCGTGCCGGTGTTCCACGACGAAAGCTACCGTTTCCGCATCGGCCGCGGCGAGACCGTGCGCGACGGTTCAGACGTGGCCATCATTGCAAACGGCCTGATGGTGGCCGAGGCGATGACAGCCGCCGAAGAGCTGGCAAAAGACGGCATTGAGGCCATGGTCATCAACATGGCCACGATCAAGCCGCTCGATGAAAAGCTGGTGCTGCGCGCCGCGCGCCGCTGCAAAAAGATCATCACGGTGGAGGAACACAGCGTGATCGGCGGCCTGGGCGAAGCGGTCTGCGCCTGCCTGGCCGAGACCCGGCCCACGCCCGTGCGCCGCATCGGCGTAAACGACCAGTTCGGCCACAGCGGTCCCGCGCGCGATCTGCTGAAGCAGTTTGGCCTGTGCAGCGAAAACATCGTGGCCGTCACCAAAGACTTTTTGAAAAAATAAAAAAACTGCGCCCATTTGGGCGCAGGTCAGCGTGTCAAAAAAGATATAATGTCAACAAATTATGCAGCCTGAAACGCTGACAAACTGCCAAAAAGGCGAGTTGGATTTTGTATTTTGCAAGTGGGTGCTGTACAATGGTACTGCCCCCGAGCAAAAGACAAAAAGCGCAAAACCCGCACATCTGTGTGGGTTTTCTGCTTTTACGGTACCAAATTATTCTTAAAGTGCATATGTTTTTCTGTTTGAGAAAAGCAATAAAATTTTTTGATGTATTTTTGCGCGCGGTCCAACCGGCTTTTTCGACAGTTTAAACTGCGCCAGAATGGGCGCAGCCGTTTCAGGCAGCTTTTTACAGGCAAAAATAAAAAGCTGCCTCTGTTTATTTTCCGCACTTTGGCCTACATTATAAACAAGGCATATTTTGAGGTGATGAAATGGAATGGACCTTTTCTCTGCCCGTAAAAATCGTGTTCGGCAGCGGCAAGCGCCGCGAACTCGGCCGGTATATCGATGAACTGGGCGGCAAGCGGGGCGTGCTCGTCTGCTCCAAAACGCTGCATGAAAACGGCACGGCCCAGGCTGTGGCCGAAGCGGCCGGCGGGCGGCTTTGCGCCGTGTTTTCCGACATCCGCCCAAACCCCACGACCGACAACGTCAACGCCTGCGCCGAGCTGATGCGCAAGGTGCGCGCCGACTTTGCCGTGGCGCTCGGCGGCGGTTCGCCCATGGACTGCTGCAAGGCGGCCTGCGCCATTGCGCGCGGGCATGAAAAAATCGAGGCGTACCACACCGGCGGCCGGCCGCTGCGCGCGCAGGAGGCGATCCCGATGATCGCCATGCCCACCACGTCCGGCACCGCATCTGAGATCACCAACATCTCGGTGCTGACAGACACGGCAAAAAACATCAAAGCCCCGATGGACGACGCAGCCATGTACCCGCGCCTAGCCATCGTGGACCCGGAGCTGACGCTTTCCGTGCCGCCGGCTGTCACGGCCTCCACCGGGCTCGATGTGCTGGCGCACGCCATTGAAAGCTACTGGTCGACTTTGCGCCAGCCCATTTGCGCCGCCAACTCGGTCACCGCCGCGCGCCTGGCTTTTGCCTGGCTCGAAAAAGCCTATAACGAGCCAAACGATCTGGAAGCGCGCGAAAACATGGCGCTCGCCTCCATCCTGGCCGGCGTCGGCTTTTCGCAGCCGCGCACCACGGGCGCGCACGCCTGCTCGTTTCCGCTCACCAACCGCTACGGCCTGCCGCACGGCGAGGCCTGCGCCTTTACGCTCGACTATTTTATTCAGCTCAACGCACGCCGCGCCGACGGCGACGGGCTCATCACCGGCATGGCGCGCGCCTGCGGCTTTTCCGCGCCCAGCGTCATGGCGGCGCGCATTGCCCACCTGAAGCGCGCGTTCGGCATGCGCACCAACCTGCGCCAGATCGGCTGCACGACCGACGAACAGATCGAACAGCTGACCGATGAAAGCATGAGCATGCTGCTTACGCGCAACCCCGTGCCGCTCACGCGCGACGACATTGCCGAAATGTGGAACGCGCTGAAATGACCGGCGTTTCTTGCTAAAAAATAAACGGCTTTTGCGAAAAAAGCCATGCTTTATAAATAAATTCTAAACATAAAAGGCTGTGCATATGCACGGCCTTTTGCTTTTGTTCATTTTTGCGCGCCGGTTTTGCACAGCGGTGTGCAAAATTATACGGCCGTAAAACCGTCTTATTCCGTTTTCAGCACATTTTCGTTGACAGATGCGCCCCGGTGTGCTATCGTAAAGTTGGACAACTTTTGTCTGATTTTACATTTCACATCGCACTGCATGGGAGGTGCTCTTATGACAAAAACAAAAAAGCGCGCCGGCCTGGCCGCCGTCTGCATTGCGGCCGTGCTGCTGGTGCTGGGTGTGGCGGTTTATTTCTGGTACGGCAACGAACGGCTTGTGGACGCATTCAGCGAACCGTCGCTGAACACGCACCTGTCCTCAAATCAGGGAGAGTCCATTACCGTTTTGGACAACAGCGGCATTTGCATGGGAAGTTACTGCGGTGTGCTTTTTACCGAGCCGAACACAGGCAGCGATCTGTACCTGGCCGTGCTGAAAAAACACCCGCTTTATTCTGACCGTTATACGGTGGAAACCATAGCAGGCGGGTCGTATGACACACTGAACACGGTGCCTATTTACACCAAAAGCGCCGACTTTGTCTTTTGCTATGGCGTGAACCGCAGTGAAAGCGAAAAGGTGTACAGCCTGCAAATAACCGACGGCACCAAAACCAGCACGACATGCGAGATCATCACCCATAACGGCCCGTTCGTGCAAATACAGGATCTTACAAGAAATTTTCCGCTCATTTTTTAAATCCGCACAAGCGGCCCGCACCTGGTTTATTGGCCGTGCAGATTGTACGCAGCGTAAAATTTAGAACGTAAATAGAACGATATTCAGTACAAACAGGATTTATTTGTTATTAATCTGTAAACATTGGCACTTTCCTGTTGACAGTGCTAATGTTTTGAGTATAATAAAGATGAACCTTGAGAGAGGGTTCAGAGATCACCGAAAAGGGAACAAAAGCTCGCGACTGCAAGATGTTCTTACTGCCCTACGAGCCGTAAAATGAATTGGAGGAATGACTTATGTTGCCTAGCATTTTTGGTGAAGATTTGTTTGATGAAATGTGGAACGATCCGTTTGACGAACTGTTTGCTTTGACCCCGGTGCGCCGCCATCACGGCCGCGACCCGCTCTTTGGTAAAAATGCGGGGCGCATTATGCGCACGGATGTAAAGGAAAAAGACAACAGCTATGAACTGGACATCGACCTGCCCGGCTTCAAGAAAGAAGAGGTAAAGGCCACGGTCGAAAACGGCTACCTGACCATCAGCGCCGAGAAAGGGCTCGACAAGGATGAGGAAGACAAGAAAGGCCGCTACATCCGCCGCGAGCGTATGTCCGGCAAGTGCGCCAGAAGCTTTTATGTGGGCGATGTGGCCGAAAGCGAGATCCAGGCAAAATTTGAAAACGGCATCCTGCGCCTGACGATCCCGAAGAAGGACGTGAAGGCACTGCCGGAAAACCACGGCATCCAAATTGAATAAGCAAAGCAAAATCCGCAAACAAAAACGTCCCGGAATTTCCGGGACGTTTTTTTCTGCCTAATATTATAAATGCCGGTGTGCCTTTGCGGGGGCAGAACCGCCGGGCAGTATGTTTGCCGGCAGGTTTCAGACAACCGTACTTTTATATAACTTTTACAAGAGAAAATTTACAGCGCCACCATCCCCGCTTATGCGCCCGCGCCGATAAAACCCTGCAGCTCGCTGAAACGGCTGGCCGCCGCATCGCTCACAAAAAGTAAGGAGCCGTCTTCCATGTACCAGTCGTTCGGGTTGTCGCGCAGGTATTCCAGCACCTTGGTACAGCCGTCGGCCGACTCCATAAAGCCGTCGTGCATCGTCTGCATTTTCGCAAGCACGTCGGCGCTTTTCGCCTGAAACGGCTTTGCAAAAACTTTTTCAAACATGGCCGCGCTCTTTTCGCCGGCGCCCTGCTTTTCCATGTAGCTTTGCACAGTCTCGCTTTGCAGCAGCGTCTGCGTGCGCTGCAGCACATCGCTGGTTTTTGCACCCGCGTCGCGGATGGCGGCAAGCGACGTTTCAAACGCGGGGCCGTCCGCGCCGATGTTGTCGGCCGATATCAGGTAGGGCAGTTCAGAAGAGGCGGAAATGCGCGCCATCTCGTCAAAACAGTTGTACAAGTCGCGCACATATGCCTTCACCGCCGTTTCCGCCTTGGCACAGCTACCGGTGCAGACGGTGCGCGAAAGTAGCTCGTTAAAAGCGTCCTCATCAAACACATCGGCCTCGGCCACCGCCGTGATCCGGGCAACCTCGGTGTAGAGCTTTTCTTCGTTTTCGCGCGCGTCGCGGACAAAGTGCGCCGCCGTGATCCCGCCGCCGATGCAGGCCACGGCAATCACCGCCGCCACGACCAGCAGTAAATTTTTCTTTTGGAGCATACCGTCTCCTCCTTCTTTTTATGCGGCCGCTGTTTTCCGGCTTGCCGTAAGCGCGTCCAGGGCAGAATTGTAGGCGTCATACAGATCGTCGTCATAGATCTCGACATAGCCGCCGGCCACGGCCCAGTTTTCCGGCTCGTCAGCCAGCAGCTCCAGCGCCGCGATGCACTCGTCAATAAAAGCATCGTCCTGCTGCGCGAGCGCCGACCATTCCTGCAGCTCCTCTGTGCTGAACGTGCCCTCCAGCATATTGCCCAGCACGGCGCGCGTGACAAAGTCCATATCGTCCAGGCGCATATAGCTTTTCAGCATATCGTCTGTCAGCAGATCTGCAAAGCGCGCATGCACGTTTTCAAATTTCTTGCGCATGCTTTCCAGGTAGGCAATGCTTTCATCAAATTCCGGGCCGTCGGCCGCAATATTTTGGGGCATAAAAATATTGGCCAGCCGCTCGTCCTCGTTCAGTTCTTTATAATCGTCCAGGCAGGCGACCAGGTCTGCAACGTAAGATTTTGTGCCGCTCTCTATTTTTTGGCACTGCTCAGTCGCGCACACCGTGCGGTCCAAAACTTCGTCAAGCGCGGTGCGGCTGTCCGCCTTGCCGGCGATATAATCGTCCTCCGCCGCCTGCAGGGCGTCGAGTTCCTGCAAAAGCAGGTCGCTGTCACGGTCGATCTGCGCATAGCGGCTGCCAACCAGACCGCCGCCGACGCCCAAAGCGATCAAAACGATCAAAACCACGGCGACCACGCCGCCCTTTTTCCTTTTTTTCATGGCAAAATACGCGCCGTTTTCCGCAGCGGTGTGGAAAACGGCGTTTCCCCTCTCTTAATTTTCTTTTTTATTATTCGCCCAGGTCGATCACGGCCATGACCGGGTAGTGGTCGGAAATGTCGGTGTCCATGTCGCTGAGCACCCTGCACACAGAAGCGCTCTGCGCGCCCTTTGCAAAAATAAAGTCGATCGCCAGCCCCTCGTCTGCGCCGTAGGCACCCCAGCCCTGGTAGCTGCGCACGTTTTGACCGTCATCCGCCACGGTGTACAAATCGGCAAACCCGGCGGCGGTCAGGGTGTTGTAGGGCAGGCTTTCGGCGGCCGTGTTAAAGTCGCCGGTCAGCACCACCGGCACGCCCGGGTACTTCTCTTCCAGTTCGCCGAGCTTTTGCACAATGACCTCGGCGCCGTAATTCCTGGCCTCGTCCGACACATGGTCCAGGTGGGTGTTCATGTGCAGGTAGCGCATGCCGGTGGCGTTGTCCTCCAGCAGCACCCAGGTGCACACGCGGTTGCAGCCGGCGCCGCTGTAGCGGCTTGCCTCCTCAGGCGTTTCGGAAAGCCAGAAATTGCCCTTGTCTATGGCCGTGTACTTGTCTTTCAGCCAGAAAACGGTGTTTTTCTCGCACTTCAGTTTGTTGGCGCCGTCGCCGCCGCGCTCAACGCCGTAGCTGTCGTAAAACGACAAAAGGCTTTTGAACCGCGCCTCCCAAACAAAGTTCATCTCCTGCGTGCCGAACGAATCGGGCAGCACTTCGGCAATGACCTCGGCTGCCGCCTTTGTGGTCATGCCGGTCAGCGTGTTGGTAAAGAAATTGCCCCACGGCGCGGCCACGTTGAACGTCATAACGGTGATCTCGTTTGCGTCGTTCTGCACGCGCGCCTCTATGCGCGACTGCGCCTCGGTCTCGCTGATCACCGGCTCGCGCCCGCAGGCGCACAGCGCCGACACCGTCAACGCGCACACCAACGCACCGCAGACAAAACGGCGCAGTCCCTTTTTTTCTGCTTTTGTCATTTTTCATTCCTCCCCAAACGGCAGGCTGCATAATAAATACGCCGGCCGAAAAGCGGTCATGATCCGCCCATCATATTTATGATACCACCGCCTTTTCGGCTTTGCAATACGGAGCAGGCGGCTTTTCGCGCGCCGATTGCACAAAATTTCACGCCGCTTTTTGTGCGGTTGACCAAAAAACGGCCTTTACCCGGCCAATAGGGAAAAGGAAAACGCCAAAATAGAATTTTCCACACTTTTTTGATTTTCTGCGGAAAACGATATTTTTTACGCAAAAACGATTCAGCGGACCAACAAAAAAAGACCTGCGGCCTTTCGGTCACAGGTCCTTGAACATATCGATATGCGGACAGCCCTGGTCGGGGTAAACGCCGCCGGCCGCGGTATAGCCGCATTTTTCATAAAACGGCCTGGCCTGCACCTGGGCCGAAAGCACGGCGCGCGTAAAACCTTTTTGCTTTGCGCAGACTTCGGCCGCCTGCATCACCGCACGCCCGGCGCCGCTTTTTCGCATCTCTTTATAGACGGCCACACGGCCGATGTGCACCTCGCCGGGCGCATCGCCGGCAAACAGCCGGCAGGTGGCGCAGGGGGTTTCGCCGGCAAAAAGCAGAATGTGGGTGGAGGCGCTGTCCTGCGTATCAAATTCTTCGGCAAAGCCCTGCTCCCGCACAAACACCGTTTCGCGGATGTCCCTTGCCGCCGGGGGCAGGGTGTTTTCATAAATTTTTGACGTAAAGTTTTGCATATTTTTTTCCTGCTTTACTGAATGCTAGGGTCGTTTGGTGTGTTTTTTATTGGCTGGCGCAGTGCTGCTTTTCCTTTAATCCATCGCGGTCGAAGCCGCGTTTTCTATCTTTAGATGCTTCACTTGTTTCAACGAGATGCGTTAGACATGCTCTGCGGCAACAAACCGGGGTCCCCGGAAAAAGTTTGCCCCACAAAAAATAACAATGGAGGGGCCCCCAAAATGTTTTTTACAAAAAAACATTTTGGGGAGAGAAAGAACAGTGAAGTGAATGAGAGGCAACTTTTCAAAAAAGATTAAAGAAAAGTTGCCGCGAATGATACGGAACTTGTTCTGACGAGGGGAGAGGAAGCGCAGTGGAATGAATGAGAGATGCCTTTTGCTTAAAGTATAAACAAAAGGCACCGCGAGTGATAGGGAGCTTGCAAACCGGGGCCCCGGAAAAAGTTCGCCCCACAAAAAATAACAATGGAGGGGCCCCCAAAATGTTTTTTTACAAAAAAACATTTTGGGGAGAGAAAGAACAGTGAAGTGAATGAGAGGCAACTTTTCAAAAAAGATTAAAGAAAAGTTGCCGCGAATGATACGGAACTTGTTCTGACGAGGGGAGAGGAAGCGCAGTGGAATGAATGAGAGATGCCTTTTGCTTAAAGTATAAACAAAAGGCATCGCGAATGATATGGAACTTGCGCTGACGAGTCCGCCCACTTGCAGCATAGACCGATCTTGCGGCATTATTCTTCGCTCGCCGGTTCTGTGGTCTCTGCCGGTTCGACCGCAGCGGTTTGCGCCGTTTCACCGTTTTCACCGGCTTCGGCCGTTTCGCCCTCGTCCTCCACGCGGTCCACCACGCTGATGGTGGCCACATGCTCGCCCTCGTTCACGCGCATCACGCGCACGCCCTTGGACGGGCGGGCGAAAGTGGAGATCTGGTCGGCCGGGATACGGATCACGATGCCGTCGGTGGAGATCAGGATGACGTCCTTGTCGTCGCTCACCGGCGCGATCATCGCGACCTTGCCGTTTTTCTCGGTCTTGTAGTTGATCAGTCCCTTGCCGCCGCGCGACTGCACGCGGTAGTCGGCAAACGGGCTCTTGCGGCCGTAGCCGGTTTCGGAAACGGTCAGAAGCGCCTCGTCCTCCTCCACCGTGGCAAAGCCCACAACGGTGTCGCCCTCACCAAGACTGATCGCGCGCACACCGCGCGCCGTGCGGCCGATCGGGCGGGCGTCGTTTTCATCAAAGCAGATGCTCATGCCGTCCTTGGTCGCCACGATCAGCTTTTTGGCGCCGTCTGTCACGCGCACCCAGGCCAGCTCGTCGCCCTCGTCCAGCTGAATGGCGATGATGCCGGACTTGCGCACGTTGCGGTACTGCTCCAGCGCCGTGCGTTTAATTACGCCGCCGCGCGTCACCATGCACAGGTAAACGCCCTCGTCGCTCTCGGGCAGGCGCACCATGGCCGAAACGGTCTCGCCGCTCTCCAGCGGCAGCAGGTTCACCACGTTGATGCCTTTGCTGGTGCGCGAACCGGCCGGCACCTCGTAGGCCTTGATCTTGAACACCTTGCCCATGTTCGTAAACAGCATAATGCGGTCGTGCGAAGAACAGGTGAACATCGTTTTGGCCACGTCCTCCTCGCGGCGCGTCATGCCGGAAACACCGCGGCCGCCGCGGTTCTGGCTCTTGTAGGTGTCGATCGTCTGGCGCTTCATGTAGCCCTTGTCGGTCAGGGTCAGCATGCACGCCTCTTCGGGGATCAGGTCCTCGTCCTCCACCATGCCGGAAACGGCCTGGATCTCGGTGCGGCGGTCGTCGCCGAACTTGTCGGCGATCGCGTCGGCCTCTTCCTTCACGATCTCGCGCACGCGCATTTCGTTATTTAAAATATCCAGGTAGTCGGCGATCTTCGCTTTTAAATCGTCCAGTTCGTTCATGATCTTCAAAATTTCCAGACCGGCCAGCTGACCCAGCTGGAACGACACGATGGCGTTTGCCTGCGGCTCGTCAAAATCGAACTGGTCCATGATGGCCTGCTTGGCCTCGGCCTTGCCGCCCTTGCAGGCGCGGATCGCGGCAATGATCTCGTCCACAATGTCTACGGCGCGTTTTAAGCCCTCTAAAATATGGGCGCGCTTCTGCGCCTTGTCCAGGTTGAACTGCGTTCTGCGGCGCACGATCTCTTTCTGGAAGTCAATGTAGTTTTCCAGCATCTGCTTGAGCGTCAGCACCCGCGGCACGCCGCCCACCAGCGCCAGCATGATCACGCCGAACGTTGTCTGCATCTGCGTCAGCTTGTAGAGGTTGTTGAGCACCACCTGGGCGTTTGCGTCGCGCTTTACGGTAATTTCAATGTGCATGCCCTTGCGGTTCGAGTAGTCCTTTAAGTCGGCAATGCCCTCCAGGCGCTTTTCCTTGACCAGGTCGGCGATCGTGGAAATGAGTTTTGCCTTGTTGACGGCGTAGGGCAGCTCGCTGACCACGATTTTGTAACGGTCGTTCTTCGTCTCCACGATCTCGGCGCGGGCGCGCACATAAATTTTGCCGCGGCCGGTCGAGTACGCCTCTTTGATGCCGCGCGTGCCCATGATGATGCCGGCGGTCGGGAAGTCCGGCCCCTTGATGAACTGCATCAGCTCCGGCAGCTCGGCCTCGGGGTTGTCGATCAGGTAGTCCATGGCCGCAATGACCTCGCGCAGGTTGTGCGGCGGGATGTTCGTGGCCATGCCGACTGCGATGCCGGTGGAGCCGTTGACCAGCAGGTTCGGGTAGCGCGCCGGCAGCACCTCGGGCTCTTTCAGGCGGTCGTCGTAGTTCGGCTGAAAGTCCACGGTGTTTTTGTCGATGTCGGCAAGCATTTTCATGCTGATCTTGCTCATGCGCGACTCGGTGTAACGGTAAGCCGCCGGCGGGTCGCCGTCGATGGAGCCGAAGTTGCCGTGGCCGTCTACCAGCGTGTAGCGCATCGAAAACGGCTGCGCCAGGCGCACCATCGCGTCGTAAACGGACGCGTCGCCGTGCGGATGGTAACGGCCCAGCACGGCGCCCACGGTGTCGGCGCACTTGCGGTAGGCCGACTCGGGGTAAAGGTTGTTTTCAAACATCGTGTAAAGAATGCGACGGTGCACGGGCTTCAGGCCGTCGCGCACGTCGGGCAGCGCTCTTTGCACGATAACGCTCATGGAGTAGTCCAGAAATGCCTTGCGCACTTCCTTGCTGACCTCCACGTCTATGATCTTCTGGTTGTCGTAACGTATATTGTCGTGTTTGATGTCCATAATTTAAACTGCCTCCTGCACCCGGTCATATGTCGAGGTTTTCCACATATTTTGCGTTTTTCTCAATAAATTCGCGCCGGGGTTCCACGTTGTCGCCCATCAAAATGGAAAACGTCTCGTCGGCGCGCTGGGCGTCCTCGATCGTTACGCGCAGCATCGTGCGGAATTCCGGGTCCATCGTCGTCTCCCACAGCTGTTCGGGGTCCATTTCACCAAGGCCTTTGTAGCGCTGCACGCTGCAGGTGCCGGAGCCGCCGAAGGCTTCGATCTCGCGGTCGCGCTCCTCGTCCGAAAAGGCGTAAACGCTCTTTTTGCCCTTGGAAACTTTGAAAAGCGGCGGCTGCGCCAGGTACACATAGCCGTTGTCGATGACCGGGCGCATGTAGCGGAAGAAAAAGGTCAGAAGCAGCGTGCGGATGTGCGCGCCGTCCACGTCGGCATCGGCCATGATGACGATCTTGTGGTAGCGGATCTTTGAAATGTCGAACTCGTCGCCGATGCCGGTGCCGAGCGCCGTGACGATCGGCATCAGCTTTTCGTTGCCGAACACCTTGTCAAGCCGGGCCTTTTCTACGTTGAGCATTTTGCCCCAAAGCGGCAGAATGGCCTGGTGCTCCTTGTCGCGCCCCTCTTTGGCGGAACCGCCTGCCGAGTCGCCCTCTACGATGTAGAGCTCGCACAGCGACGGGTCCTTGGAAAGGCAGTCGGCCAGCTTGCCGGGCAGGGAGGAGCTTTCAAGCGGGCTTTTGCGCCGCGCCTGGTCGCGTGCCCTGCGCGCCGCCTCCCGCGCGCGCGACGCGTCGAGCGATTTGGAAAGCAGCGTTTTGGCCGTCTGCGGGTTTTCTTCAAAATAAGTCGTCAGCTTGTCGTACAGCATGGAGGAGACCAGGCCGCTCATTTCGGTGTTGCCGAGCTTGCCCTTGGTCTGCCCCTCAAACTGCGCGTCGGTCAGCTTCACGGAGACCACGGCGGTCAGACCTTCGCGCACGTCGTCGCCGGAAAGGTTTTTGTCGTTGTCCTTTAAAAGACCGTGGCGCCGGCCGTAATCGTTGAATACGCGCGTCAGGGCCGTTTTAAAGCCCGTTTCGTGCGTGCCGCCGTCTATCGTGTTGATGTTGTTCGCAAAAGACAGCAAAATCTCGTTGTAGCTGTCGGTGTAGCAAAGGGCCACCTCGGCGCTCTTGTCCTCTTTCGTGGTGGAAAGGTGGATGACCTCCTCCTGCACCGGGTTCAGCCCGCGCGAGGTGTTGATGTACTCCACAAAGGAGCGGATGCCGCCCTCGTAGCAGAACACGTCCTGCACCGCCTCTTCGCCGCGGCGGTCGGTCAGCGTGATCGTAAGGCCGGCGTTCAAAAACGCCTGTTCGCGCAGGCGGCGCGCCAGCACTTCGTATTCGTAGGTCGTCGTCTCCTGAAAAATTTCCGCGTCGGCCTTGAATTTGATGAGCGTGCCGTGGCCGTCGGCGTCAGCCGTGATGTGCAGCTCGTCGGTCGGTACGCCGCGCGTAAAGTGCTGGGTGTACACATGGCCGTTTTGGGTCACGTCCACCTCCAGCCATTCGGAAAGCGCGTTTACCACGGAGGAGCCCACGCCGTGCAGACCGCCCGACACCTTGTAGCCCGAACCGCCGAACTTGCCGCCGGCGTGCAGCACGGTCAGCACCACGGTCACGGCCGGCAGGCCGGTCTTTTCGTTGATGCCGGTCGGAATGCCGCGGCCGTTGTCGCGCACGGTGATGACGTCGTCCGGCAAAATCTCCACCTCAATGTGGGTGCACACGCCGGCCAGCGCCTCGTCGATCGAGTTGTCCACGATCTCGTACACCAAATGATGCAGTCCGCGCGGCCCGGTGGAGCCGATGTACATGCCGGGGCGCTTGCGCACGGCTTCCAGCCCCTCCAGCACCTGTATGTCTTCGGCAGAGTATTCCTCGGTCACGCTTGTATCCATGTCTTTTTCTTCGAGTTCCATGTCAAAACTCCTTTTCTGTTTTGGTTTGCTGTGTGCCGCCCGTGCCCGCGGCCCTTCTGCGCAGGGTCGAGGTGTTCAGCGGACTGATATAAACGAAACGGTCGGTCACAATAAAGGACTTCGGCAGTTCGTCGTTTGCGTATTCGGTGCGGTGCGCACGCTCTGCAGCGTTCAAAAAGTCGCGCGTCACCTTTTTCACGGTGGAGGTGTCCATGTCGAAAATACCGATGATGTCATCGCTTTTTGCGGCCAGCGCGCCGCCTAAAAACAGGTACATCAGACTTCCTCCCCGTCTTTTATCGTTAAAATTTTTCCGGCCGCTGCGCTGTGCACGGCCGCCCGGTCGCAGCAGGTGATGAAAATCTGGTAGCCGCAGATCTTTTCCATTACATACTGCTGCCGCCCGGCGTCCAGCTCGCTCATCACGTCGTCGAGAAGGATCACGGGCTTTGTGCCGCACATCTCTTCTAAAACAGCGGCCTCGGCCAGCTTCAGCGCGATCACGGCGCTGCGGCTCTGCCCCTGGCTCGCAAAGGCGCGCGCGCTTTTGCCGCCGATCTCGATTTGCAGATCGCTGCGGTGCGGCCCGGCCGACGTGGTGCCGGTGGCAATGTCGTCTGCCCGGCTTTGCTGCAGGCTTTTTAAAAGCGACCGGCGTATTTCCTCCTGCGTTTCGGCTTCTTCGTCAAAGCCGCCCGAAAGGCGCAAATGGCCGCGTTCCCGGCCGCCGGAAATGCCGTTTAAAACCGTTTCAAACGGCGGGGTGATCTTTTCCACATATTTTTTGCGCTGGTAAAGCACGGCCGCGGCGCGGCCGGCCAGCGTCTCGTCCCAAACGGCCAGCATGTCTTCCAGTTCCCGGAACGTGCGCGCGTCTTTCAAAAGCTTGTTGCGCTGTGCCAGGCAGCGTTCGTATTCGCCCAAAAGCAGGCGGTACTTCGGCCTGATCTGCCCCAGCGCCTGGTCCAAAAAGCGGCGGCGTTCGCCCGGCCCGTCCTTGACCAGGCGCAGATGGTCGGGGGAAAACACCACGGCGTGCACGGCCTCGCCCAAAGCCAGGGGACTTTTCTTTTTTACGCCGTTGAGCCACGCCGTTTTGGTCTCGCCAAGCTCCAGTTTGGCGGTCTGTTCGCGCCCCTCGGCAAAAAAACGGCTTTGCAGCACGGCTTTTTCCTGCCCGAAGGCGATCAGCTCGGCGCGCTTTGCGCCGCGGAAGCTCTTGGCGCCCGTGAACAGGTAAAGCCCTTCGACCAGGTTCGTTTTGCCGTTTGCGTTGTCGCCGCAGATGATGTTGACGCTGTCTCTTATACACATCTCCGAGCCCAC
>ENA-UAYF01000366-UAYF01000366.1-human-gut-metagenome-genome-assembly--contig:-NODE-366-length-25870-cov-5.389154_pt1 | contig 25870 bp, 25 predicted proteins | sample MGYA00244017_ERZ654600 | MGnify/ENA primary metagenome ERZ654600 (study PRJEB26926, sample SAMN06164490) | human gut metagenome | biome: ENVO:00009003; feature: ENVO:2100002; material: ENVO:00002003... | reverse complement strand
ACGAGATCGCTCAGTGTCTCGTGGGCTCGGAGATGTGTATAAGAGACAGATGAAGCGCCGTCTGGAGAGCCGCGGCATCAGCGTCACTGTGGACGAGTGCTCGATCGGTCAGCCGCTCGATGTGGACAAGTACGACATTTTCTTCATCGGCGGCGGACAGGACTTCGAGCAGGAGGTGCTGCTGCGCGACCTCGCCTCCGGCAAGGGCAAGGATATCTGCACCGCTGTTGAGGAGGAGAAGGTGTTTCTCGCCATCTGCGGCGGCTACCAGCTTCTCGGCCGGTATTACCAGGCGGCAGATGGCAAGCGGCTGGTGTTTTCCGGCGCGCTCGATCTGTACACCGTGGCTGGGGAGAAGCGCCTGATCGGCAATTTCGCCTTTCGCTGCGGCAGCACGGTGGCGGTCGGCTTTGAAAACCATGCCGGGCGCACATATCTTGGAAACGTGCCGCCGCTTGGGCGCGTGGTGCGCGGCTTTGGCAACAATGGGAAAGACAGGACAGAGGGCGCGCACTATAAAAATACGTTCGGTACATATGCGCACGGGCCGTTTTTGCCGCGCAATCCCGCTTTTGCCGACCATATGCTGCAAACGGCGCTGCAAAAGAAATACGGCCCTGTCACGCTGCAGGCGCTGGACGACCGGCTTGAGACGAACGCCCGAAAAGATTTCCTGCAAAAATACATCCGTTAGCGCCTTAGCTTAAAAGGAAAATGCCGATTTATGCGCCGCTTTTGTGAAACTGCGCAAATTTGTGAAAAAACGGCGCTTTTGTAAAGAAAAACCTTGATTTTTCCGCCGTGCCATGGTAAAATACCAGAGCATTCGTAAGAATACGCACACACCGTGCTGTGCCCGAGGTTGTCTAAAGGGCATTTGCCATAGCTCGGTGTGGAGGAACAACCGAAAAGGAGGATTTCAAAATGGCAAAAAATGTTGTATCCATGAAACAGCTGCTGGAGGCCGGCGTGCATTTCGGTCACCAGACCAGAAGATGGAACCCCAAAATGGCGCCGTACATCTTTACGGAGAGAAACGGCATCTACATCATCGACCTGCAGAAGACGGTGAAAAAGCTTGACGAGGCGTACATGTTCGTGCGCGACCTGGCTGCCGAGGGCGGCGAGATCATCTTCGTCGGCACCAAAAAGCAGGCGCAGGAAAGCATCCGCGAAGAGGCTACGCGCTGCGCAATGCCTTATGTCAACGCCCGTTGGCTTGGCGGTATGCTCACAAACTTCAAGACCATCCGCACCAGAGTGGCACGTCTTGCCCAGCTGAAGACGATGCAGGGCGACGGCACTTTCGACATGCTGCCGAAAAAGGAAGTTGCAAAGCTTGAACTCGAAATCGAAAAGCTTGAAAAGTACCTGGGCGGCATCACCGAAATGAAGAAGATCCCGCAGGCCATGTTCATCGTTGACCCGAGAAAAGAAAGAATCGCCGTGTCCGAGGCCATCAAGCTTGGCCTGCCGATCGTTGCGATCGTGGACACCAACTGCGACCCGGACGAGATCGACTATGTCATCCCCGGCAACGACGACGCGATCCGTGCCGTTAAGCTGATCGCCGGCGCTATGGCCGATGCAGTCATCGAAGGCCGCGGCGGCAGCGACGTTGCTGAAGAAACAGAGGGCGAACAGGCAGAAGAGGCCGCTGAAGCACCGGCCGAGGCTGCTGCTGAATAAGAAACAGGAGGAAAAGGACAATGGCATTTACAGCGAAAGACGTAAAAGCACTTCGTGAAAAGACCGGTGTCGGCATGATGGAATGCAAAAAAGCGCTGACCGAAGCCGACGGCGATATGGACAAGGCAATCGACTTCCTTCGTGAAAAAGGTCTGGCTGCCGCCGCCAAAAAGGCTTCCAGAATCGCTGCCGAAGGCGTTGTGCTTTCTTATTATGACAAGGCTGCCAAAAAAGCTGTGATCGTTGAGGTCAACAGCGAAACAGACTTTGTCGCTAAAAATGAAAAATTCACAAACTTTGTAGAGGGCGTTGCCAAAACGATCCTTGCCTGTGCACCGGCCGATGTAGAGGCTCTTGCGGACTGCAAGTATGACGGCACCGACAAGACCGTGACCGAAACGCTCAATGAACTGATCCTTTCGATCGGTGAAAACATGAAGATCCGCCGTTTTGAAACGATGGACGGCGTTGTCTCCACCTATGTGCATGCAGGCGGTTCTGTCGGCGTTCTGGTTGGTTTTGACGCGGATGCTGCCATGCTCGACAATGCGGACTTCAACGAGATGGCCAAAGACGTTGCCATGCAGGTCGCGGCTATGAGCCCGGCTTATCTGGACGAGGCTTCCGTTCCGGCCGACGTGGTCGCACACGAGAAAGAGATCCTGGCCATCCAGATCAAGGAAGACCCGAAAATGGCCAACAAGCCCGAACAGGTCATTGAAAAGATCGCCGCCGGCAAAATGTCCAAGTATTACAAGGAAAACTGCCTGGTCGATCAGGAATTTGTCAAGGCCACCAATCACGAATCCGTCGGTCAGTATGTGGCGGACGTCGCGAAAAAGCTTGGCGCTGATGTAAAGATCAACGGTTTCGTCCGCTTCGCTAAGGGCGAAGGCCTGCAGAAGAAAGAAGAAAACTTCGCAGAAGAGATCGCCAAAGCCGTAAAAGGCTAAATCATTTAAAAATATGCGGCGCAGCCATTTGGCTGCGCCGTTTTTTTACGCTTGCATTTTTTATGAAATTCTTTTAAAATAAATGTAACAGTCTGCGTGCAAAATGACTCTTAATATATAGAGACATTATTTGCTTGACTGAAATTTGGAGGTGCGATTTATGAAAAAACAAATTTCAACACTGTTAGCAAGCATACTGTTGGTTGTCAGCTTACTGGTGGCTGTGCCCGCTTTTGCAGCCGACAGTGACTTCCCGGAGCCCAACTGGGGTAATATACAGGATATATCTGTTTATGTAAACGGTGAATATGACCCGAATCATGTAGAGACGGTTTATGACCAGGAGTCCGATGCGCATACCTTTACTTATATTGGTTCCGGTAAACTGACTGGCTGGGAGTTCCCGTGGTCGGTAGAGGGCACGGATTATGAGCTGATCTCTGAAAGCGGCAATTCCGTCACGCTGCGTTTTATCAACGAGTACCACGGCATTCCGTATGTCAACGTGCTTGTGGATTTTGGAACAGATAGTGCGCCGTCTGGCGAGTCGGGCTCATCATCGGGAACGGCTGACGATGCGCAGACCGCCGCACAGGGCGATTCCACGGCATCGTCCGGCGAAAGTACGCAAAATACAGCAGAAACAACTTCTGCGCCGGAAACGGGCGCTGCATCCAATATTGTACCGGTGGCGGCGGTCACGGTGCTTTGTGTTGCCGTTGTCGCCGTCATCGTTGTGGTGGCGGTGCGCCGCAAGAAAAATGGCTGATTTTTTGCATTGACCAATTAAAACGGCGCCCCTGTGCCGTGCGCTTTTCCGCCTTGTATGGTGAAAAGCAGATGTTGAATTGAGGACGAATATGAAAACGGACCGTAAAAAAATCAAGCGTGCCTGTATTGTAACAGCCGGTGTTTTGTGCGCTGCCGCCGTGTGTGCGGCAGCAATATACTTCTTTTTTCCGCAGCTCCTGCCTTCCGGTCAGTCGGCTGAAAAAGTACCGGCGGCTGCGACCGGTACGCCGGCAGATGATACTTCTGCGCCGGAAACGTCCGGTGAAATCACAACGCCTAGCGCATCGCAGCCGCACACCGGCACAACTGCCGCGCCGCGGCCGTCTGAACCTGCGCCGTCTTCTGCCACAGCGCCGCAGGTTACGCCGGTCAGTGAAGAACGTTACCTGACGACGGACACGCCCGTGCGCGCCTCTGCTTGCGATACAGCCAAAAAACTGGGTACGGCCACCAAAAATACGCGCATTTCTGTAAAGGGGCGCTGTTCCAACGGCTGGACACAGGTCGTCTATAAAAATAAAACCGGCTATGTGCCGTCATCCAGCCTGACAGAAAAAGAACCCGTCGTGCAGACGACCAGCCCGTATCTGATCAAGGTCAACCGCACCCAGAATCTGGTCACGGTCTATAAAAAAGACAGCGCCGGGGAATATACCAAGCCTTATCGGGCCATGGTATGTTCGGTCGGTACATCCGGCAATACGCCGCGCGGTACGTTTGCCACAACGGACCGCTATACATGGCGCCTTCTGGAGGGCAATGTTTACGGCCAGTATGCTACGCGCATCACGGGGCACATTCTGTTTCACTCTGTTCCGTATTATACGAAGAACAAGGGCGACCTGGAGTCGGCCGAATACAACAAGCTGGGCTCTGCGGCTTCGCTCGGCTGCATCCGCCTGAGTGTGAAAGACGCCAAGTGGATCTACGACAATTGCCCGAAAAATACAGCGGTCGTGATTTATGACAGCGACGCGCCCGAACCGCTTGAAAGACCCAGGCCGGTCAAGATCGACCTGAACGACTGCCGCCGCGGCTGGGACCCGACGGACCCGGATCCGAAAAATCCATGGAATGCCCCGCCGGCGCAGACATCAGGCAACGGACAGAATACGATCACCAATAAAACAACGTGTGCAGCGCCGTGCGATCAGGCGGACTGCTGACAGAAAGCGGCTGAAAAGCCGCTTTTGTGTTGCGTTTTTCTAAACAATATGTTAATATGAATTTAGAATGATTCCAATGACTGTTTTATTCAAGACATAAAAGGAGTGCAGATGGATGTCACCGCTGTTATGGTTAAAGCTCAAAAAGTATTCCAAGCTGGAAAATTATATTGCGTTTGTGCAAAGCACAGACCTCTCCAAGGTGCCGCCTCTGTCACGCGGTGATACGGATGGTTTAAAACGGCCGGATGTCCCGGGGCTGTTTACTTACCTGCCCGTTTATGACGCGCTGCGGCAGAAGTATGCACTGGACACGGCCGTGCGTGGAAATACCGATTTTGAACGTGCGTTATCGGTCATGCAGTGGCTGACCGATAACACCTGGTACAGCGGCGCGCAGTACCATTTGCTGCGGGACGATCCGCTTCAGATCCTGGATTACGCTTATCGCAAGCCGTTCAAAAATGCGATCAACTGCCGTTTTAAGGCCATTGTGCTGTCTGACCTTTTGCAGGCATTCGGCATACCGGCCTACCCGATCGCCATGCTGGATTCCAATAAAAACGGCAATCATCTGACTGTGCACGTTTATTTGAAAGAAAGAAAACAGTGGGCACTTTTTGACCCGTCTTTCAATACGTATTTTACCGGTGAAGACGGTGTGCTTTTCAATGCCGTTACGCTGCGCGAATACTTTCTTTCCGGCAGCCGCCCGGTCATACATGGCTATGCGTTCAACAAAACACAGCAGTGCCGTCAGGTGTATGAGCAGGTGTTTATCCGCTCCTGTCTGACCAACCTGACGACCTGGCACGACAATTCCATGAATGGGCGCACAACCAAACAGTGGAGCGGCAGAAAACAATTTGACTGCCGTCTGCCAGATACTGAGGAAATGGAAAATGGGCTGTTATAAAGCGGCTATGCCTTGATGTGCGTGCTTTAATATAGCGCAAACGTAAAATATATAGAAATTTTTCGTATTCTGGTAAATTTTCTTGACAATGCAGCGATGATTTAGTATAATACTTTTTGCTGTAAAGATAAAATACTTTACATGTGCGGGTCACAGGGGGGAGAGACGTGCCCAAAAATCTTGAAATTTCACTGCTTCTTGATTTTTACGGTGAAATGCTTACACAAAAACAGCGCAATTTTTTGATGTATTATTATGACGAGGATTTGTCCCTGTCTGAAATTGCGGAAAACGAGGGCATTACCCGCCAGGGTGTGCGCGATGCCGTCAAGCGCGCCGAAGCGCAGCTGATCGAAATGGAATCTAAGCTGCATCTGGCTGCCAGGCATGAGGAGCTGCGCAAAAGCCTGGAGGAGATCACTGCCTGTGCCGAAAACATCAACCGTTACAACCTTTCACACGACCTTTCCCGCGAGATCAACGACAACGTAACGAAGATCCGTTCCCTTGTCGAGATCTTGAGCGACCAGTCATTTGTGTAAGGGCTTCTTACATAATTTTCGCTGCAGGAGGGAACAGTTTGGCATTTGAAAATTTAAGCGAACGCCTTGACAACGCATTTAAAAAGCTTCGTGCAAAAGGCAAGCTGACGGAGTCAGATGTCAAGGAAGCCATGCGCGAAGTGCGCCTTGCCCTTTTGGAGGCAGACGTAAACTATAAAGTTGCCAAAGAATTTACGGCAAAAGTGACGGAACGTGCCATCGGCTCTGACGTAATGGAGTCGCTGACGCCCGGCCAGATGGTCATTAAAATCGTCAACGAAGAGCTGACCCAGCTGATGGGCGGCAGCGAAAGCCGTTTGGCGATCGCCAACCATCCGCCTACGATTTTGATGATGTGCGGTTTGCAGGGTTCCGGTAAAACGACCCATTCTGCAAAGCTTGCGCGCAAACTGAAAAACGAGGGGCACCGTCCGCTGCTTGTCGCATGTGACGTGTACCGTCCGGCGGCCATCAAGCAGCTGCAGGTCGTCGGCGCCCAGGTAGATACCCCGGTTTTTGAAATGGGGCAGGGCGACCCGGTCACCATCGCGTCTGAGGCTGTGAAATACGCCAAGGACCATGGTCATGACTATGTTATTATCGATACGGCCGGCCGTCTGCATGTGGATGAACAGCTGATGGATGAGCTGAAGAATATCAAGTCCACACTGCACCCGCACGAGATCCTTTTGGTCATTGACGCCATGACCGGCCAGGACGCCGTCAACGTTTCCAAAACGTTCAACGAAACGCTTGGCATCGACGGCGTGATCCTGACCAAGCTCGACGGTGACACACGCGGCGGCGCTGCGCTTTCCGTTCGTGCCGTGACCGGCAAGCCCATCAAATTCATCGGCACCGGTGAAAAGCTTGGCGATCTGGAAACGTTCCACCCCGACCGCATGGCTTCGCGTATCCTCGGCATGGGCGACGTGCTTTCGTTCATTGAGCGTGCCGAAATGGCGCTCGATGAAAAGAAAGCGGCCGAGCTCGAGAAGAAGCTGCGCAAGAACAAATTTGATCTCAACGACCTGCTTGACCAGTTCGACCAGATCGAACGCATGGGCAGCCTGAAAGATACGATCAAAATGATTCCCGGTATCGGCGGCAAGATCAAGGATGAGGATATCGACGAAAACGCGTTTGCCGTGAATCGTTCCATCATTCAGTCTATGACTGCGCAGGAACGGGAAAGACCCGACATCATCAATCCGTCGCGCAAGCGCCGTATCGCGGCCGGCTGCGGCCGCAAGGTGGAGGATGTCAACCGCCTGATCGCGCAGTTCAATCAAATGCAGAAAATGATGAAATCGTTCGGCGGCGGCAAGGGCGGCCCGAAAATGAGCAAAAAAATGCGCCGCATTATGCAGCAAAACCCCGAACTGGCCGAAAAGTACATGGGCAGAAAAAATCCGTTCGGCTTTTAATTTTGGCTTCACCCAAATTGTTGGTTGAATAAATATTTTATTGGAGGTAATGTAAAATGGCAGTAAAAATCAGACTTCGCCGCATGGGCGCTAAGAGGGCGCCGTTCTACCGTGTGGTCGTGGCGGATTCCAAATTCCCGCGCGATGGCCGTTTCATTGAAGAAATCGGTACTTACAACACGATGGTAGACCCGGCCGAGATCAAAATTGACGCCGAGAAAGCAAAAAAATGGCTCTCTAACGGTGCACAGCCTACAGACACAGTAAAAGCGATACTGAAAAAAGAAGGCATCCTTTAATTTCGGAGGTGTTTTCTTTGGAAGAACTGAAAAGCTTATTGGTGTCGATCGTGGCAGGCCTTGTGGAACACCCGGATCAGATCTCGATCGAGATCGACGAGCCCGACGCCGAGGGCGTTGTCGCCTATCATCTTCACGTTGCGGAAGAGGATATGGGCCGCGTGATCGGCAAGCAGGGCCGCATCGCCAAGGCGATCCGCGTTGTCATGCGTGCCGCCGCTACGAAAGAGGACGAAAAAATTTCAATCGAAATTGACTGAAAAACGGCTTTTGGCCGTTTTTTTGTTTGCAATGCAAAACCCCCGCTGCTTTTTTGACATCGGGGGCTATCTGCTTTCGGCAGCCGTTAAGTCTGCAGTAAAATGTCGAGCACCGTCATGATGATCGGTATTAAGATCAGCAAAAACAGCATCACACGCAGATGCATCAGGGAATTGTCGATGCGAAACTGTGTTTTCATCTGCCTTTCCAGCAGCTCGTAAACGGCTCTTCTCTGTTCGTTTTCGTCCATAGTTTCCCACGTTTCTTTGTCGATCATAAATGCTCCTCCTGTTCTGTACAGTATGGCAAATGGGGTTTTATGCCTGCATGTCCCCAAGAATATTTTAGCGTATGCGAACCGCTCTGTCAATACGGGCTGATGGGCGTTTAATGTTCCGTGTATTTTTTGTTCCGGTCAAACTGTAAAATAATTGTGAACACTCTTGACTTAAAGTAAGCTTTAGGTTTTATGATTAACTTGTACAGAGGTACAAATATGATTTGTATGGAGTGATCAAAGTGAAAGAAATTCAGGATCTTTTCCCGCGCGGCGGTGAAAACACAGCGTTTGCGCAGTATTTTGTAGGTAAAAGCTACCTTAACATGCTGACCACCGGCGGCGTGCCCATCGGCAATGTTACGTTTGAACCGGGCTGCCGCAACAACTGGCACATCCACCACGCTACCGAGGGCGGCGGCCAGATCCTCTTGTGCACGGCCGGCGATGGCTGGTACCAGGCATGGGGCGAGCCGGCACGCAAACTGAAAGCCGGCGACGTGGTCGTCATCCCGCCGGAGGTCAAGCACTGGCACGGCGCAGCGGCCGACAGCTGGTTTTCGCACCTGGCCGTTGAGGTGCCCGGTAAGGGTACGTCAAACGAGTGGCTGGAGCCGGTAGATGATGCGGCTTACGCGGCGCTTGAAAAGTGATTGGAGGCTTTTTTATGTCTGAGACTAAAGGTGCATTTGGTAAAGCATTCGGCCTGGCTGAAAGCGACCCGGAATTTTCTGCGTTTTTTGAAAATTTTCTGACTGAGGATGTTGCGGCGTTTGGTGACATTGACCCGGCCACCGAACGCATGGCTGTTTTGTCGGTGCTGGCCGGTGCCCAGGGAAAAGAGGCGTTCGAGGTTCTTTTACAGGACAGCGCAGACTGCGGCGTCACGCCTGAAATGCTGCGCGAGATCGTTTACCAGTCGGTCGCTTACCTTGGCTTTGGCCGGGCTTATCCGTTTATTTTGGCGGTCAGCCGCTATTTGAAGGATAAGGGGCTTTTGCCGCTGGAAAAAGCCTCTACCACCACGCCCGAGACCCGTTTGCAGGCCGGTTCGCAAAAACAGGTCGATTTGTTCGGCGACGGCATGCGTGATTTCTGGAAGTCCGGCCCGCAGGAAAGCGTGCACATCAACCGCTGGCTTGCCCAGAACTGCTTTGGCGATTATTATACCCGCAAAGGGCTTGACGATCGCCAGCGCGAGCTGATCACGTTTTGTTTTCTTGCTGCACAGGGCGGCTGTGAACCGCAGCTGACCTCCCATGCCGGCGCCAATATGCGTATCGGCAACGACAAAATTTTTCTGATCGCCGTGTTGTCACGCTGCTTGCCTTATATCGGCTATCCGCGCAGCTTGAATGCGCTGCGCTGTATCAACGATGCGGCGAATGCCGGCTGATTTGGCCTTAATTCGGATAATAAATCAAAAAGGCGGCGCATCTGTCATATGACAGACGCGCCGCCTTTTTATGTGCCGTTATTTTTTTATTCTTCCGGTACGATGCCGGCTTTTTCTTCCGCTTCACGCTTGGCACTGATGCAGTCATGCACCTTGTCGGCCAGTTTGCCGTAGATTTTGAATTTTTTGGAAAATACGATCAGAGAAAGCAGCAGGAAAATCGGCGGTACGCCAAAACAGATAAAGCCGATGGTGCTTTTTGTGACCTCGTTCACCTGCTTGGTGACCGTGCTGATCTGTTCGTTGTAATTGACAAGGCCAAGACCGCCGAACAGCACGATCGTCTGGATCGTGTAGGCAATTTTCTGCAGCAGACCTTTCATGGAGAACGTTGTGCTTTCGTTGCGCACGCCGTTTTTATATTCGCCGTAGTCCACAATATCGGCCAGGAAGATCGTCTGTGAAACGAACATGGCGCTGATACCGATGGAAGAGATGATGTAGGCAATGTCCAGCAAAAGCGTTTGTTTCATGACCGGGCCGAAAATGTACATCAGCACATACCCGACAATGGCCGTGATCAGTGTGATCTGGTATATGGTGCGTTTGGTGAATTTTTTGGAAAGTATGGGGATCACCAAAAGGCCGAGCGCGCTGCCCACTGCGCCGATGGTGGAAAACAGCGACTGCGCCGTCGGCTCTTCCAACACGTCGGTAAAGTAGTAAACCGCGGTGCTGGAGGTCAGGTACCAGCCGGCATTCGAGATGGTGGCGAACACCATGAAGGAAACAAGCTGGTCGTTGTTCTTGATGACGTCAATGATCTTTTTAAAGCTGAATTTTTCTCTTTTGCCGTAAACCACATGGCGTTCTTTGGTGGAAAGGGAGCAGATAACAGCAAACATGATCAGTGCAATGGCGCAGATGATCGCCCAGCGGCTGAACCCGCTGCTGCTGTAGCCCTTGTCGGTCGTGGTGCCGCTGCTGAGCATCGGCAGAATAATGGGGGTAAGAATGGTGATAAGGCCCTGGCCAATGCCGGAAAATGTGCGCGCAACGGTGGAAATCATGTTGCGGTCGTTCGGGTCGGTCGTAAAGGAGGGGATCATGCTCCAAAACGGAATGTCCGCCATGGTATTCGTCATGTCCCACAAAACGTACATCACGGTAACGTAAATATAAAGGTTTGTGCCGGTCAGGCCAAAACTGGTGAACAGCAGCGCCAGCACAACGGCGTTGGAAACGGCGCCGATGATGATCCACGGTCTGTATTTGCCCATTTTCATGTGCGTGTTGTCCACGATGGCACCCATGATCGGGTCGTTCACGCCGTCCCAGATCCTGGCAAGCGGCGTCAGCAAAAGCAAAAAGCCTTCTTTGAGCCCCAGCACCGAAGTCAGGTAGTAGGACAGGTAGGAATAAAACAGCCCGTAACTTAGATCCAGGCCGATCGCGCCGACGCCGAAACCGATTTTTTCGCGCCAGGTGGTTTTGTAATCTGCCATCTTTTCAAACCCTCCGATAAACAAGTTATGCGCGTTTATTATAGCATAACGCTTCTGCTAAAACAACAGCGATTTACAAAAACAAACACTTTTTCGTACTTTTGTTCGATTGCAAAGGCCGGAAAAAGCAAAAATTTACAACTAGAATATTAGTTTTTCGTGCGAAAGCCTTGACTTTTCGAAAGAGCTTGCCTTATAATGAAAAACGAAGTGGGGAAAAAAACCATAAAAAACCATGAAATCATATAAAAACCCATAACACTGATTTTGAAAGAGCCTGCTTTGCGGGCAATTTGTCATCTTTATCCGAAGGGAGGGGCCGCTGTGTTTTACGGCAAATATCCGTACGCGCTTGACAGCAAGGGGCGCATTTCCGTGCCGGCCAAATGGCGCAAGCAGACAAGCGACGATGAGTTCATCGGCTTTGTTACGCCGCGCGGCCTCACCAACTCTGACCGTGTTTGTCTGCATGTATATGTGGAATCTGATTTTGATGCGTTTATGGAGAAAATGGAATCTTCGCGCTACAGCGTGGTACAGGCGGCTGAAACACAGATTTTGGACCGCACCGTTTACCTGAAGCTGGATGCGCAGGGGCGCATCACGCTGCCGCCCGAGATCCGCAAGGCCATCCATTTGGAAAATGAAAACACGGCCATTATGTTCGGTGCCAAAAAACATTTTGAGATCTGGAACGAACAGGACAAGGCTTTCGACAGCGAAGCGGCAGAAAAACGCGTCAGCGTGGTCGACGTGCTGGACGGCAAGGCCGACACGCAGGCCGGCGGCACGGCCGCCGAGGGGTAAAGAAAATGGAATTTAATCACAAAAGCGTTTTGTTCGCCGAGTCGATCGATGCGCTTGGTCTGAAAGACGGCGCAGTGGCGGCTGACGGCACGGCCGGCGGCGGGGGACATTCCCGTGCGATCGCCGAAAGGATCGGCAGCGGCCGGCTGTATGCGATCGACCGCGACCCGGATGCCGTGCGGGTGCTGCGTGAACGCCTGGGCGATCTGCCAAATGTGACCGTCGTGCATGACCGTTTTTCCAATATTGCTGAAATTTTGAAAGCACATGGCGAACCGAAGCTGGACGCATTTCTGCTGGATCTCGGCGTCAGCTCGTTTCAGCTTGATAACGCCGAGCGCGGTTTCAGCTTCCATGCAGATGCGCCGCTCGATATGCGCATGAGCAAAACCGGCCTCAGCGCCTACGACGTGGTCAATACCTATCCGCAGGACAGGCTGGCCGACATCCTTTTCCGTTACGGCGAAGAAAAATATGCCAAAAGCATTGCGCGCGGCATTGTGCAGGCGCGCAGTGAAAAACCGATCCAAACTACGTTTGAACTGGTCGATGTGGTGCGCAGCCATATGCCGGCGCGTGCCCTGCGCGGCGCACACCCGGCGCGCCGAACGTTTCAGGCCATCCGCATCGAGGTCAACGGTGAGCTGCAGGAGCTGTCGGATGCACTCGACAGTGCGTTCGACTGCCTTTCTTCCGGCGGGCGCATTGCGGTGATCACGTTTCACTCTTTGGAGGACCGGATCGTCAAAGAAAAATTCGCCGGGTGGACACAGGGCTGCACATGCCCCAAGGAGTTTCCGGTCTGTGTGTGCGGCAATAAACCAAAGGGCAAACTTGTTTTTAAATCCAAAACACCGTCTGCGCATGAGCTTGCCGAAAATCCGCGGGCAAGGTCATCCAGATTGCGCGCATTTGAAAAGTTTTAGAAGTGTAAAGGACTGATTTTTATGACGACCAGCGGTGATTTCAGGAGATATGCACAAAACAGCGCGGCGTATGACCTCAGCTTTTTTGAGGCGCAGCGTCCGCGTCCTGCCGAGCAGGAAGAAAGAAGAAAACGTTCGATCCGGGTCGTAGAACCAAAACCGCTGACCGGGGCGCAGCTGCGCGCCGAACAGAAAGCGTGCACGTCGTTCAATATCCGGGCGATGTGCGTAGTGGCCGTTTGCTTTGCATTTTTGGCGGCTTCTGTTGCCATGTTTGCTTATACCAACCAGCTTACGCATGAAGTTTCTTCGATCGAGGATGACATCAGTTATGCGCAGGCGGAAAATACACAGCTGACCAGCACGCTGGATTCCATGGTCTCGCTCAGTGAGATCGACGATTATGCTGTGAATGTGCTCGGCATGACCAAGGTGCAGGCGAGCCAGGTGCGCTACATCGACGGTGCATCGTTTAAGCAGGCGCGCGACCAGCAGATCGAGGCGCCGCGCCCGTCTGACATTCTGAAAAACAAACAGGTAATATCCTAAAATAGCACTTCGTATGATTAAGAGAGCCCGGCGTTTCGTCTCGGCTCTCTCAAATCATATTATCGGAGAATGTCGATTTGGCATTCATTTTGATCTTTTTGGCAAGGAGATGGCAAAATGCGCGTCGGACTGCCCACCAAAAGTCTGAAACGTATGATGACGTTTGTGGTGCTGCTCATTTTTATCGGGTGCGGCACAGATTTGGCGCGCCTTTTTTATATTCAGGTGATCCGCGGCGATGAATACGCCGAAAAAGCGCAGGCTCAGCAGCTTAGCGACATGGAAGTTGCGGCCATGCGCGGCACGATCTATGACAGCGACATGAATATTTTGGCGCAGTCGGCCACGGCGTGGCGTATTTATATCGATCCGAAAGCTATTACCGGCGACGATATGCGCATCGTTTTGGTCGATGGGCTTGCCAAGCTTTTTGAATACGACGAAGAAGAAAAGGCAGACCTTGCCGAAAAAGCACAGGCCGACAACCGCTATCAGGTTATTGAAAACAAGGTGGACAACACGCTGAAAGAAAAAATCAGTGCCTTCTCCTCGGAAAATGACCTGAATAGCGTGATCGGATATGAAGAAACTACAAAAAGATACTATCCTTATAACTCTTTGGCGTCGTCGGTCATCGGCTTTACCAATTACGACGGCGACGGCGTCTATGGGCTGGAGGCTTATTATAATGACAAGCTTTCCGGCAAAAACGGCCGTGTGATCACGGCTAAGGACGCGGTTTCCAATGAGCTGCCAAGCGATTACGCAACGTCGGTCGAGGCGGTCGACGGCAACAGCCTTGTGCTGACGATCAACCAAAACATTCAGTACACGCTGGAAAAGGGTCTTTCCAGAACGCTGGAGGAATACCAGTGTAAAGGCGCTTACGGCGTGGTGATGGATGTGGAGACCGGCGCGGTTTTGGCCATGAGCTCACTGCCGGATTTTGACATCAACAATCCGTACGACATCACATACAGCAAAACCCAAAAAGAACTGGATGCGATCAAAGACGATGAAAAGCGGGCGGAGGCCCGAAAAGAGGCACAGGCCAACCAGTGGGACAATTTTACCGTTTCCAGCGTGTACGAGCCGGGTTCCGTGTTCAAGGTGTTCATGAGCTGCGCTGCGCTTGAGGAAAACGTGGTCACACTGGACACGACCTATAACTGCACGGGTCAGATCACGGTGGAAGACCGCATTATGCACTGCCATTACCACCCGGGCCACGGCCTGCAGAATCTGACGCAGGGGCTTGAAAATTCGTGCAACCCGTTTTTTATCACGATCGGCCAGCGTCTTGGCGGCCATAATTATTATAAGTATTTTGAGGGCTTTGGGTTTACCGAAAAAACCGGCATCGACCTGCCGAGTGAAAACCGTTCGCTTTTTGTTAGCGAGTCCGATCTTTCTTCCAAGGTCACGCTGTCGTCTGCCTCATTCGGCCAGACGAACAGCCTGACGCCGATCCAGGTCTGCACGGCGCTTGCGGCGGTGGCAAACGGCGGCCGGCTGATGCAGCCTTACCTTGTCTCTTCTGTTTTGGATGCCAACGGCAACACGATCGAAAAGACGCAGCCGAACGAGGTGCGCCAGGTCATCAGTGAAGAAACGGCTGAAAAAGTGCTGAAAATGATGAAGTCGGTCGTGGACAACGGCACCGGTAAAAACGCATATGTTGCCGGTTACGGCGTTGGCGGCAAAACGGGTACCTCGACCAAACTGAGCGAGTCGAGCGATACGGATACGAAATATATCGTATCTTTCGGTGCGGTCGCGCCGACGGATGACCCGAAGGTCGCGGCGCTGATTTTGATCGACGAGCCGAATCAGGATCTCGGCGGCGGCACGCTTTGCGCACCGATCGCAGCTGAAGTGATCGAAACGGCTATGAAAGAGTACGGCATCGAGCCGAAGTATACCAGCGAAGAACTGGAAAAACTGTCTGTCAGCACGCCGGGCGTAACGGGTAAAACCGTTAAAACGGCTACAAGCCAGCTGACGGCAGCCGGTTTTGAATACAAGGTCATCGGCGACGGCAGCGAAGTCGTTAAACAGTCGCCGGCCGCATCCACCAAGATCCCAAGCGGCGGCACGGTGATCCTTTACACCGAAAGCCAGAGCAGCCAAACGGTAGAGGTGCCGGATTTCACCGGCCTGACGGTCAGCGAGGTCAACGCGCTTGCAGCCAGCAAAAACCTGAATGTGGAATTCAGCGGCAGCGGTCTGGAAAGCGCAAACTCTTCTGCTTACCGGCAGAGCGAGGAAAGCGGTACGGTTGTGGAGATCGGCTCTGTGATCACCGTCACGTTTAAAAATAACGATTCGGTACTTGACTGACCGAGGAAAAGAAGCGGAGGAAACGGTCATGAAACTGAAAGATATATTGAAAGGCATCGATGTTTTAAACACATTCGATCCGCAGCTGGAAATTGCCGATGTAACGGAGGATTCCCGCTGTGTAAAGCCCGGCACGCTTTTTGTGTGTATCAAGGGCGCGTCGTTCGACGGGCACACGCTGGCCGGCAAAATGCTGGAATCCGGGGCGCCGGCCGTTGTCTGCGCCAGGGATATGGGGCTTGTCAACCAGGTGATCGTGGCGGATACGCGTGCAGCGTATGCCAAGATTTGTGCCAACTACTTCGGCAACCCCGCTGATAAGCTGAAACTGATCGGTGTGACCGGAACCAATGGTAAAACAACGACCACATTCCTGATCAAGCAGATCCTTGAAAACACCGGCCATAAAGTTGGTCTGATCGGCACGGTGCAGAACATGATCGGCGACGAGGTCTATCCGGCAAAGTACACCACGCCGGACGCCTATTCTTTGCAGAAACTGTTTGCTCAAATGGCTGAGGCCGCCTGCGACTACTGCGTAATGGAAGTTTCGTCCCAGGCGCTGGCGCAGGGGCGTGTCAGCGGCGTGCATTTTGCAGTTGGTGCGTTTACGAACCTGACGCAGGATCATTTGGATTACCACAAAACGTGGGAAAATTATTTCGAGGCCAAGCGCCTGCTGTTCAAGCAGTGCGATGTGGCCGTTACCAATGCAGACGACCAAAACGGCCTGAAAATCGTAGAGGACTTGCCGTGCCGCGTGTACCGCTATGCTGTGAAGACGAACGATGCGGAGTATGTGGCCAAAAACGTGCAGTTTAAGAATAACGGCGTGGACTATGAGCTGGTCACGCTGAACTCGATCGGCCGCGTGCACTGCCCGATCCCGGGGCGTTTTTCCGTTTACAATTCACTTTGCGCCGTTTCGGTGGCGTTGACACTCGGTGTGGATTTCCGCAGCGTCCTGGGTGTCATCGCCAAATCCTCCGGTGTAAAGGGCAGGATCGAAGTTGTACCGACCGGCCGCGATTTTACCATTATAATCGACTATGCGCATTCGCCGGATGGCCTGGAGAATATCATTACCTCTTTAAAAGAAATTGCACATGGCCGCGTGGTGACGGTATTCGGCTGCGGCGGCGATCGCGACAAGACGAAACGTCCCAAGATGGGGCAGATCGCGGCAGAACTTTCCGACTTCTGCATCGTTACCTCCGACAATCCGCGCAGTGAGTCACCCTCCGCCATTATTGAGGATATACTTGTCGGCATGCAAAACGTTTCCACGCCGTATGTGGTGGTGGAAAACCGCAAGGACGCCATCCGTTATGCGATCGAGCATGCCCAAAAAGACGATATTATTCTTTTAGCCGGAAAAGGGCATGAAACGTATCAGATCCTGCCGACCGGCACGATCCATTTTGATGAAAGGGAAGTCGTTGCAGAGATTTTAAAGGAAGTTGAATGATGGAACAGATCAGCCTGCTTGAAGCAGCCAAAGCACTTGGCGCCACCGCCGATACGGACGCGGTGTTTGACCGTGTTGCAATCGACAACAGAAAAGTACAGCCCGGCGCGCTTTTTGTGTGCATCCGCGGCGAACGGTTTGACGGCCATGATTTTGCGCCGCTGGCCGCGCTGGCCGGTGCGGCCGCCATTATGGCCGAACACCCGGTAGATGCGGGCTGTCCGCAGCTTTTGGTGAAAAACACGCGGCGCGCACTGCTTGACCTTGCCGGGTATTACCGCAGCCGGTTTGACATTCCGGTCGTCGGCCTGACCGGCAGTGTCGGCAAAACGACCACCAAGGACTTTACGGCGCTTGTTTTGGGCGCAAAATATAACTGCCTGAAAACGCAGGGCAATCTGAATAATGATATTGGCGTACCGCAAACGCTTTTCGGCCTGGACAGCACGACCGGCGCTGCGGTTGTGGAAATGGGCATGAACCATTTTGGTGAGATCCACGACCTGGTCACGCGCGTACGGCCGACACTGGGCATGATTACGAATGTTGGCGTTTCGCACATTGAAAACCTGGGTTCGCGCGAGGGTATCCTGCGCGCCAAACTGGAACTGGTAGACGGTCTTGCGCCGGGCGCGCCGCTGATTTTAAACGGCGACAACGATCTTCTGCAAACGGTGCATTTGGACGATCACCCGGTCATCTTTGTGGGCATTGAAAATAAGGACTGTGCCTATGTGGCCGAAAATATAGAAGAAACGGAACTCTACACAACGTTCGACATAAAATTTGCCGGCGCTTCCTGTAAAATAAAGCTTCCGACTGTCGGCATACATAACGTTTACGACGCACTTTTGGCGTTTGCCGCCGGCGTGGAACTGGGGGTTGCGCCGCAGGCTGCGGCAGAGGCGCTGGAGGCATATGAACCTTCCGGCATGCGCCAGAAAATCGTGCACCGCGGCGGTATTACGGTGGTAGAAGACTGTTACAACGCATCGCCGGATTCCATGCACGCGGCGCTGAAAACACTGATGTCTCTGCCTGCCAAACGGCATATTGCCGTGCTGGGCGACATGCTGGAGCTGGGCAGTTATGCCGAACAGGCACATTACGAGGTCGGCCGTGCGGCGGCAGCATCCGGCATCACAATGCTTTACTGCTACGGCACGGACTGCGCGCACCTGGTACAGGGCGCAAAAGACGCCGGCCTGGCCGATGCGTATTTGTTCGACAATAAAGCAGCCCTTTGCAATGCGCTGTACGGCGTTTGCACGGCACAGGATGCGGTTTTGTTTAAAGGCTCCAGAGGTATGAAATTAGAGGAAGTGATCCACTTCTTATACGAAAGGTGGGCAAACCAATGAACGGTACAATTATTGCGTTGATCGCAGCAGTCATTGCCTTCGGCGTGACCGGCGGCCTCGGTTTTGTAATTATTCCGTGGCTGAGAAAGCTGAAATTTGGGCAGACTATTCTTGAGATCGGTCCTTCGTGGCACAAGAAAAAGCAGGGCACGCCGAATATGGGCGGTTTTATGTTCGCCATCGGCATGATCGTCTCCTGCGCGGTGTCGTTTCTGATTTTTCATTTCAGCGGCGGCACGTTTGAAAGTGCGTCCAGCCGCTTTAATGAGGGCTCTGATCTCGTGGCGCTCGCTGCCTGCCTGCTGCTTGCGCTTGGCTGCGGCATCATCGGCTTTATCGACGACTACACCAAAATCAAGCTCAAACGCAATGAGGGGCTGACGGCGCGCCAGAAAACCATTGGCCAGCTGGTCGTGGCGCTTGCCTTTTTGGCAACGCTTTGGCTTTCTGACAACACATGGTGGTACATTCCGTTTGTCGGCCGTGTGGATCTGAGCAGCGGCTTTGGCGCGGTCTGCTTCTGGCTTGTGGGTCTTTTCATCGTTTACGGCGGTGTGAATTCCGTCAATCTGACAGACGGTATTGACGGTCTGTGTTCTTCCGTTACCGTAACGGTCTCCGTCGCTTTTATCGCCATGGGCGCCATTGCGCAATTCAGTGGTTTGATTATTATTTCTGCGGCGCTGTTTGGTGCAATGATCGGCTTTTTGTGCTGGAACTGGAACCCCGCCAAGGTGTTTATGGGCGACACAGGTTCGCTGTTCCTCGGCGGTCTGGTCGTGGCGCTTGGCTTTGCCGTGCGCTGTCCTCTGCTGCTGTTGCCGATCGGCATCGTTTATGTATCTGAGACGATGAGCGACATCATTCAGATCGGTTATTTTAAATTGACACACGGCAAGCGCGTCTTTAAAATGGCGCCGATCCACCACCATTTTGAAATGTGCGGCTGGAAAGAAAAAAAGATCTGTGTGGTCTTTTCTCTGGTCAATGCGGCCGGCTGTGTGATCGGTGTTCTGCTTTACTATTTCGGCGACTGCTTTGTGCGCGTGTAATAGTGCGTTTTATGAATTGATTTTTACAAAGGAGTGTTGTGCTTGGAAAAAATAGCCGGACGTTCTTTTTCGCCTAAAAAGTTCAAAGCGTTTCAAAAATCTGATTTTGTCACGACCGGCAGCATCGACATTCCTTTTTTTGTTTTGGTCATGACACTGCTTGCCATAGGCCTGGTCATGCTGCTTTCTGCCAGTTATCCGGATGCGTATTATAATGAGGGGCAGGACAGTTTCTATTTCTTCCGCAACCAGTGCATTTTTGCGGCGGTCGGCGTTGCGGCCATGCTGATTTTTTCACGGCTGAATTACAAATGGCTGCAGGTGTTTGCCGTTCCGATCGCGCTTGTCTCTCTGCTGCTTTTGGTCATTGTGCTGTTTTACCACACAGATTTTCAGGATTTTAAGCGCTGGATCCCGATCGGCCCGTTTACGCTGCAGCCGTCTGACATTGCCAAGTTCGCACTTGTCGTGATCATGTCGGCCTATATCTCTAAATACTGTCTGAAAATGAAAAAAGTCGTGTACGGCATTGTGATCCCGCTGGCGATGATCGCTGTGTTTTGTGTGCTGATCGCGCTGGAAAACCACATGTCCTGCACGATCCTGATGTTCTGCATCGGCGCAGCGCTGATGTGGGTGGGCGGCACGCCGGCTTGGCTTTTTATCGTTGGCCTCGGCGCGGTCGCAGCCGCCGTCGTTGTCTGCGTAACGAATCCGCAGATCTTGCCCGATTATGTGCAGCCGCGTATTCTTGCCTGGGTCGACAAAACGTATGAACCTACGGACGGCCGCTGGCAGATCAACAACTCGCTGTACGCCATTGGCTCGGGCGGTTTCTTCGGTGAGGGTCTCGGCAATTCCAAGCAAAAGTACCTTTATGTCAGCGAACCGCAAAATGACTTTATTTTCTCCATCGTCTGCGAAGAACTGGGGTTTATCGGCGCTGCCGTCATCATTGTGCTGTTTGCACTGCTGATCTGGCGCGGCATGATCATTGCCGTCAACTGCGAAGACCGCTTCGGCGCCCTTCTGGTGATCGGCATTGTGGCGCAGGTCGGCATTCAGGTCGTCTTTAATATTCTCGTTGTTACGGACACGATCCCGAACACCGGTATTGCGCTGCCGTTTTTCAGCTACGGTGGCACAGCTATGATGATGCTGCTCGGCGAGATGGGCGTCGTCCTTTCGGTATCACGACGAACAAAAGTTAAAAAGCTGAACTGAGGTATTTGTTATGAAACTTGTGTTTGCCGCCGGCGGTACGGCCGGCCACATCAACCCGGCCCTTGCCGTTGCATCGGCGATCCGCGAACGTTACCCGGAAACGTCCATTCTCTTTATCGGCACGGCCGACCATATGGAAAGCAGCCTGGTCCCGGCCGCTGGTTTTGCTTTTAAAACGATCCGCATCTCCGGCTTTCGCCGCAGTTTTTCACCCGGTGCGATCGTACATAATGTAAAAACGGTGTTTTATATGCTGACGGCGTCACTGCAAAGCCGCAGTATTCTGCGCGATTTTGCGCCGGATGCCGTTATCGGCTTTGGCGGTTATGTCAGCGGCCCGGTGCTGGAGACGGCGGCAAAAATGCATATTCCGACCTGCATCCACGAACAAAACGCCTATCCCGGCATTACCAACAAGTCGCTTGCCAAGCTCGTTGACCGCGTAATGCTTACGAATGAGGATGCGGCGCAGCGCATGACCTGCCGCAACAAGCCGGTGGTGACCGGATTGCCCGTGCGCGGCGAGATCTTGCGCGCCGACCGACGTGCAGCGCGCATCAAGCTTGGCATACCGGAGGGAAAGCTCCTTGTGCTTTCGACCGGCGGCTCGCTCGGCGCAAAGCCGATCAATGACGCTATGCTCGATGTGCTGATCCGCCATGCCAAAGACAAATCGTGTTACCACATCCATTCGGCGGGCAAGAACAACCCGGAAATGTTTGATGCGCTGGAAAAGCACGGCTTTAAAAACTGCGACAATGTGGTCGTGCGTCAGTATATTGACAATATGGACGAATGTCTTGCTGCGGCCGATCTGGTCATTGGCCGTGCCGGTGCCAGCACTATTTCTGAACTGCTGGCTATGGGTAAACCGTCGGTGCTGATCCCGTCGCCCTATGTGGCGGAAAACCACCAGTACCACAACGCTATGTCGCTTGTCAAGCGCGGCGCAGCCATTGTCATTGAGGAAAAAGAACTGACTTCTGATAAGCTGCTGGAAACGATCGATACGCTCGTTGCGCATCCGTCTAAACTGCAGCAGATGGGGCAGGCGGCGGCTGCCATGGCGAAAACAGACGCCTGTGAAGAGATCTGCCGTGTGATCCTTTCCCTCGCACAAAAAGAAAAATAAGCGGCTTAACCATTTTACCCTTTTTGTCATAGAATAAAGCGATGACAAAGGGGTGTGAAAATGGAAAAGTTTATCGTAGAAGGCGGCCGTACGCTGCAGGGTACGGCCTGCGTACACGGCGCCAAAAACGCCGTGCTGCCCATTTTGGCTGCCACGATCCTGGCCGGCGGAAAGAGCGTGTTACATAACTGCCCGGCGCTGAGCGATGTGGATGTTGCCTGCAGGATCCTTGCATATCTTGGGGCAAAGATCAGTCGCGAGGGCTCCACGCTGATCGTAGATACCCAGACGATCGATAAATTCGATATTCCCGAGGAAATGATGCACGAGATGCGTTCGTCCATCATTTTTCTTGCGCCGCTTGCCGCGCGGATGCACCGCGCTGTTTTGTGTGCGCCGGGCGGCTGCGAAATTGGCCTGCGGCCCATTGATCTGCATCTGTATGGGCTGAATCTGCTCGGCATGCAGGCTGCCAGCGAAGGCTCGTGTATCCGCTGCAGCGTGCAGGCGCTGCACGGTGAGAAAATCATTTTGCCGTTTCCGAGTGTCGGTGCAACGGAAAATATTATGATCGCCGCCACGGTGGCACGCGGCCGAACGCTGCTTGTCAATGCGGCGCGCGAACCGGAAATTGAAGACTTGGCTGCGTTTTTGAACCGCTGCGGTGCAAAAATACGCGGCGCAGGCAGCGGCACGATCGAAATCACTGGCGTTTCCCGCCTGCACGGTGCGGAGCACGCGGTGATCCCGGACCGAATCCTGGCCTGCACGCTGATGTGCTGCGCCGCGGCAACGTGTTCTCAGATCACGCTGCAAAATGTTTGCGCGGCACACCTGAATCCAGTCTTTCCGGTGTTTTACAACAGCGGTTGCCGGCTGCGTACTGCGCAAGACACGTTGACGATCACGCCGCCGAAGTACTTGAAAAAGCTCGGTCAGGTCAAAACGATGCCGTACCCGGGCTTTCCAACAGACTGCCAGGCGCCGGTGATGGCGCTTGCCTGTGTGGCGCACGGCACAAGTGTTTTTGTGGAAAACATTTTTGAAAACCGCTACCGGCATGTGCCGGAACTGAAAAAGCTGGGTGCGAAAATCGATGTTAGCGACAAGGTTGCCGTTGTGGAGGGCGTACCAAAATTGTCCAGCACAAGGGTCAGGGCAACCGATCTGCGCGGCGGCGCGGCGCTTGTTGTGGCAGCGCTGGCGGCGCAGGGCGTAACAGAAATTACAGACATCGGTCATATTGACCGTGGATATGAAAATATGGAGACGATGCTCCGTGCACTTGGAGCACAGATTGTGAGAGATGGCAAAAAATCAGAAGAAGGGCGGCAACCGTTCGTTTCAGGATGATTATTATATCGAGCCGCCGCAGGTATATGATTATGACCGGCAAAGGCAGAGCGCACCGCCGGCCGGCCGCAGCCGCGCCGGGTGGAAACGCCGGCAAAGAGCCGCGCAAAAGCAGCCGCGGCGGTACTCTGTGCCGCCGCAGGAAGAGGATCATTCCCGTCAGGCCAGGCGCGATCTGCAGCGCAGAAAGCGCAGGCGGCGCGCAGCGCGTGTGCTGACTTTTTTTGCGATTGCTGTTTTGCTGGCTGTTTTGGTTTTTATAACGCTTGTTTTTGTATTCTCTGTGCAAGAGGTACGTGTCAGCGGCAATACGATGTATACGGCAGAGCAGGTCAGCGCGGCAAGCGGTGTGGAGACTGGTGATAAACTGCTTTTGCTGCACACCGGTGAGATCGGTGAAACGTTGGAAAAAAACCTGCCTTATATCCGCCATGCACAGGTAAAACGAGTATTGCCGAACACGGTAGAGATCACGGTAGAGGAATCACAGCCCGGGTTTGCCGTGGACCGCGGCGACGGTACATATACGCTTTTGGATGATGACTTTAAGGTGCTTGAACAGCAGGCAAAGGCCATCCCGGACGGCGTATATCTGATCAGCGGCGCCGCGCTCAGCCAAGACACACCGGGCGCTGTCGTTTCGTTTGACGGGGAGCTGATCGACCGCAGTGTGGCGATCCTTGCCAGTGCGGTTTTGAAAAACGCTTTAGACGAAGTGACCGAGATCGTTGTGCAGGACGCCAACAATTTTGTTCTGGTATATGACGGACGGATCCAGATGCTTTTCGGCGAAGTGGATGCCGATACGATCGATTATAAGATCAACCAGGCGCTTGCGTGCATTGATGAGATCAGCCAGAGCAATGCGGCTGCACGCGGCGTGCTGAACCTTAAAAATGATAAAAACATATATTTTACAGAATCGTAACGGTAAATTACAAGGGAGTAAAGGTGTTTTCCTTTACTCCTTTTTTTACATTTTAATAGATTGTGCAAAATGCACAAATTGGAAGGCTCGTATCTTTAAAACATTATCAGTAATATGGAGGATATTTCTAAAAAACAGTTGCAAAAAGGTTACATAACTGTTACAATAACAAGTGCAGTGGTCGAAAAGATTACAATTTATGACCAGCCAGAAAAACAAAAGGAGAATGACCCATGGGAAGATATGAAATCGATACAGACGATACAAAAGTAGTACAGATCAAAGTTGTCGGTGTTGGCGGCGGCGGCGGAAACGCTGTGAACCGCATGGTCAACAGCGGCATTAAAGATGTGGAATTCGTTGCCATCAACTCGGATAAGCCCGCCCTGATGAAATCTTCTGCTACGCACAAGATTTTGATCGGCGAAAAGGCCACGAAAGGCCGCGGCGCCGGTGCAAAGCCTGAGGTCGGCACACGCGCTGCCGAAGAGAGCCGCGAGGCGATCACCGACGCGCTGACCGGTTGCGAAATGGTGTTTATTACCGCCGGCATGGGTGGCGGCACGGGCACCGGTGCAGCACCGGTCGTTGCCAAAATCGCGAAGGATCTCGGCATCCTGACGGTTGGTGTTGTTACAACACCGTTTGCCTTTGAGGGCCCGCACAGAATGAAGCAGGCACAGGCCGGCATTGAAGAACTGGCCGAGTATGCCGACGCGCTGATGGTTATCCCGAACGAGAACCTGAAGTATGTGACCGACGACAAAATTACGTTCCTTAACGCTTTTGACATTGCAAACGATGTGCTTCGTCAGGGCGTGCAGAGCATTTCTGACCTTGTCAATGCGACCGGTCTTGTCAACAGCGACTTCGCCGATGTGACCGAGATCATGAAAGACGCCGGCTATGCGCACATGGGCGTTGGCCGTGCCAGCGGCAAGGACAAAGCGGAAGAGGCGGCCAAGCAGGCGATCTCCAGCCCGCTGCTCAATACATCTATCGACGGTGCACGCGGCGTGCTGCTGAACATCACGGCTTCCACCGATGTTGGCCTGGAAGAGATCGACACGGCTTCCTCCATCGTGACCAACGCCGTGCATCCTGACTGCGAGATCATTTGGGGTGCAAACTTCGATGAGGACCTGGAGGATGAGATGATCATCACCGTAATCGCTACACGTTTCGGTGATGAAAACGGCAAACCCACCCAGGCACACAGCGCAAAGGACGAAAAAGCAGCCGCTGCCGAAGCAGAAGTTGCTCCGCCCACGGACAATGCTTCTTCGCTGTCCTCCAGCGATGACGACGCATTTACCGATATCGTGTCTTTCTTCAAAAAATAAAACAGCAAACGAAAAACAGCCCGGTACAAGCCGGGCTGTTCAGCGTGTCAAAAAAGGTGTAACGGCAACAAATTATACAGCCTGACACGCTGATAGACTGTCAAAAAGACGAGTTGGATTTTGTATTTTGCGAGCGGGAGCCGTACAGCGGTACTGCCCCCGAG
>ENA-UAYF01000361-UAYF01000361.1-human-gut-metagenome-genome-assembly--contig:-NODE-361-length-26256-cov-8.323652_pt1 | contig 26256 bp, 23 predicted proteins | sample MGYA00244017_ERZ654600 | MGnify/ENA primary metagenome ERZ654600 (study PRJEB26926, sample SAMN06164490) | human gut metagenome | biome: ENVO:00009003; feature: ENVO:2100002; material: ENVO:00002003... | reverse complement strand
TAGAGCAATTAAGGGATGCTCAATAACTGTTAAGCAAAAAACGGCCCTCTGCCAAGGAAAAGGCAGAGGGCTGAGTTTTAATCTAAGGGTTTACATTCAGTTACAGTTTTTAGATAAATTTCGGGATCACCGTTCAAGATCAAGTCTGCATATCCAACCGGATCATTGTAGATTAGATAATCCAGTTCTGACCGTTGATACATATTGTCAGCAACCTCATTCTCCACGGCGATGGTATCAATGGCAATCATGCTGCCATCTAAAAATTTCAGTTCCACACAAGCGGTATCCATGTTAAACTCACAAGAAATCAATCTATCCATAAGAAACCTCCATTTTGCGGGATGTTAGATCATCCCAAAATATTTGAATGCTTCTCGGATTGCTTTCTCTTTTTCCTGCGGACACTGGGGCTGTCTGGAATCCTCGGACTTCGGCAGATTATAGTTCTTACCAACCCCAATCCCACATTTTCGTTTAATCTGTGAGATATAGAGGTTGGACACCTTTAACCCGGTATGCTCCAACACATACTCCTTGATCTGCGGATAGGTTGCCCCATCCTGAAATTCGGACATATCCATATCTTCCAAAGAGAACTCAACCCGAATCTTTTTCGAGTCGACCTCACCCTTGGAAAGCAAGACAACCGTCTCCACATGCTTCGTCTGCGGGAACAGGTCTACCGGGCAGAACTTGGCGGCGCGCCAGCCGAGGCGGGTGAAGGCGGCGACGTCGCGGGCGAGGGTCTCGGGGTCGCAGCTGACATAGACGACGCGGCGCGGCTTCATTTTGTTGACTGCCGCGATGCACTCCGGCGTACTGCCCGCGCGGGGCGGGTCAAGGAACACTACATCCGGGTGCAGGCCCTCCCCGGCCGCGGCGGCCATCCATTCGGTGGCGTCGGCGCAGACAAAGCGGGCATTTGCAATTTTGTTGCGGCGGGCGTTGGCGGCGGCGTCCTTCACGGCGGCGGGGTTGCGCTCAACACCGATGACCTGTTTGGCCAGCGGCGCAGCGCAGAGGCCAATCGTGCCGATGCCGCAGTAAGCGTCAATAACCGTCTCGCGGCCCGTCAGCTTGGCAAGCTCCAGCGCTTTCTTGTACAAAACCTCGGTCTGTGTGCGGTTGACCTGGTAAAAGCTGCGGGACGAAATGGCAAACTGCGTGTCGCACAGCGTATCCAGCACAAAGCCGGGGCCGTAGAGCGTTTTCTCGCGGCTGCCCAGCACGGCGCTGGAGCGAGTGGGGTTGATATTCTGCACGATGCTGACGACCCAAGGCGCTTGTTTGCGCAGAGCCGTGCAGAAATTCTTGCTGCCGGGCAGGTCGGGGCCGGGCGTGACCAACGTGACCAGCACCTTACCGCTGCAGGAGCTGCGCAGCACGGTATGGCGCAAAAGACCGGTGCCGCGGTCCTCATCGTAGGCGGCCCAGCGGCAGGCGCGGGCGGCGTCCAGCACGGCGGCGAGCGTCTTATTCAAAATTTCCTCCTGCAAAAGGCAGTCTGCGCCGGGCAGGACGCGGTGGGTGCCCTCGGCATACAGGCCGCAGACGAGTTTGCCGCGCTGGGTGGCAAAGCTGGCAATGGCCTTGTTGCGGTAGTGCAGCGGCTCGGCCATGCCCTGCACGGCCTTGACCGGGGCAAGCCCGCCCAGCAGCTCCTGCAGGCGGGCCTGTTTTTGGGCAAGCTGTTCACGGTAGGGCAGCGCCAGCAGCGGGCAGCCGCCGCATTTTTTCTCGTAATTGATACAGATGTTGGGCATAGGGAACGGCCTTTCTCTTGCACATCGTTTGCAAGGCGTGCTACAATGGTAATAAGAGCAAATCCAAAACGGAGGTACTTACTATGAATGTATTGTTGATCAACGGCAGTCCGCACAAAAACGGCTGCACCAACGCAGCCCTGACCGAGATGGCCAAGGTGCTGAACGAAGCGGGCATCGAGACGACGATTTTCCACATCGGCTCTGCGCCGGTGGGCGGCTGTGTGGGCTGCGGCGGTTGCAGCAAGGCGGGCAAATGCGTGTTCGGCGGCCCTGTGGCCGACGTGCTGCCGCTGGTCGAGAAGGCCGACGGCATCGTGTTCGGCGCGCCGGTCCACTACGCCACGGCGGCGGCCAGCATGCTGGGCTTTATGCACCGGCTGGCCATCAGCGGCGGCAAATATCTGCGCCACAAGCCCGCGGCTGTCGTGACAAGCGCCCGCCGCGCGGGCACGACGACGGCGCTGGAGGCCATGGAGAAAGTGCCGCAGTTCTTTGAGATGCCGCTCATCAGCTCTACCTACTGGCCGATGGTCCACGGCGGCAAGGCCGAGGAGGTTCTCGCCGACGAGGAGGGCCTGCAGATCATGCGCAACCTGGGCCGCAACATGGCGTGGATGCTCAGGTGCATCGAGGCCGGCAAGGCGGCGGGCATTGCGGCACCTGTGGCGGAGAATGACAAGCGGACGAATTTCATCCGGTAAATTTGGCAAATAAAACGGGAGGTCAGAGACCTCCGGCGGGCGGCAGAGCCCCTCAGGCCTCGCGCGCTCGGCCAGCTCCCCACTTCGTGAGGAGCCTTTTGCGCGGGCAAGGCCCACGGAAAGCCTCCCCTGTAAGGGGAGGTGGTCGAGCGCAGCGATGACCGGAGGGGCTTTTGCCGCTTTGCCTTTACGCCAAACTCTTGCTCCGGCCCCCGTTGACGTCGTCCTCGGTCACGGCCTTGGTCGTTTTATCGGCGGTCTGGGCGTTTTCCGGGGCATGGCCGGTGGGCCAGACGTTCTGCAAAAGTGCGATGATCGGCTCATAATCCTGCGTGCGGGCAGCGGCCGTGACATAGATCGTCTCGCCGCAATCGTAGTCGATCTGGGCAAAGATCGTCTGGTAGCTGCCGCAGTCATAGCGCACTGCCGACACAGCGGCATCGGGTACGGTAAAGCCGATATCATACCGGACCGTGCCGGTCGTTTCCTCCAACTCCTGCCCCGACTGGGCAAGAAAATCCGTGTAGGTGTCGGTGGTCTGCAAAAGCACCACCGTGTAACTCAGCTGGTTGCCCGTGGTCAGCGACAGCGTGTCGTCCTGCGCCATGACGGGCTGCTCCCATTGGTTCTGGTCATAGACGACAGTCACGCCGTTGTCGCCGTCGCAGGTGGTGTAGTCCGGCTCGGCGCTTGTCACAAAGCTGTCGCCGCCGTAGAGGTAGAGCATCACATCCTGAAAGCTGCACCCGGTCAAGATCAGGGCAGTCAGCGCGGCGAGGGCCGCAGCGGTCCATTTTTTCATAAGTCTGTTCCTTTTTATAATAGCATAATGGCGTAAAAGCCCAGCGCCGACGCGGCCAGCACAAAAGCGTTCCAGCCAAGCACGGCAAAGACGCTGCCGAACGCGAGACCGGCCAGCACGTCGCTGATATAGTGTACGCCGGTCACGACGCGGGAAATCGCAATGAGAACGCCCAGCACGGCCAGCACCGCGCCGAGCGGCGGCAGCACGTACCACGCCGTCCCGGCAATGGCCGCCGCTGAAAAGCAGTGGCGGCTGGGCATGCTCTGGCCGGTCTTGTCCTTGGGGAAAAGCGGCGTAAAGCCCAGCGCCGTGTAGGGCCGCGGGCGGTCAATGAGCTTGCGCACCAGCGTGCCGACGACGAACGCCGACGCGGGCACGACGAGCGCGGGCCAAAGCTGTCCCATCCGGTGCCACGCCAGCCAGGCCAGCATACCCAGGTACAGCAGGTAGACGAGCACCACGGCGCTGCGGCTGACGAGCCGCAGCGCCTTTTTGGCGGCTGGCCGTGCATTGAACCACCCGATGACGGCGCGATATTGCTCTGCGTTCATAGGGGCATCCTCCCGGAAATAATTGTACAGTATAAGAATAACATTCTGCAAAAGGCTTGTCAAACGGCGGGTGGAATGTTTATAATGTGTTTACACACTAGCCCCGCATGGTTGGCTGGAAAAGCCTTGTTTCCGCCCGAAGCATTTCGGATTACCGCAGGGTTCTCTCCCCCACGCAGAGGGGGCCAAGAAGGAAAACGGGAGGTTTGTCCCTTTGTTTGGTTTTGCAAATGGGCTGCTGGCGTTTCTGGCGCTGGCGGCTGTGCTTGATTTTCTGCCCGTGCTGCGGCACAGGCGCTCCCCTGCTGTCTGGTGGGGCGAGGAACGGCTGCTGTTCACCACGCGCTATGCGTCGGTGCGCCAAAAATACGGTGCATGGGCGTTTTTGCTGGGCGTGATGGTGTATGAGTTCATCGTTGTGTTCAACAACAGCATGGCGCGGGAAAACTGGCCCTGGCTGCAGACGCGGGTCTCCCCCGTGCTGGACTGGGTCATGTATCTCTGCTTCGGCTTTAAGATCCTGCTGGGCACAAAGTACAATGGCCGCAGCATGGTCTGCGCCGGGCTGCTGTACTTTGTGGCGCGGTGGGTCTACTTCAACGGGCAGAACATCTGGTGGCTGGGGCTTTGCGTGGCCCTGCTGGCCGCCAAGGACGTGCCGCTGCGCCGTGTGATGAAGGCATTTCTGGCATGCGGCGTGCCGACGCTGGCGCTGGTGGAGCTGCTGCACTTTGCGGGCATCATCGCGCCCGACGCGGCCAGTGAGCGCAACGGCAGCTACCGCCTGATGTTCGGCTACGGCCACCCCAACACCTTCGGCGGGGTGATGTTCGGCCTGCTGCTGGCGTGGGTGCTGCTGCGCCGAGCCAGGCTGACCTGGCCGGAACTGGCTGGCGTGGCCGCCGTGGGCGTGTTCCTGATGGTCGGCCCCAAGTCCCGGTCCGCGGCGCTCTGCACGTTTTTGCTCGTTTTGCTGCTGGCACTGGCAAAGCTGCGCACCCGCAGGGGGCTGTACCCGGGCAGCAGACCGCTGGCAGCGCTCTGCGCGGCCACGGTGCCGGTGCTGGCCGTGGTCAGTTATATTTTACCGCTGTTCGTCGTAAAAATCGGGCCGTGGGCCAACGACATCGGCCCCGGCTGGCTGAAGAAGCTCGATGACCTGCTGACCTGCCGCATCTCGCTGGCATGGGCGGCATACCGGGTGTTCGACATAAAAATTGCGGGCCAGATGCTCCCGGACTGGCCCGCGCTGGACAATATTTTTGTGTATCTGCTCTACCTGACCGGCCCCGTGATGGTCGTGCTGGTCTGTGCGCTGATGATGACGGCGCTGTACGGCTATGCCCGACGCGGGCAGTGGCAGGCCGTGGCCTGCCTTCTGGTCATGCTGGCCTATGGCTACATGGAGAGCCAGGTCACCCACCTGACCAGCGACCCCGCTCTGCTGCTGCTCTGCGGCGCGGTGTTTGCGCTGCCGCGGGAACGGTGGTTGGATGAATAAAAGGCAGCCGACGTAAAGCTCCGCGGGCGGATATGGAATCCGCCCCTACGGCGTGTGCGCGGGCGAGCAATGCCCGCCCCTGCAGCGTCCACAGCGTTTACTCCTCCGGGTAGGCGTCGGCGGAAATTTCCACGGTTTCCTCCTCCGAAGCGGCTTCGGCGCCGGCCTTGGCGGCAGTGATAAGCCCTGTCACCTCGCCGGACGGCTTTTGCAGTAAATATGCCCCCACGGCCTTAGCCTTGTAGACCAGCAGCACACAGTAGGTGTCATGGTCGCCCGTAGAGAGCTGCGGACAGAGCACAGTCCACTTTTCCACGGTCTTGCCCTTGTAATCGGCCAGGTCAAGGCCGCTTTCCTGCACGATCTGGTTGAAGGCGGCAAAGCTGTCGTCCCACTTTTTGGGGATCTTCACTTTGTCCACCGCCGCACTGGCCAGGTCGGTGTCAAAGCCGTAGCCGGTAAAATAAGTCCCGATGTCCTGCGTGGTCTCGATGCCCGGCACCGCCGCGGCGGACGCCGTGACTGCCCCACCGGAAAAATGCACCGCCGCGGCCACCGTGCCGCACAGGCAGACGGCGCACAGAGCCAGCGCGCCCGCCTGCCGCAGACCGGGTTTTGTAACGGTAAATAAAAACATAAGCGCAGCCCCCTCACACATTGTCAATGCAATGTATGCGGGGGCTGCGCGTTTTATGTGTTCAGTGCGCGGCGGGTGGCGGGCGCATATTAAATGCGTCCCTACGACGAAACGCGGCACCCAGTCCGTAGGGGCGGATTCCATATCCGCCCGCAATGGCAACGGCCATACGCATTACTTATACTGCTGTTTCGGCGCGTACCACTGGAAAATGACCGCGTCGTTCTCGGCCTCGAGCTTTCGGGTGTCATGCTCGGGCAAGGCGGTCCACATGACCATCATGGCACCCAGGCGCGCACAGAGACGCACGGCCCAGTTGCGTTTTTCGGGGCACCAGGCGATAAAATCAGGCCGCCCCAAAAAGTTGCCCAGGCAGTGGGAGAACACGAACGCGGGCACGGGATGCGCACCGGTCTTGCGGTAGCTCCGGTAGCTGTCGGCCAGCTGACCGCGCAGCAGACCGGGGGCCTGCCGCCGCACGATGCCCACGACGCGGGGGTCGAAGCTCTCGATGCAGTAGGGGCCGGGGTAGGTCTTGAGCTCGGCAATCGTTGCGCGGCAAAGCTCCTCCAGATAGGTATGCTTATACTCGCTGCGGCTCTTGATCTCAACGATCAGCGGCGTGTCGGGGTTGGCCTCGGCGACGGTGCGCAGCATATCGGCAAACAGAGGCGGGTGCTCGTCGCTGCCGGCCAGCGGCTGGGTCGAGAACTCTGCCCAAGGCATATCATGGACAAAGCCCTTGGCCGGGGTCATACGATCCAGCGTATCATCGTGGAAAACCACAAGCCGCCGGTCCGCGGTAAACTGTACATCCAGCTCAATGCCGTAGCCGTTTTTGGCCGCCGCGGCAAAGGCGGGCAGGCTGTTCTCCGGCGGGCGCTGATCCTTGCCGAAGAACCCGCGGTGTGCGCAGTTGCGGCCCAGAAACGGCGCACGCAGGGCGTCCCGCCGCTTGCCCGGCCAGACGGCGAACAGCGTCAGAACCACCAGAAGTAAGACAATGCAAAGCAGAATTTTCATAATCGCTCACGCTCCTGCCGTCATTGTACCGCGTACAGCGGCAAATTGCAACAGGTTTTGCAAAAAGGATGCCTTTCCTTAAAGTTACATGGCGGGACCCGGATATAAGCAAACATTTTTATAAAAATTTTATTTTTTTTCACAATTCTTCCACTCTTGCATTGTATTGTGGTAATATAGACGTATAAGGAGGGCATTCCTATGGCTAAAATTCTGATCGTGGATGATGAGCCGCGCATCCGGGACCTCATCCGCGAGCATCTGCAATATGCGGGCTTTACCTGTGAGGAGGCCGGCGACGGCACCGCCGCACTGAGCGTGCTGAGCCAGGGCGGCATTGATCTGGTAATTCTGGACATTATGATGCCGTTTATGGACGGCATGACCTGCCTGCGGGAGATGCGCACCCGCAAGATCATGACCCCCGTGATCATGCTGACCGCCCGCAGTGAGGAATACGACAAGCTGACAGGGCTGGAGAGCGGTGCAGATGACTATGTCGTCAAGCCGTTCTCCCCGCGGGAGCTGGTCGCCCGTGTCAAGGCCGTGCTGGCCCGCACGATGCCCAAACCCGCCGAGGCCACCGGGAGCTATACCTTCGGCGATTTGTCCATCGACACGGCCAGCCACAGCGTAAAGGTGGCCGGGCAGGAGGCATCGTTGACCCCGAAGGAGTTTGACCTGCTGGTTTTTCTGGTCAGCAACAAGGGCATTGCACTGAGCCGCGAAAAGATCCTGCAAAAGGTCTGGAACTATGACTATTACGGCGAGGATCGCACCGTCGATACCCACGTCAAGATGCTGCGCGGCCATCTGGGTGCCTGCCGTAAGATGATCGTGACCGTGTGGGGCATCGGGTACAAGTTTGACCCGGACGCTGTATGAAAAAGGACGAAATAAAGCAAAAGCGCCCCTTTGCGCCCGGCATCCAATGGCAGCTGATGCTCTTTATCGGCGGCATCACGCTCTTTACGCTGCTGCTGGTGTGGGGGATCATCACCTACGCGCTGGAGCCGCAGTACAACCGCAATATTCGCGCCAAGCTGGACAGCAAGGCCGCCGCCATCACGGCGCTGATCGACCAGTCGGACGCGGAAATTTCAAGCCGCACCTATCAGGGGCTCTATCTGAACGATGAATTCTGGAGCGGCGTGAGCCAGACGTTCCGGGACAAAAAAATCAACGTTGACGGCAACTGCGTGGATTTCTCCGATTCAACGCTGCGCTGCCTGAAAGCCTACGAGAGCATGTACCCCTGCCTGCTGCATGAGAGCACCGGCGCGTTCGGCGGGGAGTTCGGCTACAATCTGGACACCCGCATTGCCATTCAGCTGCGGCAAAAGCTGTTTCAGGACGGCTCGCTGTATCAGATCGTAAAGATCGGCTCCTCGATGCAGATGTGCGTCGGGCGGCTCTCCGCCGACGGGCAGTACGGGGTTATTGTCTCGGCAAGTCTGGCGCAGATCACGACGGCCACCGAGGTGCTGCGCGCGATCCTTGGACCTGTCGCGTTGATTCTGCTGGTGCTGGACCTGCTGCTGGCGATACTTTTCAGCCGCTGGTTCACGAACCCGATCCGCAAGCTGTCCAACGGTGCGCAGGAGATCGCCTCCGGCAACTACGATGTGCAGATCAAGGTTGAACGCCACGATGAGATCGGACGTCTGGCCGAGGATTTCAACCACATGGCCGCCGAGGTCAAGCGCAGCGCCCAGCTTGAAAAGGACATTCTGGCGAACGTCAGCCACGACCTGCGCACCCCGCTGACCCTGATAAAGGGCTACGCCGAGACCGTGCGCGACCTGACCGGCAGCGACGACGCCAAGCGTACCGAGCAGTGCAACATCATTGTCGATGAGACGAACCGGCTTTCCACGCTCGTCAACAGCGTGATGGAGCTGAGTAAAGTGCAGAGCGGTGCGGAAAGGCCGAATCTTGTTGACTTTGACATGAGCGACCTCTGCTTTGAGGTCGCGGGCCGCTACGACGCGCTGTGCGACAAAAATCACTGGCAGCTTGATTTGCAGGCCAACGAGCCCTGCCCGGTCAGCGCCGACCCGGCCATGATGGAGCGGGTCATGCACAACCTGCTGGGCAATGCGTTCCACCACATCGGTGCGGACGGTGTCGTTGTGCTGCGGGCCATCCCGCAGGAGAAGGGCTGCCGCATTGAAATCGAGGATCACGGCCCCGGCATCCCGCCGGAGGATCTGCCTTACATTTTTGACCGCTACTATCGTGCGCGGCAGGACAGCGGGCGTACCGGCACCGGCTTGGGCCTGTCCATCACGAAGGCAATTTTACAGCAGCACGGCTTCGCCTTCGGCGTTGACAGCGCCGTTGGCCGCGGCTCGACCTTCTGGTTTGAGATGAAGGATACGCGGAAATAGCAGCCCTGCTGCCGCGTAGGGGCCGGGCATGCCCGGCCCGCAGCCTTCCCGCAAGTGCCCGTTTACCGTACACGTCAGGGCCGGACATGTCCGGCCCCTACAAACCTACCTAAAGGGAGTACGCTATGGAAAATCTGAACACACAAATGGACGACCAGCTGAAAAACCGCGTTGCGGAGCTGAACCGCGCCAACGACGAAAACCGCGACGGCAGGCTGGACGCCGCTGACCTGAAGGCGCAGCTCAACCGCATTGAGGCCCAGCTGGAATTACAGGATCAGCAGAACCGCGGCATCATTGCCAACCAGCGCAAGCGCATGGTGCTGAGCGTCGTGCTTTGCGTGATCATTCTGGCGGCACTGGCGTTCTTCAGCTGGCGGATGAACGAGGCCTACGTCAACGTTATGGACGCCTGCAACCGCGTGAACGATCTGGCCGACACCGTCCAGACCAGTCTGGACACACTGGATCAGGCCCAGCTGGACAGCATGATGCAGGATCTGCCGGAAATCACCGCACAGCTGAAAAAGGTCGATGTCGACGCCCTGAACAAGGTCCTGACCGAGCTTCCCGCCCTGATGGACACCGTCAACAGCCTGCAGACCCAGGTACAGAACATCTCGAACTGGTTCAGCAGCTTAGGGTCGGTGTTTGGACGGTAAATTAAAATAAGAAAGCCTTCCCCCTTGGGGGAAGGTGCCCGAGGCTCTGACCGAGGGCGGATGAGGGGCAGCCTTCCGGCTGCGGCCCGGTTACGGGTTGCAGCGGAAGGCTGCCCCTCATCAGTCCGCTGCGCGGACAGCTTCCCCCGCGGGGGAAGCCTTTTGGGTTGCGGCCTTATGGTAATACGCCCACCGCGGCGAGCCATCCTCAGTGTAGATCCTCCCGCACCTCACAAACCCGCTCTTTTCCAGCGCGCGCTGCATGTAGACGTTATCGGCGTGGGTGTCGGCACGCACAGGCAGGCCCTGCCGCAGGCACCAGTCAATACAGAACTGCCCGATGCCGCGCACCTGCCCTGCCGACGCCATCCGGTGGATCGTTGCGTAGGGCAGGTCCTCTGGCCAGGCACCGTCCTCCATGATGCGATAGGTCGGCTCGTCGCCGGGGATCAGGCAGAACACGGCCTGTATGGCCCCCTCCCCCATCACCACATAGCAGACGCCGCGCTCGATCTCGGCGGCCAGGCGCGCCGCGCCGGGGTAGCTGTCCGGCCACTGGTGCGGGTTGCCATGGGTGCGCATGAACGCCCGCGCGTTGTCAAAAATCTGCAAAAGCGTCGGCAGGTCCGCCGCCGCGGCCCTGCGTACAGTCAGCTTCATAACCATCCTCTCCCTTTGGTAAAAAAGTATACCACAACCGCCGCGGGCGGGCAATACGCCCTTGCATCTCCACCAATGTTGTGGTACACTATAGCTGCAAAAAGTTAGACAAGTCAAACTTTCAAATTGAAAGAGGATTGTAGATATGACACTGGCGGATTTGAAAATCGGGCAGGATGCTGTGCTGCGTACCATCGGCGGCCAGGGCGAGCTGCGCCACCACCTGCTGGACATGGGCCTGACCCCCGGCACCGAGGTCACCCTGCGCAAGGTCGCGCCGATGGGCGACCCCATCGAGGTCGAGCTGCGCGGCTATGAGCTGACGCTGCGGCTGGACGACGCGGCGAAAATCGAAGTGGAGAACGTCCACGAGACGGACCGCGCCGCCCGCAGTGAGGAGCGCCACACCGCGGTGCCCCACCCCGGCGTGGGCGAACTGCGCAAGGCCCCCAGCTACCATGACCGCAAGAGCGGGGCCGAAATTCCAAAAGGCCAGCCGCTTCGGTTCGCGCTGGCCGGAAACCAGAACTGCGGCAAGACGACGCTTTTTAACCAGCTGACCGGCTCCAACCAGCACGTCGGCAACTTCCCGGGTGTGACGGTGGACCGCAAGGACGGCGTCATCCGCGGCCATGCCGAGGCTACCGTCACCGACCTGCCGGGCATCTACAGCCTGTCCCCCTATTCCAGTGAGGAGATCGTCACCCGTGATTTTCTGCTCAACACGCACCCGGACGGCATCATCAACATTGTGGATGCGTCCAACATCGAGCGCAATCTGTACTTAACGATGCAGCTCATGGAGCTGAACATTCCGCTGGTTCTGGCGCTGAACATGATGGATGAGGTCCGCGCCAACGGCGGCACCATCATGGTCAACGAGCTGGAGGAGCTGCTGGGCGTGCCGGTTGTGCCAATTTCCGCCGCCAAGAATGAGGGCATCGACGAGCTGGTCGAGCACGCCCTGCACGTGGCCCGCCACCGCGAGACACCGGGCCGCATTGACTTCTGCGACGCCGGGGACGGCGCGGGCGGTGCGGTGCACCGCTGTGTACACGCCGTAAGCCATCTGATCGAGGATCACGCTGCCCGCACCGGACTGCCGCTGCGTTTTGCCGCAACAAAGCTGGTCGAGGGCGATACGCTGATCGAATCCGCGCTGGACCTCGATGCGAACGAGACCGAGCTGCTCGGTCACACGATTGCCGAGCTGGAAGGTGAGACGGGTCTGGACCGCGAGGCAGCGCTGGCGGATATGCGGTTCAACTTTATTGAACGCCTCTGCGACAAAACTGTTGTGCGGCCCGGCGAAAGCCGTGAGCACAAGCGCAGTGTGGCCATTGACCGCATCCTGACCGGCAAATACACCGCCCTGCCCTGCTTTATCGGCATTATGGCGCTGGTATTCTGGCTGACGTTCGGCGTCATCGGCGCGGGCCTGTCCGACCTGCTGACACTGGGCATAGACGCGCTCACCAACCTGACCGACCACGCACTGACGGTCTACGGCATCAACCCCGTTGTGCACAGCCTTGTTATTGACGGCATCTTTGCGGGCGTGGGCAGCGTGCTGAGCTTCCTGCCGACCATCGTCACGCTGTTCTTCTTCCTGTCGATTCTGGAGGACACCGGCTATATGGCGCGTGTGGCCTTCGTCATGGATCAGCTGCTGCGTCGCATCGGACTTTCGGGCCGCAGCTTTGTGCCCATGCTCATCGGCTTCGGCTGCTCAGTGCCCGCCATCATGGCCACCCGCACGTTGTCCAGTGACCGTGACCGCAAAATGACGATCCTGCTCACCCCGTTCATGAGCTGCTCGGCCAAGCTGCCGATCTACGCCCTGTTCACGACGGCGTTCTTCCCCCGGCAGTGGCGTGCCGTCGTGATGATCGGGTTGTACATCACGGGCATCCTGTGCGGCATCCTGTACGCGGTCCTGCTGAAATTCACCAAGTACAAGGGCGAGCCTGTCCCCTTCGTCATGGAGCTGCCCAACTACCGTTTTCCCTCGGCGCGCAGTGTCTGCCAGCTGATTTGGGAGAAAGCCCGTGACTTTTTGCAGAAGGCCTTCACCATTATCTTTGTGGCAACGGTGCTGATCTGGTTCCTGCAGACCTTTGACATGCGCCTGAATGTGGCCGCTTCGGCGGACAAGAGCCTGCTGGCGGCCATCGGCAGTTTTATTGCACCACTGTTCAGGCCGCTGGGCTTTGGCGATTGGCGCGTTTCCACCGCGCTGATCACCGGCTTTACGGCCAAGGAGAGCGTTGTCTCTACGCTGACGGTCCTTCTGGGCGGGGACACCGCCGCACTGACCACGCTGTTTACCCCGTTCACGGCCATCGTGTTTCTGGTGTTCACCCTGCTGTACACGCCCTGCGTGGCCGCGATCGCTGCCGTCAAGCGTGAGCTGGGCGGTGCCCGCGCCGCTGCAGGCGTCGTTTTGATGCAATGCGGTATTGCATGGATCGTGGCATTTGTGGTACACTGTGTAGGAACGGTGTTCGGCCTGGTGTGAACCGCGCCGGAAAGCACCCCTACAGATACGTATGAGGTAGTATACGATATGGCAAGTGTTATCGTTGTTATGATTATTTTTGTGCTGCTGGCGCTGGCAATCCTGTTCATCTGCCAGAACGGCGGCTGGCAGGGCGGCTGCGGCGGCAACTGTGCCAGCTGCCACAGCAAATGCGCCGAAGCGGAAAAGAAGCCGAAGAAATAACTCTTGCCTCCCTCTGCGAGGGAGGTGGCCCCGCAGGGCCGGAGGGAGAGAACCCTGCCATAGCCCGAAATATTTCGGGTAACCGCAAGGTTCTCTCCCCCACCGCCTGCGGGCGGAGCCCCCTCGCAGAGGTGGCCAGGAATTTCGCTCCCCTTTTGCAAGGGGAGCTTTTTTCTTGCCCTGCTGTTGCACAAATGCACAAAAACGGGTATACTTATAATAAGTATAATTTCAGGGAGGCATTGCCCATGAAAGCTGATAAATACCGCTTCGACGGCGCCCGCACCTGTGACCTGCGGGCGCTCTCCTGCGACGACAAAGAGGATGCAACGGACAAAGACGAAATTCCGGCCAAAACTGCCAAGAAGCTGCAAAAGATGGCCGCATTGGAGGCTGAACGCTGATGCCGCCCATCCGTGTTTTACAGGTCATGCCCGCCATGGACGCCGGCGGTATGGAGACCTTTGTCATGAACGTCTACCGCACGATCGACCGGGAGAAGGTCCAGTTCGATTTTCTCTATCATTACGATAAGCCGTGCTTTTTTGACGATGAAATTCGTGCGCTGGGCGGGCGCATCTTCAAGCTGACCGTCCGGCAGGACAACAACCTGCCCCGCTACCTGCGTGAATTGCGGGCGCTGTTTGCCGCCCACCCCGAGTGGCGCATCATCCACGGCCATTACAGCGGGTTTGGCATGTTCTACAACCCCGCGGCGCGGCGCGCGGGTATCCCCGTGCGGTGCGGCCACAGCCACAATACCGCGTATGAACGCAATTTCGTGGGGCGGCTCGATCATTTTATGAGCAGCTTTTTCAACATCGGCCTGACGGACCGCTTTGCGTGCAGTGAGAAGGCCGGGCAGATGCTTTTTGGCAAGCATCCGTTCACCGTCGTGCCCAACGGCATCGACACGGCGCGGTTTGCCGCCCGCGACCCGCAGCGTCGTGCGCTTTTGCGCGGTGAGCTGGGTGTGACCGATCAGGAAATCCTGTTCGGCCATGTAGGGCGGTTCTCCGACCAGAAGAACCACCCGGGACTGCTCAAAATTTTTGCCGCCGTGCGCACCCGCCTGCCCAAGGCACGGCTGGTGCTGCTGGGCGGCGGTGACCCCGCCTACGTGGAGAAAATGCAGGCGCTGGCCGCCGAACTCGGCCTTGGCGACAGTGTGATCTTTGCGGGCGTGCGCAGCAACATCCAGAGCTTTTACGACGCGATGGACGCCTTTTTGCTGCCCAGCCTTTTCGAGGGTCTGCCCGTCGTGCTGGTGGAGGCGCAGACCGCGGGTCTGCCCTGCTTTGTGGCCGACACGGTGGACCGCGGCGCGGCGTTCACCGACAGGGTAAAATTCCTGCCGCTGAACGACACCGCCGCGTGGGCAAACACAATTGCGGCAGCCTCCTTCCGCCGCGACCCGCAGGCGCGGGAGAAGGCCATTAAGGCCGGATATGACATCCACACGAGCGCCGAGGTCCTGCAAGCCTTTTACCTGCGCCGTTATGCCGAGGTGACGCCATGAAGCCCTGTGAGATCGCAGTCATCGTACCTGTACATAATGCGGCGGCGTTCCTGACCGCCTGCACCGACGCGATTGCCGCCCAGAAATTTGACGGCTTCCGGTGCATTCTGGTGGAAGACGGCTCCACCGACGACTCCCCCGCGCTCTGCGATGCCATCGCGGCGGGCGACCAGCGCTTTGTGGCGCTGCACCAGACCAACAGCGGTGTCTGCGCGGCCCGCACGGCGGGTGTGCGCGAGGGGCGGGCGCTGGGGGCCAAATGGTTTGCGTTCTGCGACGCGGACGATTTGTACCACCCTGAGTTTCTGGACACGCTGTATGCGGCGGTGACGAACAGCGGGCTGCCGCTGGCCTGCTGCCGGTACGATACCTTTACCGACACTGTGCCCGCCGACGCGCCCGCGCCCTGCAACAGCAAGATCCTGCGAAGTCCCGCCCATCTGGACGCGCTGCTGCATGACCACGCCGTGGATTACGGCCTGTGGAACAAGTTGTTCTCCGCTGACCTGCTGACCGAGGAGATGCTCGACAATGGGCTGGCCTATAACGAGGATCTATTGGCGAACTGGCGTGCATTTTTAACCGCTCCGGGGTGTGCGTTCTGCGATTTTGCAGGCTATCACTACCGCCAGCACGCGGCCAGCGCCAGCCACCGCGCCCTGCCGCCGCAGAGCATCGACGACCAGCGCCGCGCCGCTGCGGAGATCCGCGCCACAGCCCCCGCCGAAATGCAGCAGAGCGTGAACGCCTTTTACTATGAAAAGCTCGTCTATCTGGCCAGTATGATCCTGCGCCGTGCCAACGCCGCAGACTACCGCGTCCAGTTGAACGAGCTGAAGATCGGCATTGCCGCGGGGGCCGACGACCCGCAGCTGGGGCGCAATCCGCTGCTGCCCCGGAGCATCCGTTTTTCGGCCTGGCTGACGCTGCACATGCCGCGGCTCTGGCAGTGGGCGTGCCGAAATTTCTTGAAGGACCGACAATAATGCGCATTTTACTTGTACTGGACCGGGTGGAAAACCCCGCCAGCGCCAACGCCCTGATGGGCTTTCGGCTGGCGGAGCAGCTGCTCCGCCGCGACCATACCGTACATATTTTGACCCTCTGGGACGGCCTGCACACCCCGCCCGCCCCGCCGGAGGGGGCCATGCAGCACCTGCTGGCCTTTGCCGACGAGCGCCAGATGAACGAAGCGCTGGAAAACGGCCAAAAGGGCGGCACGCCGGTGCCGCTGCGGCTGGCCCGGCTGGCTGCACACCCCGCGGCAGCGGTGGCGGCGTTCCGCCAGCTGGTGCTGAAGCAGCCCCGCCGCACCGTGGACAGTCGGCGGGAAATCGAGCGGCTGGACGCCGAATTTCACTTTGACGCAGTCTGTGCCGTCTGTGCGCCCTACCGCACGGCGTTTGCGCTGGAAGCTGCCGCCATCCGCGGGAAGAAATTTTTGTGGCAGCTGGACCCCTATGCCTCCAACCGGGACTACTCAGCCCCGGGCGGCTTTGCGCGGGAGGGGCAGCTGCTGGACGCGCTGGACGGGACCTTCGTCACGCCGCAGGCCCTGCCCGACTACGCCGACGGCGCTCCGCTGGCCCCGTGGCGGGAAAAGGTACACGTTCTGGGCTTTCCAACGCTGCTGCCGCGGGTCATGGAGCCGGTGGAACACGACGATATACAGTGTGTTTTCTGCGGCAGCCTGCACCCCGGTATGCGGGAGCCCGGCTTTGCGCTGGCGCTGTTCCGCGCACTGCACGACGACGCTGTGACACTGACGATGGCGGGCGGCGGCTGGGAGCACTTTGAAGCCGATGCCGACGATACAGCCCGTGTTCTGGGTGCAAAATTTGTGCGCCCCGGCCTGCTGCCGCCCGACGAGGCCGCCGCACTGGAAAACCGCGCCGACGTGCTCGTCAGTCTGGGCAACACCTATGACAACCAGATGCCCAGCAAGCTGTTTGGCTATTTTGCCACCGGCAAGCCGGTACTGCATCTGGCTGTGAGCGAGAACGACCCCACCCTGCCCTATCTGGCGCGCTACCCGCTGGCGCTGGTTCTGCACCGGAAGGACGGCGTCACGCCGGGCACCGTGGCAAAGCTGCACAGCTGGCTGCACAATGTACAGGGTCATGCCCTGCCCTTTGCCCAGACGGCAAGGCTCTACCCCGAGTTCACCCCGGAGAAGGTCGCGGAGGAGTTTTTAAAGTGGTTGTGAGCGGTCAGCTGCGGCCATTCAAGAGAAAATAAAGGAGTCCCTATGCACATTCTTTGGCTTGTCAGAACCACCCTGCCGCAGGCGGCGGCTGCCTGCGGGCTGGCCGGAGCCAGCGATGTCAGCGGCAGCTGGCTGACCGGGCAGCTGGCCGCGCTGCGCGCCTGCCCCGATCTGCACCTGACCGTGCTCTGCGTGGGCAAAGAGGATGCCGACGGCACCGCGGACGGCGTGCATTACCGCGTCGTGCGCGACACTGCCGCCTTTGCGCCGCTTTTGCAGGCCGAGCGCCCCGACCTTGTGCATATATGGGGCACCGAGTTTGACCCCGCCGCCGTCATGGCCGACGCTGCCCGCGCATCAGGCTTACCCGTGCTGTTCAGCGTACAGGGCGTTATGCGGGACTGCGCCGCGCACCTCTGCGACGGCGTGCCCGAAAAATACCGCCGTTCCGGTGCATTGTGGCACGCCATTGATAAAATCATTCCCGGCGAGCTGCTCGACAATATGCAGGCGAGCTTTGACGCACTGGCCGCAAAGGAGGCCGCAGCGCTGGCCGACGCCCGCTATGTGACGGGCCGAACGGCGTTTGACCGCGCCGCCTGCGCCGCGCTGGCCCCCCACGCCCGCTACTACCCCTGCAACGAGACACTGCGTCCGCTGTTTTATACGGGTACGCTGTGGCATGCGCGGGACTTTGCCGCCGCGCCGGTACTGCTGCTGCCCCAGGGCAACTACCCGCTGAAAAATCTGCACACCGTCATCAAGGCGCTGCCTGCCGTGCTGGCCGAGTACGGTGACGCCGAGCTGCGCATTGCGGGCTGGCCGCCGCTGGACAAGAGCCCGCTGCTGCGCCCGGTCATTGACCGAATGTTCCCCTACAAGCTCTACTGCAAGCGGCTGGCCGCACAGCTGGGCGTGACGGAGCACATCCGCTACACCGGGCCGCTGGATGCCGCGGCCATGCGGCAGGCGTATCTGGAGGCAGACGTCTTTTTGCTGCCGTCCGGCTGCGAGAACAGCCCCAACAGCTTAGGCGAGGCCATGCTGCTGGGCCTGCCCTGCGTCGCCAGCGCCGTGGGCGGTATTCCTTCGATGCTGGCGAACGGCACCGAGGGTCTTTTGTACGGCGATGCGCTGGACGCCGACGCGCTGGCCCGCGCCGTTTTGCAGGTGCTGCACAGCCCCGACGGCGGTACGGCCATGGGCCGGGCGGCCCGTGCCCGCGCACTGCAGACCCATGATGCGGCCCGCAACGCCGCTGATTTGCTGCGCATCTACGAAAGCATTTTGCAGGAGGAGCACCCGTGAGCATTTCCGTCATCATCCCCTGCTACAGGGCCGCGGCCACGCTGCGCCGCGCGGTGGACAGCGCCCTGACCGGTGCGCCCGCCGATTTGGAGGTCCTGCTCGTCGACGACGGCAGCCCCGACGACACGGGCGCCCTCTGTGACGAATTGGCAGCCGCTGACCCGCGCGTCAGGGCGCTGCATCGTGCAAACGGCGGCGCGGGTGCGGCCCGCAATACCGGGCTGGACGCCGCGCACGGGGACTGGGTGCTGTTTTTGGATGCCGACGATGCACTTTTACCCGGTCTGTGGGCCGCGCTGGACGCCCTGACCACCGACGCCGACATGATTTTGTTCGGCCTTACGCGGGAAAGCAGCGGTGCGGTCAAGCCCACCGACTATCTGCCCGCGGGGTTCTGCCCGGACTTACAGGCTCTCGGCAGTGCGCTCTCCCCCCTGCTGTTTGACACGGGGCTGCTGGCCGCGCCCTACCCCAAGCTGTTCCGCCGCGCGGCCATCGGGGCGGTGCGGTTTGATGCGCGCCTTGCCATCAACGAGGACGTGCTGTTTAACATACAATTTTTACAGAATACCTCTGCCATTTATTGTCTGGATGGTGTATACTATAAGCAGTATGATACCGAGGCCGGCAGTCTGTCCCGCCGCCTGCGGGGGGACTTGCTGGACGCCGAGCGCGTGACCCGCCCGGCGCTGGCCGATTTGCTGCGGCAAAACGGCATCGACCCGGCCCCCTATGAGGCCGCGAGCCGTCTGCGGGCCTGCCTGAACCAGTACGGTCTGCTGACCGGCTGTAAGGGCACGCTGTCCTATGCAGAGCGCCGCGCGCTGTTCGCTGAAATTTTAGCCGACCCCGCCGCCCGCAAAGCCCTGCGGGAACGCCTGCGGAATGACCCGAACAGGCTTTTGGCCGTGCCGTACCGCATTGGCGTGGCGTGCAATTGGCCGGGGCTGCTGGCGGGGTATACGATGGCGAAGCAACGGCTGCTGTAATGCGGGCGGATATGGAATCCGCCCCTACGGATGCCTCCGCGTAGGGGCCGGACATGTCCGGCCCTCCACCTCGCCAAAACGACCATCTTCCGCTGTGCTGCGGGCCGGGCATGCCTGGCCCCTACAAAGTTGCTTTAGAAGGAAAAGCCTATGTCCGACCATCCCAAAATCAGCATAATCTCCACAGTCTACAACACGGGGCCGTACCTGCGCCCGGCTGTGGAGAGCATTCTGGCCCAGACGTTCACCGACTTTGAGCTGCTGCTTGTCGATGACGGCAGCCACGACGGCTCCGCCGCGGTCTGCGACGCGCTGGCACAGGAGGATGCCCGCATCCGGGTGTTCCACCAGCCGAACGGCGGCCCGGCCCACGCCCGCAACACCGGGCTGGACAACGCCCGCGGCGACTACATCGGCATGGTCGATTCCGATGATTTGATAGAACCGACCATGTTTGCAACGCTGTACAGCGCCGTGCAGGTCGATGGCGTGCGGCTGGCCGCCTGCGCGGGCGACTGCATCGACGCCGACGGCAAAAAAATCGAAGGCCGCATGGTCACGATCCGTCAGGGCGGCGTGCGCGATGCGCAGGAGCTTTTGCTCGAGGCGTTCCAGACCGGCAGCTTTTACGGACCTTTAAGCTGGAACAAGCTGTTCGACGCGCGGTTGTTTAAGGAAAAGGGCATTCATTACGATGAGACGATGCTTTTCGGTGACGATGCCAGCGTGCTGCACCGTGTATTTGAGGGAGAGCGCTGCAACTGCCTGACCGATGTGCTTTACCATTACCGCACCCGCGCCGGGCAGATCACAACGGCGGGCTTTCCGCCGCGCAAGACCGACGACCTGCGGATGTACTGGGAGTGGCTGCAATACTTCTCGGCCCGTCCCGGGCGCGAGGAGTACTACGACTGGGCCGTTGTGCGGTACTGGAAGATCTTTTACCAGTTCTGGTGCCAGTCCGATGCGGCGGGCAACCTGCCCGAGGTCAGGCCAAAGTTTATGGCGCACAAAAAGCATTTGGATGCCATTTTGCCCGACATACTGGCAAGCAAATACCTGCCGCTAGGCGAGAAGCTGCGGGCTGCCGCGTTCTGCGCCAGCCCCACGCTGACCTACGGCGCGGCGGCTGCCTGGGGACGCCTGCATACGAGGAAGGGGAAATAAATTATGGAACATATCGCGATCAGCGTAATCGTGCCGATCTACAACACGAAGCCCTACCTGGCCGAGTGCATCGAGAGCATTCTGGACCAGAAGATCAATGTGCCCATCGAGGTGCTTCTCATCGACGACGGCTCCACCGACGGCTGCGGAGAGGTCTGCGACAAGTACGCCGCCCGTGATGAGCGCGTGCGGGTCATCCATCAGGAGAACCAGGGCCTGTCCGCCGCGCGCAACGCCGGCATCGACGCCGCCAAGGGCCGCTATTATTCCTTTATTGACTCCGATGATGTCGTTCTGCCGCGCTTTTTGCAGACGCTGTACGACGCCTGCGAGGAGCACGACGCCTATATGTCCCTCTGCTCTGTCGAGGACGTGCAGGAGGACGGCAAGAGCTGCGACCCGGCCTACTTCACACGCCCTACACAGGAGGGTGTTTTCTGCGGCAAGGACCTGCTGAACGAGTTTTACACCCCCTACGGCACGGTCTACACCGTCGCGTGGAACAAGATGTACCGCGCCGAGGTCTGGAAACTGCTGCATTACCCCGAAGGCCGCCTGCATGAGGATGACTTCGTTGCACACCGCCTGTTCTGGCGCTGCGACAAGGTCGTCTGCATCGACAAGCCGCTCTATCACTACCGCCTGCGCAACGGCAGCATCTGCCGCACGAACATACGCCCGGAGGCGTTCGACGCCGTGGACGGTCTGGCGGACCGCTATCGCTTTTATGTTGAGAACCACGCGGACCGCGCGGTCATCGACGCGGCCTATGCGGCCTGCTGGCGGCGGTATCTGTTCCTCTGCGCGAAGGTGCGCCAGTACCCGACGCCCGAGCTGGTCAAGGCCATCAGCAAGGAGCAGTTTTTGATGCAGGGGCTCATCAGCTACCTGCCCAACTGCCGCAACATGAAGATGACCGAGAAGCTGAGCGCCGCCCGCTGGTCGATGATGAGCGCACAGAGTTTGTGCCCGATCAAATAAGTCCATTGCTCTGTAGGGGCCGGACATGTCCGGCCCGCAGCCTGCCCAAAAGCGCCCTCTGACGTGAAGCCGCGGGCCGGGCATGCCCGGCCCCTACGTGCGCGGCGGTATTTTTGTTCAAAATCCACATTCTAAGGAGCCCACATTGGCGTTATTGAAGCTAGACAAGGAAAGACGTCCCCGCGTGCTGCTGGTGCCGCCGCCGGATCTGCCGGTCCCCGCGGTGCAGGGCGGCGCGGTGGAGACGCTGCTGACCCACCTGATCCGCGAGAACGAGAAGCAGGGGCAGCTTGATTTGCTGTGCGCCAGTGTCACCGACGATGCCGCCCGCCGCGCCGCCGAGGGCTGGCAGCATACGAAGATGCTCTACATCAACCGCCCGGGCGGCCACCGCCGCTACTGGCCGATGGTCTTTCTGGAGCGGTGCGCCGGGATCGCCGCGCCCTATGACCCGTGGTACCAGAAGGTCCAGCTCTCGCTGGCTCTGGAGCTGCCGCCGCCCGACCTGATCGTGGCCGAGGGCGGAAACCTGACCCAGTGCAGCGCCATCAGCCGCATGTTTGGCCGCAAACGCTGTCTGGCGCACCTGCACGGCCAGACGACCTGTACCCCCGTGATGGACGACATCTACGGCGGCGTGCTGGCGCTGAGCGATTTTATCCGCGAGGATTACCTGCAATCCAGCACCCTTGACCCGCAGCGGGCTTACATTCTGCACAACTGCATTGACACGGCCCGTTTCTGCCCCGGCCCGGCATCCAAAACGCTGCGCGCGCAGCTCGGCTTTACCGACGAGGATTTCGTCGTGCTCTACTGTGGGCGGCTCGACCCGGACAAGGGCATCCATAAGCTGATGGAGGCCATTGCCGCGCTGCATGAGCCGCACATCAAGCTGCTGATCGTGGGCAGCCCCTTCTTCGCCCGCACCCAGCAAAGCGCGTTCCAGCGCAAATTGGAGCAGCAGGCCAAGAGTCTGGGCAACCGCGTACAGTTCACGGGCTACATCCCCAATGAGGACCTGCCCGACTACTACCGCCTGGCCGACCTATGCTGCGTGCCCACGCTGGTGGAGGAGGCCGCGGGCCTTGTGGCCGTGGAGGCGATGGCCTGCGGACGCCCCGTGCTGGCGACCCGCAGCGGCGGTATGCCGGAGTATCTGGCCGGCAGCCAGGCCGTGCTGGTGGAGCGCGGCGACACTGTGACCGACCAGCTTGCGTGGAGCATCCGTATGCTGTACGAGCACCCGGCCCTCTGCACCGAGATGGGCGCGGCGGGCGCAGCGCGCGGCAGGGAGTTTTCCACCGCGCATTACTATGAGGAATTTGTGCGCATCGTGCGCGATGTGACGGAAAACGGAGGTGCCCAGTGAGCAAGCCGACCCTCTGCGTGATCGTGCCGGTCTACAAGGCCGCTGCGACACTGGACCGCTGTGTGGCCAGCGTTCTGGCCCAGCAGGTCGCAGGCGGGCTGCACTGCATTCTCGTGGACGACGGCAGCCCCGACGAAAGCGGCGGTCTGTGCGACGCCTGGGCCGCCAGAGACCCCCGCGTGACGGTTTTGCATCAGGAGAACCGCGGCGTGTCCGCTGCGCGCAACGCCGGACTGGCTGCGGCGGACAGCGAGTACCTTGTCTTTCTCGACGCAGATGACGCGCTGCGCCCCGGCGCTTTGCAGGCGGCGCTTGACGCCCAGAACACTGCGCCGCAGAGCTTTGTGCTCTGGCACTACACCACTGACGAGCAGGACGCTGCAGCGGTAACTTCGGATACTGCCACCCGCCCGCAGAATATGCTGGCGCGGCTTTGGCTTGACTGTCTGCTGGCTATGCCGTGGAATAAGCTCTACCGCACCGCGCCGGCACAGCAGCTGGCATTCGACAGACAGTATACTTTGGGTGAAGATTTACAATTTGTATTGGATTATATCGACCTGCTGGGCAGGACTGCCCCCGATTTTGCCTACACTATCCTGACCGCACCGCTGACGTTTTACGATTGCAGCCGCGAGGGAACACTCTCGACGAAATACCACGCCGACTACTGCAAGATCTGGCCCGAGCATTTTGCCCGGCTGAACAAGGCGTGCTACGCAGCGCACTGCCCGCAGGAGGATATGCGCCCCCTGCACCGCGCCGAGCTGACCGTTTACGCCGAGGGCGTGGCGGACATCCTGCGCCGCGACCCCGCCAAGCGCAGGGCCGTGCGCCGGGACAAGGCCTATGCCGCCCTGCGCAGCCCGTGGCTGCACGCCCTTTTGGAGCGGATGCGCATTGAGGGCTGCTACAGCGCCTACTACCTGCCCTGCCGCTGGCGCAGCATCCGCCTTGTCTGGGTCATGGCCGAGGCCAGGCGGACCGGCTCTCCCCTGTTCGGCAAGCTGGACTGGGCCGGATATTATCTGCTGGGCAGGAGGCTGCGCAGGGATTGATGTGCCGTACCTATCGGAAACAGCTTGCAGGTGCGACGCAATCACTGCCCCCTGCAATCTCTACACCTCATAACTTCAAGCGCGGCCTTTTCAATGGGCCGCGCTTTTCTTTGCGCACCAATCGTGCAGACTGTGCACAAATGTCCATGCGTTTTGCTCTGCTTTCCACTGTAAACCGCGCACTTCTTCGTACAGAACGGGTATTCTGTCCTTTTTGCGGATTGGTTCGTTGACTATGTTAAATTATTGTCGTATAATACAACCATGCGCAAAGCGTGTAATGCTTAACAAAGAGAAGGGTTCCTCATGGAGAAAAAACTCATCCTTGTCACCTCCCCGCCCGCCTGCGGCAAGACCTACGTGGCAAAGGCGCTGGCTAAAAATTTAAAGCACATTGTCTACCTCGACAAGGACACGCTCATCGTCCTCTCCAAGCAGATCTTCAAGGTTGCCGGGCAGCCGTATGACCGCAGCAGCGCGTTTTTCCAGCAGAACATCCGCGATTATGAGTATGACTGCGTTCTGGACCTGGCCATGGAGGCACTGGACTACGACGATATTGTCCTGATCAATGCGCCGTTCACCCAGGAGGTGCGCGACAACGCCTTTACCGCAGACCTGAAGGCCAAGCTGGCCGCCAAGGGCGCGACGCTGGCCGTCATCTGGGTCGAAACCTCGCCCGAGGTCGTCCACCAGCGAATGATCGAGCGCAACTCGGACCGCGACACCTGGAAGCTGGCTCACTGGGATGAATATCTGCGCCGGTGCAACTTTGCCATCCCGGAGAACCTCGCCGACCCGCAGCACAAGGACAATCTGATTTTGTTCCAGAATAATAACGACGACGAATTTGACGCTTCGATGAAGCGCTGTGTTGCCATCTTGGAGGAATCCCTCGAGGATTGACTTCCCTGCCCGGCTTCCGCCTGCTGCGGATGCCGGGTCTTTTTTGTGCCGTCCTCTGCCAGCTCATGCAGCAGCGGCGCGTAGGCTGTGCACTCAACCCTGCCGCCCGGGCAGAAGATCAGACCGGCACGGGCAGGTGTGATCTGCGGGGCAAAAAGCCAGCCGCCGGCATAGCCCTAACGATGGGCATAGGCTTCAGGGCGAAGCGCTGCTTTTTCAAAATGGTATGTCCCCGGCAGATTAGAATGCAGATTAGAATATGACACGAGATTTTTCAAGAAAACATTTGCATTTTGCGCCCGGATTTGGTATACTATAAAGGCATTCGGGGCCTTGGCTCTGTTTGACAGTAATTCATAAACCTACGTCCGTAGCTCAGCTGGATAGAGCGTTCGGCTCCGACAACTGCGATACGGCAGTTTTTGGCCTTATTTTGCGCGATGCATCGTGGTTTTCGCTCGCAAAAGCACGGTGGTCAACGGTAGTCAGACCACGAATTGACCACTATTGGAAATTGACTACTTTACAAGTTTGAAATACGCTGTAACGGCGTTTTTCATACATAAGCGATCGTAGCTCAGCTGGATAGAGCGTTCGGCTCCGACCCGGAAGGCCAGAGGTTCGAATCCTCCCGGTCGCACCAAGAGCAGCACCTTATGGGGTGCTGCTCTTTTTGTTTTGCATGGATTTTATGGAGCAGTAAAAGAGCGGGTTCGAACAGCCCGTGCCCCGCGCTTTGCGTCCCGCGGGGCAGAAACGCCCCGGTGGGGCGTTGCTAGGGCGCGGCTTGGCGAATCCCTTAGGGCGCACTTAAAAACGCATTGCAATGTTCTTTTGCAATGCGCTTTTTGTTTTAATGTTATTTAGGTTTAGAATAATTTTAGTAGCATACCATCTGCGGCATCAGTGTATTGCCCTTTTGCCAGTTGATCATTTCTCAGCTGATTTATGGTGCTTCGCATAAGGAAAATTTCTTCCGCAGAAAAACTCGCTTTTTTATCGACTGGGAGAGAATCAATTTTCAGTATTAGATTTCCAACTCCTTGTGTGCTATGCCCAAGCGCTCTTTCACGGTAATAATAAGGTGCAAGCGCTTTAAACAGGATACTTTTGTTCGCACGGGTCAATTTGATTTTTCTCATAATCCAATCGCCTTTCCGAGTTTCTCTTGCGCTTTGCGTTTATTTTTGTCAAATGCATGGGCGTAAATATCCAGCGTTGTGCTGGCCTGTGCATGACCCAGCAAACTGGCAACCGTGCGGACATCAACACCCTGTGCAATCAGCAGGCTGGCATTGGTGTGGCGCAAGCTATGCACATTCAAATCCAGCG
>ENA-UAYF01000355-UAYF01000355.1-human-gut-metagenome-genome-assembly--contig:-NODE-355-length-26445-cov-5.179879_pt1 | contig 26445 bp, 23 predicted proteins | sample MGYA00244017_ERZ654600 | MGnify/ENA primary metagenome ERZ654600 (study PRJEB26926, sample SAMN06164490) | human gut metagenome | biome: ENVO:00009003; feature: ENVO:2100002; material: ENVO:00002003... | reverse complement strand
GTTATCTGGCACGTTATGCCAAGCTGGTCACTTCCGGTGCGACCGGCGCCGTGCTTGAATAAAGAAAAGCGGCTCAAAATGTATCTTGCATTTTGAGCCGCTTTGTTGTTTTGGGTGAGGAAAAGTATTATTCGATTTTGGTAAAAAAGTGATTTAGAGAAGATAGAGGAAATATAAAATGAATTTATTAAAGATATACCGGGAGGAAGATTTATTTCCGAGAGAATTTACCGCTTACGCAGAGCGTGAGTACGGTCTGCTTTTTTACAATGAAAATAACAAAGATTCATATGACAGCAATCATGCAATTATTTTCAAAGACAGGATAAGCGATGTCGCAAAAACGCTCGAAGATATTACCGAGTTTTATCGGGATAAGGGCATCAAGCCTACGATCTATCAGTCAATTACCGACGACGGATATTTTGAGAGCATTCGAGAGAAATTAGCCGAATATGGCTACGATGTTTACGGCGAGGAAAACCGTTACATGGTTTTACTTGACGAATGTAAAATTATGCCGAATCCTCTTATAGAGGTTCTGAAAATAGAAAAATGGGAAGATACCTTCAGAACGAATATATTTGAGGCGGCAGGCGAGCCATGGGAAACCGATGTGGTAAAGATGGCGCTTGAGAAAAGCAATACGCTTTTCTTCGTTGCTTATATAGATGGGTGCCCTGTCGGTATGACACGAGCGCATACGAAAGACGGAGTGTGCAGAGTTGACTATCTTCTTGTTGCAACAGAACATCGAAAAAAGGGGGTAGGACGCGCTATCATACAAACTTTTGCGAAATATTGTATGAAGAACAAAATCGAAAACTGCTTCTTGTGGCCTGACGGAGAATCTGCGGAGCGTATCTACGATGAGGCAGGTTTTCGATTAGTGGAAGTTAAAATGGCTGGCCGCGCCTGTTATGTGAAATAAACAATAATGAAAAAGATAAATTCCGGTTTCTGGCAGTGTTTTCTGATATGCAGTTTACGAAATGTGCCTGTAAAGCGCACGACGGACAGGAGCCGGATTGATTTTCGGACAGGAATTGCAGTGTGATTTTCAAATGGCAGGGTGTCAGTACTGGCAAAACAGATATTTCCCGAAGCATAAAAAGGCTTTGCACTTTTCCGTGCAAAGCCTTTTGTTAGTGCTGCAAAGCGTTAGCCGTTTAGGATGGCAAAATTTTTCTTGTTGTCGTAATACAGGTTCTTGAACACCGTAAAGTTGCGGTCGTAAACGGCTTTGTTTTCTTTGTTCGGGTGGTAAACGTGTTTTACGGGAATGATTTTTTTCACATCACCCATTTTTTCGATCAGCCCCATGCCTACGGCAATGCAGGCCGCTGCACCGACGGCGCCCACGTTCTGCGGGCTTTCCACCACTTCAATGTCGCGCTGCAGGATATCGGAAAGGATCTGGCAGGTCACTGCGCCGAGCGCGCCGCCGCCGCAGAAACGGATCGGGTTGGAAGTTTTGACTTTCTTGTCCTGGCTTTCCAGCATCCAGCGCATGTGGAAGCAGATGCCTTCCACTACGGCTCGGATCAGTTCCGTTTTGCCGGTCTCCAGTTTGATGTTGAAGAACATACCGGCGGAATTCGGGTCTTCAAACGGGCAGCGGTTGCCGTGCAGCCACGGCGTAAAGATCGTGCCGCCGCAGCCGGCCGGGATCTCGTCGATCACGTTTTCCATATAGTCGTACAGGTTCAGCTGCAGCTTTTCAAAGCTTTCCGACACGTCAATGTGCCTCAGGTAAACGCCGATATCGTCGAGCGCCAGGTGATCCTTGACCCATTCCACACACTTGTTGGAGGTCTCCAGCTCTGCAAAATAGTTGTATTTGCCGCTGTCTGCGCCAACAATCGCGGCGATCATGGCGTTTGCGTCTACTACCTGTTTGTCGGTCACGGTGGAGACCCAGCCGGAGGTGCCGCTGTAAATGTGTGTGTCGCCGACTTCTACCGCACCGGCGCCCACGCCGATCAGCGCACTGTCGCCGCCGCCGCCGTAAACGGCAGTGCCGGCAGCCAGGCCAAGTTCGCCCGCCGCTTTTTCAGTGATCTCACCGACTTTTTCCGTTGATTTTTTAATGGTGGGCAGGTGTTCCATGTTTACACCCACCATGTCGCAGACCGGTTTGCACCAGCCCTCGTGCCCCTTGCGGGTGTCATAAAGCAGGGCGGCGAAAGCCGAGTCCTCGGTCATAACGAATTCACCGCTGCAGCGGCAGATCAGGTATTCTTTTACGTCAAGCCATTTATGGATTTTTTTGAAATTTTCCGGTTCGTGCTTGCGCACCCACTGGTATTTCCAGATCGGGTCCTTAACAGAAGAGGAAACAGCGCCCGTGTAGCGCAGATATTTTAAAAGCTTGGTCACCTCTGCGCCGGCAATCTTAAAACCGTGGGCGATGCCTTCTTTCAGTTCGGTCTTGGCGCGCTGGTCCATATAGCTCATTGGCCGGCGGATGCAGTTGCCTTCTTTGTCCACCAATACAAGCGCCTGCTGCTGCGAGCAAAAAGAAATGCCCTCGATCTGTTTCGGCTTTATGTACGGCACCTTTTGCAGCACGGATTTGGTCGTCACGCACATGGCCTGCCACCATTCATCGGCGTCCTGTTCGGCGCCGCCGTCCTCCAAAATGTACAGGTTATAGCCGAATGAGTCGCTGCCGAGGATCTTGATTTCTTTGTCGATCTCGATCAGGCAGGTTTTGATACCGGTCGTACCGACATCGTAGGTCATAACGTATTTACTCATTTCGTTTTGTCCTCCTTTGAAAATGTAAATGCGCTCTCCAGAAACTTCAGCAGCTCCCGGATGATGACTTCATCGTCCATTTCAGCCACGTCTATGCCTGTGTACAGGCGAAAACGCTGCCGGTAATATTCGCAGGTGTAGGAAAACTGCAGTGTGGTCAGCAGGTTGTCTAAAAAAAAGGCAAAAACCTTTGGGTCAGCGTCCTGCCGGATATCGCCCGCGCTTTGGGCGTCTGTGATCGCCTGGATATACAGACGACTTGTTGACGTTTCGATCTCGCGGGCAAAAAGATCGGCGCGCGCCGTGTCTTTTTCCGCCGAGATCTCGTTGTAAATTTTTATGTATTTCGCGTTTTTGCGCGAGTGCAGGCAGGTGGCGCGAATCAGCATCTCTGCTTTTTTCAGCAGCCTTTCATTGCTTTGCATAATGTGGTTCAGCGTGGCGTCCAGGATCTCCATACCGTGGTTCACGCAGGTGATGAACAGATCTTCTTTTGTGCTGAAATACTTATACATCAGCCCAATGCTGATGCCGGCCTTTTGTGCAATAACGTTGATGTTGGCCTTTTCGTAACCCTTTTCGGCGAATTCGTCAATGCCGACGTCCAAAATCTTTTCGCGCCGGCTGTCTGGGATCCGGTCAAATGCTTCTTTATGGTGTGTTCTCATATTTTGTAGGCATGCACAAAAAAATACGCAATTCTTGTGCAAGTGCCACAAATCTCCTTTAACTCTAAATGACAGCTGAATAACTATACTGTTAATATTAACATCTAATTCAAATTTTTGCAATAAAAAACGCCATATTTTCAACAAAAATTTTGTGAGTTTTGTTTGACAAATCGTTAAAATGTGATATACTTAAAATTGCAAATCAAGTGAGCTGATGTGTTGCACCCAAAGCGGTGAGCGGCGGCTCACCAAATCAAATTACCAGGCGATAAGGAGGATATTTAATGGATACGAGATTTGCGATTTCAGAGTATCATGACGCCGGCCTGATCACGGCCCAGCTCGATGCCCTGATCAAAAAACCGATTTATTCCATCAGCCGTGAAGCGCTCAAAAAGTATGAAGACGAGTATTACGGCAAAAAGTGCAAGAAGTCAAAGGAAATGATCGAAAAGGCCAAGCAGGTCATCCCCGGCGGCGTTCAGCACAACCTGGCTTTCAACTATCCTTTCCCGCTCGTGTTTACAAAGGCGAAGGGTGCAAAGCTTTATGACCTTGACGGCAACGAGTATTACGATTTCCTGCAGGCCGGCGGCCCGACCATGCTCGGTTCGAATGACGACGTCGTTCGTGAAAAGGTGATCGAACTGCTCAACGACTGCGGCCCGTCCACCGGTCTTTTCCATGAATATGAGTACAAGCTTGCGAAAAAGATCAGCGAGTGCGTGCCGTCTGTGGAAATGTTCCGCATGCTCGGCTCCGGTACCGAGGCCTGCATGTGCGCTGTGCGTGTTGCACGTCTGGCGACCAAACATAAGAACATCATTAAAATGGGCGGCGCCTATCACGGCTGGTCCGACCAGCTGGCATGGGGTATCCGCGTGCCCGGCACCATGAACACCCAGAGCCACGGCGTTCCGCTTTATGTTTTCAAGCACACACAGGAATTCTTCCCGAACGACCTGAAGTCACTTGAAAGAAAGCTTATCATCAACAAGTTCCGCGGCGGCACAGCTGCCGTCTTCATTGAGCCGATCGGCCCCGAGTCGGCGACCCGCCCGGTCGACAAAGACTTCCCGAAGGGCGTGCAGGCGCTTTGCCGCAAGTATGGCGCGCTGCTCGTCTGCGACGAAGTGGTTTCCGGCTTCAGAATCGGCATGTCCGGTGCACAGGGCTACTACGGCATCGACCCCGACCTGACCATCTTCGGTAAAGTCATCGCCGGCGGTTATCCGGGTGCCGGCGGTATCGGCGGCCACAGAGAAGTTATGAAGTATCTTGGCGCCGGCCTTGACAAGACCTCCGGCAAAAAGATCCATAAGGCCATGTGCGGCGGTACGCTGGCGGCTACACCGATCTCCTGCTGCGCCGGTTACACCACGATCTGCGAGATCGAAAAGAGAAATGCCTGCCAGGTCGCCGGCCATATGGCTGACCGTCTGGTCAAGGGCATTCAGGAAAGCATCAAAAAGTACGATCTGCCGTTCGTCTGCTACAATGTCGGTTCGGTCTGCCACCTGCACACCGTGGGTACCATGCACTTCCGTGTAGACCTCAGAAAGCCCTGGACGATCCCGCACGTCCTGAAAGAGACGAGCAAGCGCCAGACCGAAATGCAGTATATGGGCGCGGCTTACATGGCCGAGGGCCTGGTCACGCTGGCCGGTTCCCGTCTGTACACATCTGCGGCTTACACCGAGGAGATGATCGACGACTGTATCGCCAGATTCGACAAGGTGCTCAGCCAGTGCTGCAAGATCGAAGATTAATAATCGTTTTACGGCAAGGGGGAGGGGAGCTTCCCCCTTGCTGTGCTCATATTGCAAATATTTAGTTTAGCAGAAAGGGAAATGTTATGGCATACGAAATTGCTGAAGCAAAGCGTTTGGTGATCGAAGCCGGCAAGCGCCTGCTCGAAACCGGCCTGATCGCGCGTACCTGGGGCAATGTCAGCGCCCGTATTTCGGACACACAGTTTGTGATCACGCCCAGCGGCCGTTCCTATGAAAATCTGACGCCGGACGAGATCGTTGTGGTCAATATCGAAGACTGCAGTTATGAGGGCGACGTAAAGCCGTCGTCGGAAAAAGGCATCCATGCAGATGCTTATAAGCATCATCCTACTGTGGATTTTGTGATCCACACACACCAGAAAGCGGCCACGATCGTCAGTGTGACCGGCATGGAGATCCGCAACGTTTACAAGGATTTCCGCGATGTGCTCGGTGACACGATCCCGGTTGCCGATTATGCGATGTCCACAACGCCGATGCTGCGCAAAAATGTGGAGCGCGCCATCACCATGCACCCGGGCTGCCGCGCATTTCTGCTGATGCACCACGGCACGCTTTGCATGGGCGATACTTATGAAGACGCGTTCAAGCTGGCTGAAACGCTGGAAGCCTGCTGCGAACGTATTATTAAAGACAACTACATCCGTCATTCCTGGGACAAAACGTTTTCCGAGGACGCGATGCGCAATTATTACCTGAAGCAGAAGGAAGCGGGCACCATGCCTGAAACGATCTGCGACCTGGGCAGTTCCGTTCTGCACGGCAAGACCTATTCTTTGACGGTCGGCGGCGAAACGCTTGAGATCGATCTGTCTACCGGTCTTGCGATCGACGGCATTGCGCCGAAGGTCTCCAAGATCCATACGGCTATCTATAAGGCACAGAAGTGTACGATGATCCGTCACCTGACACAGCCGGATATCGTGGCCGTCTCCTGCCTTGGCAAAACGATGTATCCGATGATCGACGACTTTGCCCAGATCGCTGGCATTTCCATTCGCAACTGCGGCTGGGTAGACGGCGAGACCGACGAATGCGCCAAGGCCATTGCCAAAGCGCTTGACGGCAGAAACGCCGTTCTGGTCGACAAGATGGGTGCGCTCGTCACCGGCAACAGCGAGGGCGACATGGAAGCGCTTTCTCTGGTCATGGAAAAGGGCGCCGCAACCGACATCGGTGCCAACATTTTCAACCGCGTGCACTATGTGCCCACGGCAGAGTGCATGATCATGCGCACGGTGTACGTTGCCAAGTACTCCAAACAGATCAGCAAATAAGTTTTGCATAGTAAAAGCTCCGGCGCTGCCGGAGCTTTTTTGCGTATTTTTGCTGCATGCGTTATACAAAAACTACCTGTACCAGCACCATGTAAAGCACGGTGCCGCCGGCCACGCTGAGCAGCGTGTTCTTTTTCCAAAGGTGCAGCGCCACAACGGCGACAATGGCGATCAGTTCTGGAATGCCGTAAGGGTAGCTGGTTATGCCAACGTCTTTCAGGCAGTACACCACCAGCATTCCGATAATGGCAAACGGCAGCACACTGCTTAAATATGTAATGACTTTCGGCGTTTTTTTGCCGGCGGGGAAGAGCAGAAACGGCAGAAAGCGCGTAGCAGCTGTTACAATGGCGGCAACAGCTACGATCAAAATGGAGTGCATGATCTGCGTTTTATCCATCTTCGCGCACCCCCTCCAGTCTTTTTTTACCAACCAGAAGCACCGCTGCAATGGCGATCATGGAGGGAATAATAAAACTGTCCGGGCCAAAAATGAGCAGGCAAACGGCCGAACAGGCAACGCCGATGATCGCCGGGGCGTGGCGCTTTTCGCTTGTCCACTGCTGCACAAAGATCACGGTGAAAAGCGCCGTCATGGAAAATTCAATGCCCTTGCTGTTAAAGTGGATCAGCGAACCGGCCAGTGCGCCGGCCACACTGCCGACGATCCAGTACAAATGATCCAGTACCGTCAGATAAAAATAATATTTTTTCGGGGACATACCTTCGGCAAAGGTTTTGCTGCAGGCGATGGAGTAGGTCTCGTCCGTCAGCCCGAAAATCAGGTAGGGTTTATAGGGCTTTGTGTCTTTATATCGTTCCAGCATGGACAGGCCGTAAAAAAAGTGGCGCGCATTGATCATAAATGTCATCAGCGCCGCCGTGACCAGGCTTTCTGCCTGTGCCAGCAGGTCTACCGCCAGGTACTGGCCGGAGCCGGCAAAAATCGTTACGCTCATGACAAGCGCCCACCACACGTTGTAGCCGTGGCTCTGCAGCAAAATGCCGAACCCGGCGCCCAGCACCAGGTAGCCGGCCAGCACCGGCAGACTGTCCTTAAACGCTTCTTTCAGTTCTGCTTTTTTCATGTTTTCCCTTCCTTTGATCGACTTATCAAGTTTATCAAAAAAAGAAGGGTGCGTCAATACTTCTTATAAATAGCCTTTAATGTCTTCGCAAAGCCGCTCTTCTTCGGTAATCAGCTGTTTTGCAATGTTTTTGGAACGTTCGTCGGCCGCCTTGAAATCGTTCAGGTACTTGTTGAGCGTTTTTACACCCATGTTGCAGCCCTGTGTGATCAGGTCGGCGGCTTTGTCGTCGCCCGGGTCGAAAGCGGTTTTCATGTCAGTTGTGAATTTGCTCATCATTTTGGCAAAGGCAGGCGGGTCTTTCGTCTGGTCGCCGTAGCTGTTTAAAAGGGCTTTTGTCTCGTGCTCAATCTTTTTGTGCGCGTCCCGGCTGGAGATGAGGATGCTTTTTAGCTGCCGGTCCTCCACCTTGTCCAAAATGTCGCCGATCGAACGTGCGCCCATTTCCGCGCCGCTGCTGCATTCGCGCAAAAGTCTTATCGTATCATTTTCAATCATTGTGATCACCTCGTTTTTAGCATGCCCAAAAACTTTGATTTAAAAAGTGGTTGACAAATTCTTTACGGTGTCATATAATGAAATAAAGTTAAGAACCGATGAGCAAGATTAGTAACCAAAAACAGCATGTGTACAGAGAACGGCAGTTGGTGAGAAGCCGCGGCATCTTTTTTGGCGAATGGCCTTGCGAGGGCAAACCGAAAGCGCAGGCGAGTAGGGGCGACGGAGTCCGACCGTTACAGCGGAACGCGTATGATGGTACGCGGTCAAGTGCATTCTTTGAATGAAGATAGGTGGCACCGCAGGAGTAGTCTCTTGTCCTATTATGGACGGGGGCTTTTTTTGTTTTCCGGAAAACAAATGAAAACCTGGAATCGGCTTCGGCTTTATCAACATTTTCAGAAAGGAAAGAGAATTATGAGCGAGAAAAAAATCCCTTACAAAATCTATCTGCGTGAAGATGAGCTTCCGAAAAAATGGTACAATGTCCGCGCCGATATGAAGAACAAGCCGGCGCCGATTTTGAATCCGCAGACGCTGGAACCCATCACGTTTGACGAGCTGCGCCCGGTGTTCTGCGACGAACTTGTTAAGCAGGAGCTGGACGACACCACGCCGTATTTTGACATTCCCGACGAGATCGTGGAATTTTACAAAATGTACCGCCCGTCGCCGCTGGTGCGTGCCTATTGCCTGGAAAAAGCGCTCGGCACGCCGGCTAAGATCTATTATAAGTTCGAGGGCAACAACACCTCCGGCAGCCACAAGCTGAATTCTGCCATCGCCCAGGCTTACTATGCGAAAAAACAGGGCTTAAAGGGCGTTACGACCGAGACGGGCGCCGGCCAGTGGGGCACAGCGCTGTCCATGGCCTGCTCGTATTTTGACCTGGACTGCCAGGTCTACATGGTGAAGTGCTCTTATGAGCAAAAGCCTTTCCGCCGCGAAGTCATGCGCACCTACGGTGCGTCTGTCACGCCGTCACCGTCGAACACAACGGCGATCGGCCGTAAAATGCTGGAGGAGTTCCCCGAAACGACCGGCAGCCTTGGCTGTGCGATCTCGGAGGCGGTCGAGGCGGCCACCACGCACGAGGGTTATCGTTATGTTTTGGGTTCCGTGCTCTCGCAGGTGCTTCTGCACCAGACGGTGATCGGTCTGGAGACCAAAACGGCTCTCGACAAATACGGCGTCAAGCCCGATATTATCGTCGGCTGTGCCGGCGGCGGTTCTAACCTTGGCGGATTGATCTCACCGTTTGTCGGTGAAATGCTGCGCGGCGAAAACGATTACCGCATCATTGCGGTGGAACCGGCCAGCTGCCCCAGCTTTACGCGCGGTAAGTTCGCTTACGATTTCTGCGACACCGGCAAGGTTTGCCCGCTCGCGAAAATGTATACGCTCGGCAGCGGCTTTATGCCGTCGCCGAACCACGCCGGCGGTCTGCGTTACCACGGTATGAGCGCCATCCTTTCCCAGCTTTATCACGATGGCCTGATGGAAGCTGTAGCGGTGGAACAGACTTCTGTGTTTGAGGCGGCTGAACGTTTTGCCCGTGTAGAAGGTATTTTGCCGGCGCCGGAAAGCAGCCATGCCATCAAGGTCGCGATCGACGAGGCGCTCAAGTGCAAGGAGACCGGCGAGGAGAAAACGATCCTTTTCGGCCTGACGGGTACCGGCTATTTCGATATGTATGCTTATGAAAGCTTTAATGACGGCACCATGACGGATTACATCCCGACCGATGCTGACCTGGAAAAGGGCTTTGCCACGCTGCCGAAAGTTGAAAAATAAGATTTTAAAGCAGCACAAAAAAGGACACGGTTTGACCGTGTCCTCAGCGTGTCTAAAAAGGTGTAATGGTAAAAAATTATGCGGCCGACACGCTGAAAGACTGCCAAAAAGGCGAGCTGGATTTTGTATTTTGCGAGGGGTACTGTACAAAGGTACTGCCCCCGAGCAAAAGACAAAAAACGCAAAAACCGCACAACTGTGCGGTTTTTCTGCTTTCTCTGTTGTTTTTTATAATACAACGATTTTACAATGTACTTCGTGGCTGGAAAGCGATTCTTTTCTCCCGTAATTTATTGCGCGGTCCAGCCGGCTTTTTCGACAGTCAGAGGACACGGTTTGACCGTGTCCTTTTTGTGTCACTATTCGTATTTGTTGGCAAATAGGATGAGCTCTCCGTGGCCTTTATCTGAAGTGTCTATTGCAAAGTTGTAAATATAATCGCCCAGTATACAGCACATGTCGGCGTTAATGGCATCGTGGTTATCGTTTAAAAACGTGTTGCTCACCACAATTTTTTCGTTTTGAACTTCCAGTGTCAAAACCCCGTAATACCGCTGCACTTCGTCGGATGTGTAGAAGGGGATGGCAAAGTAGCCTTTTTCGCGGTTTATTATCATTCTTTCCGAAGAAACGTAAATGTTTTCAAGCTGCTTTTGGTCGGCAACCTTTGGAGCAAGCGGGTCGGAAATGTCGTACAGTGTAACCAGGTCGCCGCCTTCGGGTGCGCTCATAATGTCGCTTAGAACCAGAAAATGCGTTTCATCCACAGGCACAAAGATGCCGCTGTATTCCATTGCCTGCGCAGAGCCTGCGTATTTCGGCGCTGTTTTGTCAGAAAGGTCTACGACGTACAGGTTGCCGCCGTCCGTGCTTACATAGACGGTGCTGCCCAGCACAGCGGCGTCCCGCGGCGTTTCACTCGGAGCAAACGCTTCACTTTGGCCAAGTTGCTTCAGGTTTTTATCCAGTGTGGTGAGTGTGGTTTTTTGCACGCCGTTTTCATCGCACATGGTGGTGATCAGTGTAACATATTCGCCGTCTGCAAACAGCAGGTTGCTGTCCGAAATCAGGTCTTTTGCCAGAATACCGCTTACTTCGGTTAAATTGGCAAAGCGCACCTGCGTGCCCTCCAGCTCCAGTTTAACAATATTGGTGCTGCTGCGGCTGGCATCGCTGTAGGTCTGTGAATCGACCCAGCCGTCTTGCCCATAGATCGTGCCGTCTTCAGCGATATACATGGCGTTTTCGATGCAGCAGACAATGGGCATGCCGCCGAGCACGGCTTTTGTTTCGCCGACTGTGCCGTCCGTTGTGTACAGGGCACTGATGACAATATAGTTCAGGTTGCGGCAGTTTTCAAAGTAGCTGATGTTTTCTGCCTTGACCGGTTCGGCCGCACCCTGAGCGCCGCTTTTCGGTATGCTTTCCGCTTTTTGGGGCAGATAGTTTGACAGGGTGTAGACCGTATTGCCGATCAGAAATGCGTTTGTGTAATTGCCGCTTTGTTCAAATACCGCGATCTTTTTTGGCGAAACCGGATCGGAAATGTCGTATATATAGATTTGTGTAACACCGTCCGGGTCAGACAGACACACGATCAGCCTGTTTTCAGTCGCCAGCAGGCTTTCTATATCCAGCTGATCGTCAAATCCGCCGATCTTTCCGAGCAGCTGCGCATCTTCGCCCTCAGCGCTGAATACATATACGCTGTTGTGATCGGTGTCGCTGTAAGCATTATAATAGGCGCAGTAAATATTTTGCCCGTTCGAGGCGATGCTGCCGGCGCTCTCCACCGTTTGGATCATGGACTGCAGGGGACCGCCGCCCATTTCAGACGGAATGGCCGGCTTGCTCAGCCCGGCGGCAAATGACTGGACTTCGTCATAGCTCTGGAAAGTGGCAATGCGCTTGGTGTTTTGAAAGAAATTGCCTTTTACAGCAAATACCGCGCCGATCACCAGCACCAAGCAGGCGGCTACGGCAATGTAGGGGCGCATGCTGTGCCGTTTTTTGCGCCGCACAGGCGCTGTCTTGGCCTTTTCGGTTATTTTTTTACGCACCGCTTGTGTGCTTAGGGTAACGGGAATATCGTAAGCCGCTGCATCAAACCGGCTTCTGACGAATTCCAGGTTCTCTTTTTCTCTTTTTTTCATACGGCTTCACTCCAATCTCTTTTTCATTTTGGCCAGGCTGCGGCGCAGCTTTTGGCGTACGTTTCCGGGGGAATAACCGGTAATCTTTGCGATTTCTTTGCTTTTCAGGCCGCCGATGACCGACAGCAGCACTATGTTTTGCTCTTCTTCTGAAAGGGCGGCAAGCGCTTCGTGCACTTCCGACTGCGAAACCATTTTTTCGTCTTCTGTCGAAAACAGGTGCAGGGCGTTTTCCAAGTCCTGCGTTTCTCTTTTTTTGGCCTGCTCTTTGATCAGCGTTACGCAGCTGCAGTACAAAATCTTAAAAAGCCACGGCGAAAAGGCCTCTGCCTTTTTCAGCTTGGTAATTTGTTCAAACGCTACAAGCATGCAGTTTTGCACCGCGTCTTCGGCGTCATACGGGTCGCCGAGCCGGAACATGGCAAAGTTGTAAAGCTTTTTGGCGTAAAGCTCGTACAGTGCGCAAAACGCATTTTCGTCGCCTTTTTGTGCCTGCAAGACCAGTTCTTTCTCTTCGCGCATCTGCCGTCCCTCCTTTATTTTGATTTGAATATTTACTATTAATGCCTTTTTTTAATGGCAATGACAACGCCGGCAATCACGATCACCCCGGCGATCACCCCGCCGGCTACAGCCGCCGTTTTGCCTGTGCTGTCCGGCTTTGTTTCGCTTTTTTCGGCGGCAGGTGCAGTGCTGTTTTCATGGGTCTCTTCGGGCGCTGCTGTGCTGCCGGTCGTTTCGGCGGCGACCTTTTCGGCCTTTTGGGTCGTATCTGCCTGTGTTTGGCCTGCCGCTTTCGTTTCTTCTTGTGTCGTCAGGTCTTCAAAATCGACCACGGCGTTTACATAGGGAATGCCGTGTGTGGGATTAATAAACCGTAAAGTGATGCTGTTGTTGGAACGTGATACGATCTCATAGTCACGCCCTTCCATAGCCTTTGGGAAAGTCCATTCCTGCAAATCGCCATTGCCAACGTATTCAAATGTATGGCTATCAAGCGATGGTTCGTATTCGGTTCGGATGTCGGTGCCGTCCGGCCAGTCTTTGCTGTCGTTGATAAAAACAGAAATATCCTGAATATACTGCCAGTTATTCGTGTCATCCAAAAAATCGTCATACGGCGAATCGTCGGCCATAGCCGGCACGGCGCAAGAAAAAATGCAAACAGCGGCGGTCAGGGCAAACAGAAAACACAGCTTTCGTTTCATATGTGTTCCCTCCAAAGTTTCTTTGAAAGATCTCTCAATTAATAAGCGTGCATTTTGCGCCGGTTTGTTACAAAAATTTTTGCTTTTTACCGTTCATGACAAAAAACAGCCCCGTATGCAACATACGGGGCTGTCTGTTTGTGATTTTAGCCTTTCAGGCCGTCTTCCTGGCGCTGCATGTTCTCCACCACAACGTCGTAAATATCGCCGAGGGAGGCGCAGTATTCCAGCACTTTCCACGGCTCGTTCGTGTGGTAGTGTATCTTGATCAAATCTTCGTCGCCGACGGCGATCAGGCAGTCGCCTTGGAAATGGTCAACGAAATAGTCGTGGATCTCGTCTTCGTCCAGGTCATGGCCTTCGATCAGAAGCTGTGTGTCAAATTTATACGCAAGCATTTTGTTTCCTCCGTAAGGTAAGTGTTACGCATACTATAAACGCAAATCATTGCGAAAAATGGAATAAATTGCGAACAAATTGTGTCAGGCCAGCTCACAGGCGCCGGTATACAGCTGGTAATAGCGCCCGTGTTTGGCCAGCAGCTCTTCGTGGCTGCCGCGTTCAATGATCTTCCCTTTTTCAATAACGAGAATGGCGTGCGAATTGCGTACGGTCGACAGGCGGTGTGCGATCACGAACACCGTGCGGTTCTCCATCAGGGCGTCCATGCTCTTTTCGATCAGCTTTTCCGTTCTGGTGTCGATGGAGGAGGTCGCCTCATCGAGGATCAGCACCGGCGGCTTGGAAGCGGCGGCGCGGGCAATGGCCAAAAGCTGCCGCTGCCCCTGCGACAGGTTGTCGCCGTCGCCCGAGATCACTGTGTCGTAGCCGTTCGGCAGGCGGCGGATAAAGGAGTCTGCGTTGGCGATTTTAGCGGCGTGCACCACGTCCTCGTCGGTCGCGCCCTGGTTGCCGTAACGGATGTTGTCTTTAATGCTGCCGGTAAACAGGTGCGTATCCTGCACCACAACAGACAGGCTGCGGCGCAGGTCGTCTTTTTTAATGTCGCGGATGTCGATGCCGTCATAGGTGATTTTTCCGCCGTCGATCTCATAAAACCGCGTGATCAGGTTGATGATGGTCGTTTTGCCGGCGCCTGTGGAGCCCACAAACGCGATCTTCTGCCCAGGCTTGGCGTAAAGGTCGATGTGGTCAAGGATCTTTTTCTCCGGCGTATAGCCGAAGCTGACATCGTGAAAACGCACGTCGCCCTTCAGCGGCACCAGCTGCGTGCGGCCGTCTGCATCTTTCGTTTTCCAGGCAAAGTGGCGTGTGTGCTCGGTGCACTCGGTGATTTGGCCGTTTTCTTCTTTTACGTTGCAAAGGCTTACCGTGCCCCCGTCCGGTTCGCACGGTGTGTCCATCATGTCAAAAATGCGCTCTGCGCCCGAAAGGGCCGAAAGAATGAAGTTCGCCTGCTGGGTAAACTGGTTCATCGGCATGGCGCTTTGGCGCACATACACCAGGTAAGAGGCCAAACTGCCAATGTCGGTCAGGCCGCGCAGTACGAACAGGCCGCCAACACAGGCCGATATGGCGTAATTAAAGTACGACAGGCTGACGATGGAGGGCACCATCATGCCGGAATAGCTCAGCGCCTTTGTGGCCGAAACGCGGTACGCCTCGTTTCGCCTGCAGAATTCCGCAAAGTCCTCGTCCTCGTGGTTAAAGACCTTTTCCACCTTTTGTCCGTCTACGATCTCTTCCACAAAGCCGTTGATGCTGCCCAGCGCATTTTGCTGGCGCTTGAAATACTTTTTGCTCATTTTGCTGTTGAAAAGAATATACAGCAGCATCAAAATCAAAAAGCCAATGACGATGAGTGACAGCCGGAAGTTCAGCACCACCAGCATGATCACGGTGCCCACCGTCATGATAAAGCTTTGGATCAAAAGGGTAAAGCTGTTGTTGAGCGCTTCGGTCACCGTGTCTACGTCGTTTGTAAAGCGGCTCATCAGTTCGCCGTGCGTGTGCACGTCAAAGTAGGAAAGCGGCAGCTTCTGCGTGTGGGCAAACAGGTCGCTGCGGATCTCGCTTACCGTCTTTTGCGCGGTGCGCACCATCAGCTTGTTGTAGCCAAGCGTTGCCAGCGCACCGGCGGCGTACATCAGCGCCATCAGCAGCACGGCGGTCAAAAGCCCTTTTGTGTCGTGCGGCTCAATAAAGCGGTTGATGACCGGCTTGAGCAGATAGGTGCCAAGGATATTGGCGCCGCTGCTGACCAGAACTAAAAATGCCACGGCCGCCATGGATATTTTATGCCGCCCCAGGTATTTCAGCAGGCGCAGGAGTGTCTTTTTGGTGTTTTTCGGGCGTTTATAGCTCATGGGCTTTGCCATTACAGACCAGCTCCTTCCTGCTGCGAATTATAGATCTCCTGGTAGACTTTGCTGTGGTCCATCAGGTACCAGTGGTCGCCGGCGCATTCGATCTTGCCGTCGTCGAGCACGATGGTCTTGTCGGTGTTCAGCACCGAGGTGATGCGCTGTGCAATGATGATCTTGGTGCATTCGGGCAGGCAGCTCGCCAGGCCGTTTCGGATCTTCAGTTCGGTCGTCGTGTCCACAGCGCTGGTGGAGTCGTCCAGGATCAGCACTTTCGGTTTTTTGAGGATCGCGCGGGCAATGCAAAGGCGCTGCTTCTGCCCGCCCGAGACGTTGACGCCGCCCTGGCCAAGCTCGGTGTCGTATCCGTTTTCCAGCCGGTCAATGAATTCGTCCACACAGGCGATGCGGCACGCCTCTTCAATTTCTTCGTCCGTGGCGTTCGGGTCGCCCCAGCGCAGGTTTTCTTTGACCGTGCCCGAAAACAGTGTATTTTTTTGCAGCACCATGGCGATCGCGTCGCGCAGGTGGCGCAGCGGGTATTCCTCGATCGGGCGGCCGTCAATATATATCTGCCCCTCGGTTGCTTCATAAAGGCGGGGGATCAGCTGCACCAGCGTGGATTTGGCCGAGCCGGTCGAGCCGATGATGCCGATCGTCTGGCCGCTTTGAATGTCCAAATCAATGTCGTGCAGCACATATTCTTCCGCATCGCGGCTGTATTTGAAAGAGACGTGTTCAAAACGGATGCTGCCGTGCTCCACTGCAACATCTTTGACCTGGTCCTCGGAAATATCATTTTTTTCGTCGAGCACTTCGCAAATACGCCGCCAGGAGGTGATGGAGCGGGTCAGCATCAAAAACACGTTCGACATCAGCATCAGGGAATTGAGCACCTGCAGCACATAGCTTAAAAAGCCGGTCAGTTCGCCGACTTTCATGTCGCCGATGAAAATCAGATTGCCGCCGATCCAAAGGATCGCCAAGATCGTGGCGTACATCACGGCCTGCATGGCCGGCATGTTCAAAACAGCCGTGCCGAATGCTTTTTCGGAAGTCGTTTTCAGCTCGGTGTTCACTTCGCCGAACTTTTCGGTTTCGTAATCACCTTTTACATACGCCTTTACAATGCGGATGGCCGTTAAATTTTCCTGAATGATGCGGTTGACCAGGTCTACGGCGCGCTGCATCCGGCCGTAAAGCGGGCGCACACGGCGGATGATCAGCACCAGGCAGGTGCCAAGAATGGGGATGGCCACCACAAACACGAGCGCCAGCTTGGCGTTGATCGTAAACGAGACGATCAGCGAGGTAAGCAGCATAAACGGCGAGCGCACGGCGGGGCGCATGCCGGTCGATACGGAGTTTTGAATGGTCGTCACGTCGCCGGTCAGGCGCGTCACCAGCGACGCGGTGCGGAATTTGTCGCGGTTTGCAAACGAAAACTGCTGCACCTTGCGGAATGTGGCCTTGCGGATCTCGGCGCCGAGTCCCTGGCCGCACATTGCGGCAAAGCGGGCGCTGCCGGTGCCAAGCGCAAGTGCCAGCAGCGCGCAGACAGCCATGATGATGCCTTGGCGCAGAATATACGGTTCGTCGCGGTTTGCCACGCCAACGTCTACGATGTCGGCCATGATCAGCGGAATGATCAGCTCAAAAAAAGTTTCGGCGATCACACAGATCATGGCCAGAAACGTATATTTCTTGTATTTGCCCAGATAGCTGAAAAGCCGTTTAAACATACGTCTCACTCCCTTCGGATTTATCCAAACGGTCAAATGTTAAGAATTTCTAAATTTTCTTTGAGCTTTTATTATATGCTTCAAATATTAAAACGTCAATATTTACCGTGTTTTCGTTTGGGTATTTTTGCAGTGTATGTGGTAATTGTTGAATGCATACATGTTTTTTCTGCATAATTTAGCAAACTGTTGACAAAACACGGTGTTTCTGGTATGATATGACTGTAATTCATGAGGAAAGAGAGTACAGCAAGTTTTTATGGACGACGCCGACAGTAGCGACGCTGCCCCGAATCTTCAACTGAAAAAGCTTATGAACACAAGGCATAGCCTGCATTTATTGTGCGGGCTGTGCCTTTTTGCGTTTACTGAAGCGCTTTACGGCGTTCAGAATATATTTTGAAGGGAGTGGTTTATCCTTTATGGATAATCACCGAAAAACGCCTTGGCATGCGCAGACGGCGCAGGAAGTATGCGCCTGCTTGCAAACCGATGCAAATGGTTTGTGCGATGCTGAGGCTGCAGAAAGATTAAAAACAAACGGCCCGAATGTTTTACGCGCCAAGCCGTCAAAATCTGTTTGGCAAATGCTTCGGGAACAGCTGAGCGATCCGATGGTGTTGATTTTGATTGCAGCGTCTGTTTTGTCAGCCGCGCTGCAGGAGTGGACGGAAGCGGCGGTTATTTTTTTGATCGTATTGGTTAACGCTGTCATTGGTATTGCACAGGAAAAGAAAGCACAGTCCTCGCTGGAGGCGCTGCACAGCATGGGAGCACCGACTGCGCGCGTGCTGCGCCAGGGTGAGGAAAGTATCGTGCCGGCGGCTGAACTTGTTGTGGGCGATGTGGTGCTGCTTAGCGATGGGGATATGGTTCCGGCTGACCTTCGCCTGATCGATTCAGTCAATTTAAAAGTGCAGGAAGCGTCGCTGACCGGTGAATCGGTCCCGGTGGAAAAAGAGGCCGACTGTGTTTTGGCGCCGGATTGCCTGCTGGCACAGCGCAGCAATATGGCGTATTCTGCGTCGCTGGTCACATATGGCCGTGCGGTCGGCGTTGTGACCGAGACCGGCATGCAGACACAGGTGGGACAGATCGCCGGCATGCTCGATGACCAGGACGCGCTCGACACGCCGCTTAAGCAGAAACTGAATTCTGCCGGCAAAACGCTGACGGCGATCGGACTTGTTATATGCGCTGTTATTTTTGTGATCGGCATGTTGTACCACCGCCCGGTCGTGCCGCAGCTTCTTGTTGCTGTTTCACTTGCGATTTCTATTATCCCGGAGGGACTTCCGGCTATGGCTACGATCGTAATGGCGCTTGGCGTGCAGCGCATGGCCGGTAAAAACACATTGGTGCGTCGTTTGCCGGCCGTTGAAACGCTCGGCAGCACAACGGTCATCTGTACGGACAAGACCGGTACGCTGACTTTAAATAAAATGACGGTCACACAGCTTGCATCTGGTGCTGATCTGCTTGCGCAGAAAACGATTTCGCCCAATTCGGCTGTGTCCGTGCCGGGCTACATGCAGCTGGCATATGCCGCGGCACTTTGCAATGATGCGAGCTTTGACCCGGACCGGGCCGGAGAGACCATCGGTGATCCGACCGAGGGCGCGCTGTTGTTTTTGGCACAGGCGTTTGGCCTGGATCATGAGCAGTTGGAGGCTAAACACCCGCGCCGGTTTGAGCAACCGTTTGATTCACAGAGAAAACGTATGACAACGGTACATGACATGGGCGGCCGGCTGGTCGCTTATACAAAAGGCGCAGTGGATGAATTGTTGCCGCTGTGTACACAGATTTTAATGCCGCAGGGCGTGCGTCCGTTAACGCAGGCCGATAAGAACTGTATCCTGAAGCTTTGCGGCCGTATGTCAACGGATGCGCTGCGCGTGCTGGGTTTTGCGATGCGCACGCTGGAATCTGTGCCGGAAGAGGGAGATGATGTGGAAAATGATCTGGTTTTTGTTGGCGTTGCCGGCATGATCGACCCGCCGCGCCGTGAAGTGGCTGAATCGGTGCAGATTTGCCGCCGGGCCGGTATCCGTACGGTCATGATCACCGGCGACCATATGGTGACGGCGCAGGCCATTGCGAAGGAATTGGGCATTTACTGTGCGGACAGCAGCGTGGTTTCCGGCGATGCGCTGGAAAAAATGACAGATTCACAGCTTGATCAGGCAGTAAAAACGGTTTCTGTCTTTGCCCGCGTTACGCCGCAGGATAAACTGCGCATCGTGCAAAGTCTGAAAAGAGCAGGGGAAGTGACGGCCATGACCGGCGACGGTGTGAACGACGCGCCGGCACTGAAAGCGGCTGATATCGGCATAGCAATGGGGATTTCCGGTACGGACGTTGCCAAGGATGCGGCCGACATGATCCTTCTGGACGACCGGTTTACGACGATCGCTGATGCTATTCGGGAGGGAAGACGCGTTTACGGCAACATTCAAAAGGTGATTCGGTTTTTGCTTTCCGGTAATATCGCTGAGGTGCTGACCTTGCTGGTCGCTACGATTTTGAACTGGGATGCGCCGCTTCTGGCAGTACACATTCTCTGGGTCAATCTGGCCACCGCCACACTGCCGGCGCTTGCGCTGGGTGTTGATCCGGCCGATCAGGGCGTTATGCGCCGTTCGCCGGTGCGCAGCGGTACATTGTTCGAGAAAGACCTGGTCGCTTATGTGCTGACACAGGGTGCCGTTACGGCTGCGGCAACGGTTGCGGCTTATTGGGTCGGTGTATACCTGACCGGCCATGCTGCCGGCCGGACCATGGCATTTTGTGTGCTGGCGCTTTCCCAAATGCTGCGCGCGTTTGACAGGCGTTCGGTTGACGAGCCGATCCGGTTTCGTGCGGGGCAGAAGAATATCTGGCTCGTTTTGTCGTTTTTTATATCGCTTGTACTGACTGGTGCAGTTTTATTTATACCTGCTTTGCAAAGCGTTTTTTCGCTGACAGCGCTCAGCATCCGGCACTGGCTGTGTGTTCTGGCGCTGGCTCTGTTTACATTTTTGTTTTCGTTTGCCATAAAAGCGATTCGGCGTTACATAAAAAAATAAAAAGGGCCGGAGGCATTGCCTCCGGCTACTTTGTTGAGAAAGAACGGTAAAGCATCTTGCTTATTTCCACATGTTTTGCAGCAGATAGCGCAGCATTTCGGCGTTGGTTTTGGCAAGCGTTTCGTATTTGTCAAACCGACTGAAGTGGTGCACGCAGATCGTTTGAATGGCCAAAAGCATCATTGGCACGCCTGTATTTCGTCCTCATTTAGCGGTGTAATGCGCGCATAACCGCAAAGCAGATATTTCAGAATTTCCGGCCAAATTTTTCGGACGTTTGGCGCAGGGAAGCCTTCCGACAAAATCGCTGTCGCGCAGTAGCAGATGTCAAACAGCCTTGTGCCTGTTTGGGTCATTTCAAAGTCGATAAAGCCCTTGAATTGTTTGCCGTCAAACAGCATATTGCCCGGGGAAAGGTCGCGGTGAATGACCTGCTTTGGCGGCGCTGCGTAAAGTTTTGCAAATTTGGCGGCAAAATCATTCGGCATTTTGGCCGGAGCGATTTTTGCGCACACAGTAGGGCAGGCGTTTTCTACCTCTTTGGCCAGATTGCTTGGCGCATACTGTGTTTCATCAAACGCTTTCAGCGCCAGGTGCAGCCGGGCAATATTTTCACCGATCGTTTCGGCCAGGGACGGTGCTTGCAAAAGTGTGTCGCAGCGCAGCGGCTGTCCGTCAAGCCGTTTGGTTACATAAAAGTACAGCTCGCCCTGCGGCACGCATATGCTGCCGTCCAAGCTTTTTACAGCTTCTGCCACAGGCAGACCGGCGCGTTTTAATCGTTCGGTCACATGGAGTTCTGTGCGGATTTTGCCGGGGTTCGCCGAAAACTTTATAATGTGGTTTTCCCCGACAGAACAGGCGCGTTCGTTTTTGTGGCCGGTGTTTTCGTTATAGATCGGCCGTATCTCTTCTGCCTGCAGCCCCCAGTGGGCAGCTGCCAGGCGGATCTCTTCGGTCGTGATCATTTTATATGCCTCCTGCATCAGATTGATTCGGTAAGGCCTTTCGGTGTTTGGTAAAAGCAGAGGGGCTGCAGCCGAATTCCCGCACAAACGCTTTGTAAAAGCCGGCATAGGTTGAAAACCCGTAGAAAAAGGCGGCTTCTGTTTTGCTGCTGCCGGCCGCCGTTTTGTACGCCGCGTGCAGCAACCTTCGCCGGGCGATATATTTGCCCACGGGCAGCCCGGTAAAGTGCTGGAAAAGCCGGCAAAAGTGCGCGCGGGAATAACCGGCTGTGCGGCAAAGACCGTCCGGTGTCAGGTCGTTTTCCAAATGGGTTTCAATGTAGTCAAGCGTGTTTTGTATGATCGTGCGGGGATCCATGCGCACCCTCCTTGCCTGCAGGCTGGTTATATTGTAACACGTCAGGTGTGTAAATACCTTTCCGAAACGATCAAAAAAACGCCTCTGCATAAACAGAGGCGTTTTGGAACAGATTATCTCTTGGAGAACTGCGGTGCGCGGCGGGCTTTTTTAAGGCCGTACTTTTTGCGCTCTTTCATTCTCGGGTCGCGGGTCAGGAAACCGGCTTTCTTCAGCGCGGGGCGAAGGCTCTCGTCGTACTGAAGAAGGGCTCTGGCAATGCCGTGGCGGATGGCGCCGGCCTGGCCGGTCACGCCGCCGCCGCTTACGCGGCAGACAATGTCAAACTTTTCTGTGGTTTCGGTCAGGGCAAGCGGCTGGCGCACGATGCGCTTGAGCGTTTCTAGACCGAAATAATCGTCGATGTCACGGTCATTGATCGTAACTTTGCCGGTGCCGGCGTATACGCGGACTCTGGCTACAGACTCTTTTCTTCTGCCTGTACCGTAGAAATAAGGATTTGTCTCGTACATGATTTAACCTCCCTTACATTTCCCAGGCTTCGGGTTTTTGAGCCTGATGCTTGTGATCTGCGCCTTTGAAAACTCTGCATCTGGTCAGCTGCTTTCTGCCGAGCGTAGTGTCGGGCAGCATGCCTTTTACCGCTTTGAGCATAGCAAAGTCAGACTTTTCAGCCATCAGCGTTTTGTAGCTGACTTCTTTCAGGTGGCCGATGTAGCCGGTGTGGTGCTGGTACATTTTCTTTTCGATTTTGCCGCCGGTCAGCACAGCTTTGTCGGTGTTGATGATGATGACAAAATCGCCGCAGTCGGCATGGGGTGCAAAGGTCGTCTTGTGCTTGCCTCTGAGAAGGGTGGCAGCCTGCGCGGCCACTCTGCCAAGCGGCTTGTCAGCAGCGTCAATAACATACCATTTACGTTCCATGTCTGCTTTAGGCATTGTTGTAGACATAATTCTTCCTCCGATTAATAGATTGGTCTCTTTTCGAGTGCGCCGCTATCATAGCACAAAATAAAATTCGTGTCAACACCTCTTTTATTTTCAAAACTGTTTTCTTTTATTTTCTCATTTTTTCTCTTGTTTTTGTATTGTTTTCTCGTAATTAATTTGCAAAAGCGTGTGCTGGGGATTTTGCCGGAAATAGCCTGAAAATATGCAGAAATTTCAAACATTCTGTCAAATTTTTACCGCATCTATTGCTTTATAACGATTGTCAGATTATAATGATTATACTTTAAAGAAAGGAAGTATTATTAATATGCTTGAACTGCGTGATGTCGAATTCAAGGTCGAATCGTCAGACGGCGGCGAGCTTGAGATTATAGATAAAATTTCCCTTCAGATCGAAAGCGGCAAGTTTATTGTCGTGACCGGTCCGAACGGCGGCGGCAAATCCACGCTGGCCAAACTCATCATGGGCATTGAAAAGCCCACTTCCGGCCAGATCCTTTTTAACGGTCAGGATATTACCGATTTGCCGATCTATGAGCGCTCCAAGCTCGGCATTGGCTACGCGTTTCAGACGCCGGCCCGTTTCAAGGGCATGACGGTGCGCAAGCTGCTCAGCCTGGCAAGCGGCCGGGAACTGCCGGCCGATGCGTGTTCGCTGTATCTGACGGCCGTGGGCCTTTGTTCGGCAGACTATTTGAACCGTGAGGTGGATTCCTCTCTTTCCGGCGGCGAGGTCAAAAGGATCGAGATCGCCACACTGATGGCGCGCAATCTGGAACTGGCTATTTATGACGAGCCCGAGGCCGGTATCGACCTTTGGAGCTTTGCCAAGCTGGTCGAAAGCTTCAAGACCATTTCCAAGCGCCGTCACAAAACCGTTTTGATCATTTCCCACCAGGAAAGGATCATGCAGCTTGCAGACGAGATCATTATCGTTGCAAACGGCAAAATCAGAAAGCAGGGTGCAAAGGATGAGATCTTCCCGGGTCTTTTGAAGGATCTGGGCGAAGAGAATGCCTGCGCATTCAGAAAGGAGAGCGAGTAAGCTATGGACAGAATCGATGCGGATCTGCTTGAGGCAGTCGCCGATATTCACGAAACGCCGATCGGCGCTTACAACATTCGTAAAAACGGCCAGGCCATGGGCAGAAGAAGCAGTGCAAATATTGATATTGTCTCTAAAGAAGACAAGCCCGGCATCGACATCATCATCAAGCCCGGCACCAAGCACGAAAGCGTGCATATTCCGGTCATCCTGACCGAAACGGGCCTGGACGATGTGGTCTATAACGATTTCTATATTGGAGAGGATGCGGACGTGGTCATCGTGGCCGGCTGCGGCATCCACAACTGCGGCGACCAGAAAAGCCAGCACGACGGCATCCACACGTTCCATGTGGGCAAAAACGCCCGTGTGAAGTATATAGAAAAGCATTACGGCGAAGGGGAGGGCACCGGCGACAAAGTGCTGAACCCGACCACAGTCGTTTATATGGATGAAAATTCCTATGCGGACATGGAAATGGTACAGATCAAAGGGGTGGATTCCACCAAGCGCGACACGAGCGCCCATTTGCAAAGCGGCGCCAAGCTGGTCATTACGGAGCGTCTGATGACGCACGGCAGCCAGTTTGCCGAAAGCAATGTAGACATTTCGCTGGACGGCGACGATGCCTCTACCCAGGTCATTTCCCGAACGGTCGGCACAGACGATTCCGTGCAGATCTTCCACCCGCGTGTGATCGGCAACGCGCCGTGCCGCGCGCATGTGCAGTGCGACTCGATCATCATGGGCGACGCGAAGATCTCGTCGATTCCCGAGATCGATGCGCAGAATTCAGATGCCCAGCTGATCCACGAAGCCGCGATCGGCAAGATCAACAATGACCAGCTGCTGAAGCTGATGACTTTCGGCATGACCCAGGATGAGGCAGAAGAGGTCATCATTCAGGGCTTTTTGAAGTAAGTCCATCGTTCAACAGCAGAAAACACCGCCGCGGGCAGCTGCCCGCAGCGGTGTTTTTTATGCCGTTATTCCAGTACGGTTTTTGTGCTCACAAAATCCACGCCGCTGTCCAGCACGTTTTTCAGCACCACGTCGCCGCAGTGCACCGGCGTTTTCACGGTCACACGGTTCAGCAGGGCTGTGGCCTGCATGATTTTGCCTTTGGCGATTTCACCGTTTGTCTTAACCGGCAGCCGGCGGTGTGTGCGGCTGTCGATCTTTACGGTAGATGTGATGACGCGCGTTGGGTTTTGCAGTTCGTTTTTGCCGTAGACGGCGCCCTTTTCACAGCTGTTGCCGGTCACCTGAAAGCCGTTTTCTTCGTCTACCTTCAGCCGGCAGCCCTTTGGGCACATAATACAGATCAGTTCTGTCATATCGTTTCCTCCTGTGCAGACACGGTGATCTCGTCCGAACGGATCCGGTCAAGCAGCACCTTTGGCAGCATGACTTTTTCCATTTCGCCGGGCGCCATGTGCTGCCGTTTGAATTTGGCGATCACGGTGTCGCCGTCTGTAAACGTTACCGTGCTTTTTTCAAATACGCGGCGCACGCGGAAGTAAAATTCCACGCCGCCCGGCGCGCCGGTGTGAAACTGCTGGGGCACCGTGTAACCGATTGCATCATTCGTTTTTACATGCACGGTTTTGCCGTTTTCGGCGCGGCTGTCCTGCCCCAGCACATAGTCGGCCGCCGCTTCGCCGGCCGCCGTGCTTTCGGCGGTGACAAAGTCGACCAGGTCGTGCACATGCAGCACATTGCCGCAGGCGAAAATGCCGGGCACAGACGTCTCTTTGTTTTCGTTTACGGCTGCGCCGTTTGTGCGCGGGTCCATTTCTATGCCGGCTTCTCTCGTTAGCTCGTTTTCGGGAATGAGGCCAACGCTCAGCAGCACGGTGTCGCAGTCGAATACCATCTCCGTACCTGGGATGGGGTTGCGTTTTTCATCAACTTTGGAAACGGTGACCTGTTCCACACGGCTTTTGCCTTTAATGTCTGTAATGGTGTGTGAAAGGTAAAGCGGAATGCCGAAATCCTCCAGGCACTGCACGATGTTGCGCTGCAGGCCGCCGGAGTAGGGCATCAGCTCCACGCAGGCAAGCACCTTGGCGCCCTCCAGTGTCATGCGGCGCGCCATGATCAGGCCAATGTCGCCGGAACCCAGGATCACCACGCGCTTGCCGACCATGTAGCCCTCCATGTTCACATAGCGCTGTGCCGCGCCGGCGGTCAGCACGCCGGCCGGCCGCGTGCCGGGAATGGAAATGGCGCCGCGTGTGCGCTCACGGCAGCCCATGGCCAGCACAATGCTTTTGGCTTCCAGGATCTGGTAGCCTTTTTCGGTATTAATGGCGTGCACCTTCTTGTCTTTCGTCACATGCAGCACCATCGTGTCCAGCATCACTTCAATGCCGGTCGTGCGCACCATGTCAATAAAGCGCTCGGCGTATTCCGGGCCGGTCAGCTGTTCTTTGAAATAATGCAGACCAAAGCCGTTGTGGATGCACTGGTTCAAAATGCCGCCAAGCTCTTTGTCGCGCTCCAGAATCAGCACATGCCGCAGGCCTTTGTTCCAGGCGGCGTATGCGGCAGCCAGGCCGGCGGGTCCGCCGCCGATCACGATCAGGTCGTATACCATATTACTTCTCCTCCGTTTTCGTTTCGCCGGTCAGTATGCAGCTGTCCTGCGCATCCTGCAGGATCTCGGTCTGCGGCGTCTCGGTCTCGCGTGCCAGGATCTCCAGCACACGCGGCCCGCAAAAGCCGCCCTGGCAGCGGCCCATGCC
>ENA-UAYF01000342-UAYF01000342.1-human-gut-metagenome-genome-assembly--contig:-NODE-342-length-26809-cov-7.574344_pt1 | contig 26809 bp, 17 predicted proteins | sample MGYA00244017_ERZ654600 | MGnify/ENA primary metagenome ERZ654600 (study PRJEB26926, sample SAMN06164490) | human gut metagenome | biome: ENVO:00009003; feature: ENVO:2100002; material: ENVO:00002003... | reverse complement strand
GAATGCACGCTATGCGTAAGCATAGCATAAGCATCACGCAATCGTCTCCGTAGTTTCAATTTACCAGATTTTCGCTCGAAACGCCTTGCGGTCTTATGTCTATATCATCGGCGAAAAGTTACCCGATCGCCTGCTATTTTCTGAAATACAATTGCAAAGTTAATCAATTATTGCCATTTACAGCCATACTCCGGTCAGTTTTCTTCATTCAATCCATACTCTACCAATTTATTATACAGCGTTGTCCTGCCGATACCCAGTATCTTTGCAGCCATTTTCTTGTTACCGGCTGCTTGTTTCAAAGCACGCAGGATACGTCCTCTTTCTTCATCCCCGCTCTTCAATGTAAAACAAGCGGAAGTAGCGGACGGTTCATTGTCAAGTTCCAAATCGGCTTCGGTTATCATATCGCCTTCTGATTGCAGGACTGCCGTCTGTATCTTCTGTTTCAACTCGCGCACGTTGCCCGGCCACGCATGGGCGAGCAGGGCATTACGGGCAGATGCGGCAAACCCTTTTACTTCACGTTCCAACTCACGGTTTGCCATTTCACGGAAGAACTCGGCCAATGGCATGATGTCTTCCGGGCAGTCGCGCAAGGGCGGCATGGTTATCACATACTCCTGCAAGCGATAGAGCAAATCCTGCCGGAACCGCTTTTCCGTTACGGCTTTCTGCAAATCCTCGTTGGTTGCAGCCACTATCCTCACGTTGGCTGTTTTGTCCTCCTTTGCTCCGACGGGACGGTAACGGCGTTCCTGTATGGCGCGGAGCAGCATCTGTTGCATCTCCATTGTTAGGTTGCCCACTTCGTCAAGGAACAGCGTGCCGCCATCCGCTTCCAGAAAATACCCCGTCTTGTTTGCTTCGGCACCCGTAAACGCGCCCTTGACGTGTCCGAAGAAGGCGGATTGTATCAATGACGGGGACAAGGCTCCGCAGTCTACTGCCACAAAAGGTTTATCGGCAAGTTTGCTTTGTTGGTGTATATGTTGTGCGATATGTTCCTTGCCCGTACCGTTCTCGCCCAGTATCAGCACGCTCATCCGGGTGGTGGCTACAAGGCGCACACGTTTCTTGATTTTCTGATAGGCTTCGCCCTGCCGGACGAATATCGGAATGTTCCATTGTAGTCGCTTTTCATGTTCTTTTTGCAGGGTGCGGATAAGCGGTATCAGTTTATCCTCCAACAACTGTTTCTGTATGTAATCCTTTGAGCCGAGCTTCATACTTTCCACTGCCGTATGCACCTCCCCGTAATTGGTCATAACGATAAACACCTGTTGTTTGTCGTTGGCACGCATCCACCGTAACAACTCTATGCTTTCACCGTCGGGGAGGCGTAGGTCGGCAACGACAATATCATCCACCTCTGACTTTGCCAATAGTTTCTTGGCAGTGGCAAGATTATATGCAGACATAGTATCGAAGCTGTCTTTCTTCAGCAGGTTGCAGACATAATCGTTATAGACGGGGTTGTCCTCAATCACAAATACTTTCATCCGACGACCTCCTTTCCTTTTGCGCAAGTTCTATGATAACTGTTCCCATACGAAGCATGGCATCCACGCATTTCCGCAATTCCATTTCGGAACATTCAGATTCTTGATGCAGCAGTTCATACTGGTTCCACAAGGGTTTGTCAGCACGGATAACAGCCCATGAACTTCGCTGACGGTGTATCCATTCGTCCAACGCCTTGCGGTCATTCCTCTCCATGATTTCCCGGACAGCCTGCATATCCTTTTCTGTTTCGGTTATCAGACGGTCGAGCATCGCCCGTTTGTCACCATAGGCAAGCAGAGAGGACAAGTCGGGAAGTTCATCCTTGTCCGTACTTGTCAAAAGGCATTTGTCTGATACAGCAACCAGTTCGGAAATGGAAAATGGCTTGAACAGGCAGGCGGTAAATCCATTTTCCAACAGCTCCTCTTCGCTGCAACTGCCGGAGGCGGTCGCCACGACAATGGGAATCTCTTTCGAGTTGCTGACACTTGACGAGCGTAACAACTCCAACACCTCATAGCCGTTAATCTCCGGCATCTTCATATCGGTTATCATGAGGTCGTATGTGTGCTGCCGCATGGCTTCCATTGCATCGCCAATAGTGGTGAACGTGTCGCAATGCACACCTATACCAGCATACATTTCCTTTGTCATGGATAATACCATCGGATTGTCGTCCAATACGATGACAGAATAAGGTCTTTCTATATGAGCCAGACTTTCTGCGGCTGTCTGTTCTTCAAAACCAATATCGGCAGTGTTCATTGGCAACTCCACAGTAAAACGACTGCCTTCTCCTTTTTCGCTTTCCAAGCGTATAGTGCCGCCAAGCATCCCGACTATCTGTTTCACAATGCTTAACCCCAATCCGAAACCGTCTTGCGTGGCGGCGTTGGAAAGCCGCTCGAACGCTCCGAACACTCGCTGTTGTTCTTCCGCACTCATGCCGGTTCCGGTGTCCTCTACTACAAGGGTCAGCCTATTGCCGTCATAGCTTATGACAAGTGAAACGCTTCCGGCATTCGTGAACTTGACGGCATTGCCCAGCAGGTTGTCGCATATCTGTATGATGCGCTCCTTGTCGCCATTCAGGATAATACCCTCCGGGCACTCGATGGTAAGTTTAAGATCTTTTGCTTCTGCTTGTTGCGTAAACTCCGTTTGCAACAGCTCCGCGATGTTTTCCAAACGAAACGGACGGACATTCGCCTGTTCCTTGCCGCTGTCCAAGCGGAAGAAGTCAAGCAGGGAGTTGAGCATGTCGGTCATTCTCTTGGAGGCTTGCAGGATATTGTCCGCATAACCGCTTATCTTTTCTTCTTCGTTGTCCTGCATCAGTTCCGCATATCCATGTATGGCAGTCAGTGGTGTGCGTAGCTCGTGGGTGATGGTGTGCATCGCTTTCTTACGTGAGGCTATCAACGATTCGTTTTGTTTTACGGACTTTTGCAGTTGCCCGATTAAATCTGTTGTCTTACGTTTGTACTGCTTGATGCGGGTGGCATAGCGGTGAATGATGATGTATGAAATAATGAGCAACAGCAGCATGACACCCGTTATGATACCTACCTGCAAGAACGACTTTTCACGCATAGCGGATATTTCCGCCTCACGTTCCTGCAAGTCAGCCTGCACCTTGTGGTCCATCTGCTGAATAAGGGTTTGCAGTTGGCGGTTCAGTTCCGCATTGCGGCTGGCAAGGCTGTCGGCATATTCCGACAGACGATGGCTCTGGGCACGTTGTTGCGCTATCATATCACGGTTCAGTGTGTAGAGCATCGTGGTGGTCGTCGTCGGAGGTGCTTCCTGTTTCTTGCCGAACAACCCGAGAAAACCTTTCCTCCTCTGTTTCTTCGGCTCTTCCTGCCTGCTCGTTTGCACTATCACCGGCACCTGCTTGGCTATCCGGCGGTTGATGTCCGCCTGTTGTTCCAGAGCCTCCATGATGGCGCACAGCCGCTTTTCCTTGTCCTCCAGCAAGTGGCGCACGCTGTCTATGCGCACCGATTCGTAATGGCTCTTGAAGCGGCAAAGCATACTATCCACCGTCATCCGTTGCCGCCGGTATGCCGCCACATCCTTATCGTCCCATTCCAGCACCGACTCGCCCAAAAGAGACAACTCCACCACACCCACATACGCATCGTGTGTTTCCTTGCGGAAGCGGTTGATTTCACGGTTCTCCCGTTCCAGCAACTCCAAGTCGCGCCATTCTCCGAGCCACGTGCAGATGATGCCGCCCACCAGCAGGACTATCAACAGATAGCCTGCGGCAAGCAGCTTGCGGAAATGCTTGGTAGTGGTAACGAATTGTTCGCTCATTTGCTGTTTGTGTAAATACCGTTATTTAAAATACGCATATAGGTCGTGGAACTTCGCAGGTTCATGGATGAGAATGGCGGCCATGCTGCCTATGACCGCCACCAGAATTATATATCCGAATAGAATTCTACTCCTCAATGAAACAACCATTCTTCCCTTATTTACAATTGTTATAATTATTAAGGCATCTGACCACCGGCGATAGGTGGAATTTCTGTTAGTATGGGATTTCTCGGGATTGAGTTAAAAATTCTTTGGCCACGTATGGCTTGACTTGGAGGAGCGTTTTCATTTACATCAAGCCGATAACATCTATCGTTAAATGTTATAATTCCCCAAATACCAATGGTTCCTGGGATTCTCGCCAATCCTTCAGTAGGTTTAAAAAGAACAACATTATCTATTATTTGATTTTTAACCGCCCGATTCCATGATGTTTTAATACTATTGTTAGGCGTTGGAATATGAGCAACATACCTAATGCCATTGTGCCTAAAACTGGCCATATAACACCCCGAAAAACCTGAACTTAAAGTATCTATGCCATTTGAAGCAACGACTGCTATTCCATCCGCAATATATATGACACAGGCATAGTCTAATCTAAGAAAACGATAGTTACGGGTATATCCTTTTATTTGAAATGTCAAATTACTTTGCGTGACAATCGGACGGGTCAAACCTACATTATAAATATTTTGATAATGAAACCGTGCAATATTTGTCATTACTGCTTGACTGTTTGGCAATCTTAATGCTTGAATCAAATTCATATATTTACTTACTGTTACTTTCGTTTGTTATAGGCTCGATACATGATGCCATTATATCCATCAGTTTAGACAGACCTTCGGTCTGCGGCTGCTGACTGGCTGTCACATGTATCTGGTATTTTGCCGTTTGGTTGGTCATGCGGGTGTTCTCGCGGGCGGTCGTGACTTTGCCGCTGATTTCCGCATTTATAAACCAATGTTTTGCAGAAGCTTTTGCCTCTACTTCTGCGTTGGTAGTGCTTTTTACGTTTGATGTATCGGTAACCTCCATCTGGAAATCGACATCCACGCGATCTATGAGCAGGGAAGGAATAGGCACCAATCCTATAAACGGAGCCTTGACACTTTGTGACATTGTTGTCATTTTTCCATCCTGCTGTATCGGTCTTTCGACATCGAATTCCAATATACGCGCTTTATTGCCGCTTTTACCATCAAATGCAATTTGCTGGTAGAAATTCCATGCTGTCGCTGCCAATTCCTGTTGTGCTTCGGCTGCTGCAATAAGTGGAGCTGCAATAAGTTCCCGCATGGGAAGCCCCTTGAATTTGTCAGTCACGTTTGAATCTGCTTTAAGAACTGGAGAAGTTTCTCTGTTTTGAGTCTCTTCCAATGCAGCGGAGATAATTTCTTTCGCCTGTCCGCTTACATTTTCATTCAAGTTTTCCGCATTTTCTTGTTGCCCTTGGTTCTTTATTTCTTCTGCCATAACATTTGAATTTTAAAATTGTTAGATATTTTTTACAAAATCGTCAATAATTCGGGAAATGCTCTCCGGAGTCTCCTGAACCTTAAAATTGACGCAAACCTCCATGACATCATCCGCATCCGGTTTTATGTTGCTCATCTGCATCTGGAGATTGGCTCTTTGTGGGCTGGATAACAATAAGTTGTTTTCTGGAATCTGTGATTCCACGCTTCCGACCTTCGCCTTGAACTTTATCTGCACATTATCCATCGCAAGATAATGATGGGATATCAAAGCTATAAGTGGAATATCAATAGTCTTGTCTCCAACCATGATTTTTTTCGATTGGAACGTATTTGCGTTATTTGCATTTGTTCCTTCAAAAAGTCTGGTCAGATTTTGTATCTGATGATTCTGCAATGTATCTTGTGCACAGTTTACGGCGTATTGCAAACCATTCATAATATCAGAGAATGAATTGGTTTGAACACTGTCCGGCTCATCGTCATTATTTTTCTTGTCTCTGTGAAAAAGTCCCATGTTTTTAATTTAATTACTTGATTTGTTGCCTTTAATGAGCACCAATCTTGGCAATGTCCGGCTTACAGCTTCCATATTTACACTGGAGTCTATATTATTATTAACAATGCCTTGATGCCAAAACCTATATGGTGGATTCTCCGTGTGTTCCATCACGTCCTCCTTTTTTTATTGGGGTTATACTTCGGTTAATGTTCGTTGCGGGCGGAACATTTCCGCCCGCAACGGCTTACTGTTTCCTCAAGGTAGGCAATGCTCCGTTAAGTTCGTAACGCCACTCTGAGCCTGCGTTCTGCAAGGCGGTGTTCATGGCATCAACGGCGTTCTGCCAGGTAACGACAGAGCCGTCCACCTTCGTGGCTCCGGTGCTTTCCCTATTGTAGCCGATGCCTTGTTCATGATTGTTCTTCCAATAGCCGGCGGTCACGGTGGTGTAGTTATTTCCCAAAAAGCCGCCGATATGCATATAGCCAGTGCTACTACCCGTACTGGTTACGTTGCCCGTGGCATAGCAGGCAAGGAGGCTGCTTCCTGCGTTCATTCCCACCAGACTGCCGCCAGCGATATTCTTTTTGGGGTCCATTTCTATGATCACGTTGCCTGTGGCATAGCAAGCGGTCAGGGTGGCACTCGAATTCGTCTGACCTGCCACGCCGCCGACATCAACCATTCCCTTCACTGTGGCAGAGGAACTGCATCCGGTGATGGAACCGCCTATTTGAACACCCACCACACCGCCGACATACACCGTGCCGCTGACGCTGCCCGACACCGAGCAGTTTTCAATGGTGCCCCAGCCAGATCCTACCACGCCGCCAATACTGCCGCCATATATTTGATGGCTTGTTATCTGTACGCCCTCCATCACCACGTTCTTCACCGTACCAGCTCTATTGAGCCAGCCGAACAGACCCGCATATTCGTCATTTGTCGTAAAGGTCAGCCCCGTGATGGTATGGCCGCCGCCGTCGAAGGTGCCTTTGTATGAGTTGTCGTAGTCTGTGCCTATCGGCGTCCAGTCTTTGCCGGTGAGGTCAATGTTTTTGTCGAGGGTAATGTTAATGTCGGTCTTACCTCCGTTCACTAATTTGGCTACATTCATCAAGCCATCGGCGGAGGTCACGGTGTAGCTGCCGTTGCTCTCTATGGTATAGCCCAGGTCTTTTGCCGCAGCGAGGGAGACGGTGTAGGTATATTCACCGCCCGCCTGCCAGTCGGTAGCATTCTTCATCTTATAAACGAAGGTCTTGCCGTTAGTGAAGGTGCAGACGATGAAGGCCGTGCCAGCTGCCACATTTTGCGGGGCTACGATGGCGGTGTAGGTGTTGCTGCCCTTGTCATACGGGACGATTATATCCGGGTTGTCGCCTTCGGTGGAGAGGCCCGTCAGCTGCACGGATGCCAGCCCCTCGGTGTAGTCCGTCAGAACGATGGTCACCCGTGCCGTGCGGTGGGTGAAGCGGAGCGTGGGGCTACCGTAGGTCACCGTCTGTCCGTCGGCTACGATGAGGTCGCTGCCCTCAAAGTCTTTCTGGGCACTTTGGTTGGCTTTTACCTTTACCGCAGGCGGAGTTGTCTCGCCAGCGGTGTAGGGCCACCACGCCGTGACGGTGATGTCGTTGTGGTTGGTCCAGTAGTACGGGTCGGTGGAGGTCAGTGTGGCGCTGGTGGGGTCGGCGGTGGAGGGCGTCACGTTGTACGTCTTCACCATGCCGTCCATCATGACTGCCACGCTCTGCACACCCGTCCAATTGCCATCCGCTGGGGCACGGGTGCCGGCGGTGGCTGTCGCGGCGGGGTTCAGCCCCGTGGCGGTGAAGACGATGGGTGTGCCTTCCGCCCCTTCTGGTAGGAAGCCCGCTTCGTCCTGTGTGCAGGCGGCAAGGCCGAGCAGCAGGGCGATGGCTGCGGATATATGGATGGTTGTTCGTTTCATGATGCGTGTTGTTTAGGGGTTGTTATTGTTTCTTTTGCAGTACGGGCAGACCGTCTGTGCCGAGTGCCCACTGGTAGTCATTGTCGGTGAGGGCGATGTTCATGCCGTCGACGGCTGTCTGCCATTTCACGGTCGCGCCGTCCACCTTCGTGGCATCTACCGTTCCTCCAAAATTACGGAATTCTCCTCGCTCGGCATTGCCTCCCCAATAACAGGAAGTTATAGTATTGTAGTTGAAACGCACTATAGCTCCAGATTCATAATCTTTCAATGTGCCGTCAAACCAGCAAGCTGTGATACTGCCATAATTTAAATCGGCTATACCACAAGTTCTACCATATGCAGAAATTTTTCCCGTCACAGAGCAGGCAATGATTTGACCCTCATTTTGCTCCACTATTCCAGCTGCTGATCCACTACTGCCATACAGATTCACATCTATGAGTTGTAGGTTCTTTATCACACCACGTACATTTAATAACCCAAAAAGTTCAGTAGTCGCTGCTGAAAAGTTTAATCCCGTAATGCGGTGTCCCTGCCCATTAAAGACGCCGGAGTAGCCAGGCCATGTGTCTATCCGTGTCCAATCCCTACCCGTCAGGTCGATGTCGGCGGTGAGGGTGCAATTAATCGATTCGTCCTTTTGTGCGGCTTTGTTCCATGCCAGTAGGCCGTCAGCGTTATAGACCATGTAACTGCCGTCGTTCTGTATAGAATAGCCCAAATCCTCAGCCTCGCCGCTCTCGCCGCCGCCGTCAACCCAGCTGCCGATGGTGCAACCCTCTAACGTCAGGCCGGTGGTGTTCACCTTAACGGTATATTTATAGCGGCTGCCCGCTTCTAATACGACGTTGTTCTGCGGACGGAAGTAGAAGGTGCCGCCGCCGAGTTCCACCTTGACGAACGGTTTGCCTGCCGCAACGGTCTGCGGGGCGGTCAGTGCCTCGTAGGTGTTGCCGCTTGCGTTGTAGGTCTTGATGGCGGTCGGGTTGCCGTTATCGGCGGACAGGCTCACGAGGCTCACCGTGGCACCAGCGACGCTCGTGAATCCCGTGCCGGGCTTCAGTTCGATTGTCACGCGTGCCGTGCGGTGGGTAAATTCAAGAGTCGGGTTGTTAAATTCCACCTTCCGGTTCTCAGCAGAGATGAAATCGCTGTTTTGGAAGTCAGCCAGTTTGCTTTGGTCTTCTGCCACCTTCACGGCAGGCATCTGTGTGATGTCAGCCTTGTCGAAGGGGCACCATGCCGATACGGTAATCGGGTCGCGGCTGGTCCAGTAGTACGGGTCGTTCTCGCGTGAAAGCGTGGCACTCTTGAAATCGGTAGAAGCCGTTACGGTGTATTCCTTTACCGCATCGCCCATCTTGAGTGCCACGGAAGTGACGCCCTGCCAGTCGCCGTCCACAGAGGCACGGGTGGAAGGGGCTGCCAGCGGCGTTGCTTCTACGGACAATCCGGTGGCACGGATGACGACGGGGCATTCACCTTCGGGCAGACGGTTATCGCCAGCAAGTTCGTCCTGCGTGCAGGCGGCGAGGGCGAACAGCAGTGCGGTGGCTGCGGGGATAAATAATCTATGTCTCATAATTCTTCATTCTAATCGATTAATTATTAACATCCTACAGGTCAGCACCCACATCTCCACCGTCTATATCGTTCCACTTTGCAATGGTGGCTTCGCTGACTTCAAGGACTTTGTTGCGTACCTTGACGGTATAGGTATAGTTGTTGCCCGCCAGCAGTGCGCCATCGGGCATGGTGAGTGTGGCATGATATTCCTGACCTTTGTAATTCACAACCAACGGCAGGGATGCAACTGTCTGCGGGAAGAGGATGATCGATGACGTGAGATTGCCGTCTGCCAGATTCATGGTCAGTTCTCCGGTCTGTAGTCCGTTGTCTGCGGTGGCAATACCGTCGGCCGTGTTGAACGTACCGGTGAGTAACAATCCGTCCAGCGTGTAACGTTCAGGCTTGACCACGCTGAAATTCACGCCGTCGCCCGCCTCGAAGGTAAGGGTTATCCGGCTCATGCGGTGGTGGAAGGAGTTGTCTTCACCGCCTTTGGCGGTTTTGTCGGTGAAGCTTACTACCGGGTTGTTTTTGTCTCCCGTGGCTCCTGAAGCAAAGAGGAAGTCGATGGCAGACTGGTTTTGCTGCGCCGTGGCATCGGTCGTGGCTGTGAGGATGCCTCCCGCCGCGTTGTACGGATAGTAGGCGCGGAAAGTATGGGTCTTTGCATCTTCGATATAGATAACCTTTCCTTCTGCCTCAAATTTCCCGTTTTTCAAGATGAAAGGCACGTTACCGTACTGGGAATCGTTGCCGATATCGGTGATGCCGATACGGTCGCCGGCAGTCCAGGTGGTTCCGCTGGCGCGGGTGGCGGGGGCGATGTTTGCGGTAAACTGGGCGGCCACGGGGTCACCGTTCAGGTTCTCGTTGTCGTTGTTGCAGGCTAACAGTGCGAGGGCGAGCGCTGCAAGTGTAAAAAATCTTGTCTTCATTATATCTATAATTTTATTATTTACAAATCAGCATTTACATCATCACCTTTCACTTCTTCCCAGCCGTTGATTTCGGCTCCGTCCACTTCCATGCCTTCGGGAGTCTCAACCAGCGTTCCGCCGAGGGTCAGCGATTTGCCCTTTCCGGTGTTGAACTCCTTGAGGGCTTCCGTGAGGTTGCTTTTCAGCGTCGTGGGGGTCGGGTTGCCGTCAGTATATCGGATTTCACCCGTCAGCAGCTGTTCCGCTCCGGTCACACCCAGCAACCGCACCGTGGCTTTCCACTTGCCGGCATCGTCACCTTCGGTTATCTTGGTGAAGGGCAGCACGACGTTCGAAGCGGCTCCGTAGGTATCGGTAGCGAAGTCGAGTGTTCCGGCTGCACCCGTCAGATGGGCAACAATCTCCGTGATGCGTCCGGCGGCATCACCCGTCGGTTCGACGAAAAGCGTCAGTTTGCGTACCTGCTGCTTCATTGCGGCGGTCAGCGGATAGTCTTTGTCTTTCTCGATGCTCACCTGTTCCGTATAGGTAAAGAACCATCCAGGGGCATTGTTCACAAAGGCATCCGTGCCTGCCCGGTTTCCCGTGGCTGCGGCAATGGTGGCTGTGGTGCCGTTCACCGTGATTCCTTCAGCCGGGTTCCACACCGCAAGGGTGTAGCTGCCCGGAGCAAACAGATGGTCGGGGGCATGGGTGGCGGAAGTCTCCGTACCCGTATAGTCGCCCATGGTGACCGTCCACGTGGTAGGTATGTCGATACCCTCACCGCGTGCCGACCAGTCGGCCGTCACCGCAATCTTCCCGTAGTCGGGATGCGGCGTGTCATAAAGCGTGTCCTTCACGCAGGAAGAGAGCAGCACGGCGGCTACCATTCCTACCATATTTATATATTGTCTTGCTTTCATACTCTATTCCTCCGTATTAGAATAACTTCCATACCAATGTCACACCGGCGTTGATGGGGCCACACCAATTTTTTGTCTCATTGCCACAGCGCACGCGCACACCATCGATGACTTCATATTTTTCGAAATCGGCATTCAGGTAGCCCAAGCCGAGGTTGAAATCAAGAGTCAATGCCTTGTTCAGCCGTAGCTGATAGCCTGTGGTGATGCCGCCACCCATCAGGTCGCCTTGCTTGCCTGTTTCGGAGATCTTGTAGTTGAACTGTCCGGCCTTGAACAACGCACCCAAATACCAGGCTTTCTTCTCACCCATATAGTAACGTACTTCCGGAGCCACTTCCCATAGTGCATAGCGGCGGTCTTTGTCACTCCAGCTCCAAGAAGTCCATGAGCCGTTTACGGCAATGCCCCACGACGGGCAGATGCGCCATTCAAGTCCTAAATCGGGTGTCAAGGTAGCCCAGCGCAACAGGTTGGCACGCAGGGAGAGATGATAATCCGTTGTGATTTTGGTTCCCGACGGCGTGTCGGCAAGTGTATTTTGTTGAGCGGCTGCTTCTGCCTTTTGCCTTTCCCTTCGGCCGGCGACCGTTGGTTCAGCGGCAAGTCGGGCTTCTTCCGCTTTGCGCTGCTCTTCGGCAAGCCGTTCCTGCTCGGCATGCTTCTCGGTTTCTAAGCGTTCGGTTTCCGCCTTGCGTCGTGCTTCTGCTTCCGCATCCGTCACGGCTGTTTCCTTTACCGGTACCGTCAGGCGCACGGTAACAAAATCACCCCCTGTCGCATGATTGTGGGTAATGAAGTTTTCTTCCTTGATTTTCGCTCGTGTAATCAGTTCTGATTTCACACGGTTGGCACGAATCTTCGCTGTTGCAAGGTTCTTGACTTCACTGCTCTGCGAATTGCAATATCCGTCAACCAGTAGCGGCAGTTTGCCGTCAAGAATTGTTGCTTTGTTGTTTTCGATACATTCCAACAAGCGGGCAAGTTCCGTGTCATTGCCATTCCAAGGCACGTAGAACATATCCTTCTGCGGAACGAACCGGAAGGTGTAGGTTGTGTCTGTTTTCTGCTGCGCAATGACAGGAAAAGTTACCGTCATCAGCCACAGAAACAGGGTAAGAAAAGTGATTTTTCTGCTCATATAAACTTGAATTTATTATCTTTGCCTTCTCCAAAGGTAATAAATGCCATTCAGCGCCCAAAATATTACAAAAACTTTTTTCTGTTGAAATACAGCGTTTTATAAAAATTGTCGTTTGAGCACTTTTCAAATTGTCGTTTGAGCACTTTTTTGTCGAATTAGCACTTTTTTTGTCGCTTGAGCACTTTTTGAAAATGGGCTTCTGAGACCTTTTTCATCGGCTTTTTACCACACAAATTATTCCAGATTTGCTTTTTTCCACTTGCCAGGCGTACATCCTTCCTTCTCGGTAAATGATTTGATAAAGTTACTGCGGGAAAGAAAGCCGGAAGACTCAGCCAGCTTCTGTATATTGATTTCCGGATGCTCCTTCAGTATGTTTTTCGCATACTCCAACCGGAGACCGGTTATCCATTCGCGGAATGTCATTTTATACGTAGTCTTGATATAAGCGGAAAGATAGGTACGGTTCGTATGAAGTATTTCGGACAGTTCTTTTATGGTAAGTCCCTGCTTGACATAGCCGTCTGTCTTTATCCAGTTGGCCACTTTCTCTATAATTTCTGTATAGGACACTGGAACTTCTTTCTCAGAAACTATTTCAGGTTCTGTTTCCGTATCTGTCAGAAGTTCTTCTTCGGATTGTATATCTTGCTCAAAAGCATTTTCCACCTGTTCATAGAACAGCAGGTAGTTCTGATAGCTGTAGAAAAGATAGCTGTAGAACGGTATTGACGACAAAATCCAAATAAAAACATATTTGTCTGGCAGAAATGTCAGCAATCCGCATCCGACACCGAAGATAACAGCCCAATAAGTGAATATGGAAAGCCATTCGATATATGTACCTATATCATCCGCCTGAGTTTCATTGAAAATCCGAATGGCTCTACGATATGCAATTATGACTCTGCGAGCTAAAACGATTCCAAAAACGATTAACCAGACAGCTAAAGCAAATAAAGAGATTTTTTGCATGATTCCGCTTGGCAACAGGAACAACACAACTCCGGAAAGAGTTGAGAATATAATCCATAAAATGATATGTGTCCACACACGCCGTTTGGTAATGTAAAAACAATCAAGCAACATTATCAATGCCGAACTGAACAGAGAATAGCACAGGAAGTATGTGGACATGTTCATCAATATGGAAGAATCCGCATTTTTGAATCGAATACCAAAGAAGAAATGTACCGAATAATTTGCCGAAAGCAGCAGCATAGCTATACCCATAATCTGTCGGGAGCGGAGATAATTCTTGAAAATTTTATTTTCAGGAGTCTTTGCTAACAAAAAATAAAAGCCGAAGAATAACATCAACGGCAGTGCGGCACAAAGTGAAAAACGGTATATAGATGGTTCCATTGTTATGCTTATTTGATTTTGATACAAAAATACGTCTTTTTCTTCACAAATAGACACATAATCTATGATTTAACGTTATAGATTCGGTCATATTAGATTGAAAAATTATTAGAATTAAAGCCAGTGGTGAAAAATTCAACCACTGGCTTTTTCTGTCAAGACTTCGATATTAAAGTTTTACACCTTTGGATTCCGATAAACCGGGTCTCCCTATAATTAAATGACTGCGTACAAAGTCCACGTGCGGGCTTTCCGGCTGTTGTTCCGTCTGTTTTTTCTCGTTGCCTTGCCGGTTCTCTTCTGTGTTTTCCTGAGCCGGAGCCAGCTCAAGCTGTATCTTGCGGTCCAGTGCGGCGAGTTCGGACTTCAGCTGTTTCAGCTCGTCCTCCTTCTTCCACACCTTGCCCGCTATCTCCTGCAACTGCGGAATCTCCTTTTCCAGCACTTCGTTCTTAGACTTGTACTGGTCGATGATGGTCGGAATCCTCTCCAATGCGTTCAGAAAGTTTCGTGCGGCAGCAATCGGGTCTGCCATCGCCAGATGCCCGTTGTTGTAGGTGTACTTGTAGTTGCCCTCCACCACGAAGCGGTTGTCGGTGAACTCCAGACCTTCTTTGAGTGTCCTCTCGCTGACCACCTTTATCGGAAAGCCGTAAAGTTCCCCGACAGCCTTGTACAGTCCACCAGTCGTGGCGTTCTTGGCGATTTCCTGCAAACGCTTACCGATGACCTTCTCATCCGTTGAATCTGCGCCGTCTACCTTGACAAGATTAAGGCGGCTGCCTTCCTTATCAGTCTGCACAACGGAAAGAAAACGGTTCCAGTCTTCCGTCATGGCTTCGATGAAAGCCGTGTTGTTGCGCAGTTCTCCCGTCTTGGATTCCAGCTTGAACTCCGAATCGCGCTTGCCCTTGCCCCACGACTTGCGTTCCCCTTCGAGCGAGGCGATACGCTTCTCTAATTTCGCCTTATCCAAAAGGTCGGTATTGCCGGAGAGCAACGCCATATACTCCGAGAAGTTCATACCCGATTTTTCGTCCATTGCTCCCTCGTCGATGGTACGTGCGCCCATCGCTCCACTTTTGAGCTGCGATATGAACGTCTGCTTGCAGTGCAGCAGATTGAACTTGTAGCTGTCCAGCGACTTTTCCACCGCGTAGATGATGATATCCACGTTGTTCTCGGCAAAATGCTTGGCAATCTCGTTACCGGCTCTAACACCCCGTCCGTCACGCTGTTGCAGGTCGGACGGTCGATCGGGTAGGTCAAGGGCATTACTGCCCTCTTCCCCCCTCAGAACCGTACGTGAGGGTTTCCCCTCATACGGCTCAAGCTTTTCAAAGTCTCTGTTCGTGTGCAGAGACCGGCTCATCCTACTTCTTGTTTCCATTGTTTTTACGAGATAATTTGAAACATTCATCATGAACCAACAGATTGCATTTCCGTCCGTCTTGTACGGTCGGCATTACATTCCATGCCTTATGCGTGTCAATCGGTTCACCACATATCGGACATTTCCGACCTTGCTTTTCCCATAGGTAAAGCAGGGATTTACGTCCTTTCAGCGTCACAAGCATCTTTGACTTCATTCTTTTATTGAAGTACAGGCGGCAGTCTGCGTCAAACGGATTCATGTCCCCCTTTATCTGCGTATATTGCAGAAAAGGAAACGAAGATGCCAGTTTCAACAAGGTAAGTTGGTCTTCTTTGCCGTTTGATTTCTTGAACTTAGCCGCAAAAGTCCAGCTGTTCCCTCGGATATTGTGCCAATAGCGGTCTTTTATCCACTGTTTCCCTTTCTTGGAATGACGGCGTTTAGCCCATTGCCACAAGGCGAGAAATATCTGATGGTCGATTCTGTGAAAAGAATCACGTGTCGCCCCATGCTGATAATATGCTCCCCATCCTCGAATTTTAGCATTCAACATCCTGATTAATGATTCCTGCTTGCAACCCTTATGACCTTTTGTCACCTTACGGATATTCTCCATAAAGCGTTTTTCGGCTTTCTTGGTCGGCTTGGTCAATATTTCATTGCCGAATTTGCGGATGTTGAAACCGAGAAAATCGAAACCGTCACGGATATTGGTTATCACCGTCTTTTCTTCTGATAAGGTCAGACCTCTTTCAGACATAAAGTCGGTTACCAATGGCTTGATTTCCTTTTCAAGTGTTTCACGGTTCTCGCAGGTAATTATAAAGTCATCAGCGTAACGGACAAGATTCACCATTGGCGAATATAACTTACCTTTGATTCTAACTCGTTTATATTTCTCTGCAAGGACTTTCTGCAATCCGTCCAATGTCATATTGGCAAGCGTGGGAGAGATAATGCCACCTTGTGGCGTTCCCTCCTCTGTCGGGAACATCTGTTTGTTGAAGATATAGCCGCATTTCAACCATTTTCGGAGTATTGCCTTGTCCATAGGGATGTTGGCAAGCAGCCATTCATGGCTGATATGGTCGAAGCACCCCTTTATGTCACCCTCCAGAATCCATTCGGGAGAATAGCCTTTTCGGAGAATGTTATGGCATTGCATTACCGCGTCCATACAGCGGCGTTCCTTGCGGAAACCGTATGAACGTGAGTCGGCTGTTGTTTCCGACACTGGTTCTAATGCCATAAGGTAGAGTGCTTGCATGGCTCTGTCTTTCATTGTCGGTATTCCCAACGGTCGCAGTTTGCCATTACTCTTTTTGATGTGGACTCTTCTCAATGGCTTCGGCTGGTAGCCTCTGCGTTTGAGTTCGCTTATTGCTTGTGTTTTTGCTTCGGGTTTCTCCCATGTTTCCATGTCCACTCCGGGGGTGTTGCCACCTCCGTTAGAAGTAACTCTCTTTACGGCTAAGGCTTTTGCGTAAAAAGAGTGGGTCAGCGTCCACTGCAAGGCTTTCACCTTGTTGTATCTGCCTTCCTTCTGAGCCTTTACAATTCGTGCTTGTAGCTTTCTGACAGCCAACTCCGCTTTAGTCCAGTCTATTCTGTCCCAAAGTGTTTGCTGATTGTCAGCAGGCGCACACGATGTCTTGTTTTCGTTCATTTGCTTTCCTCCTTTTGAAAGTTCTAAAAGTTAATTGTAAAGAATCACCATTTGACAACATTCGGTTTGATTGCCTACCTAATGTCGTCACAGAAGTCTGCCCACTTTCGTGTCGGATGATGTCGCCCACATCAGCCCGTGATGTCGGTTCAATCCGTATCCGCTCCATTACAGAACGGCATTCGCTTTTTCTGTTATCTTATACCTGCACACCATTCGGCTTTCATTGCTGTCAGCTTACCTGTCATTTTTACATGACAGGAGATATACAGGCTTACCATGTTCCACATAGATAACTAACGGATAGGTTAGGTTCTGTCTCATCCTCCGGCGGTGCTTATATCCGTGTAATCCTACCATGGAGAGGATTAACCGACCGCTTCCCTTTTGGGTAGAGTGTGCCAGTATCTTACACTCTTTCGTGACATTACGAAGTTTACTAACAGTTCGCTTGCGCTAACCATACTATCCAGCCTCGCCACTCTACGGTATGATACTAACCGTACTTGACTTCCCCTCACGGTTCTGTCTTGTCTTGCGAAAGTGTACTTCGTCCCGACCGCTTAATACAACATTAAGGTGCATCGGTCGGTAGGCTACCGCTGACGGAACAGCGGGTTAAAGCTGATACCCGTAAGTATCATTCCAACAATTATCTATGCGACTTCATGTCGCACCCACGGTGTATCAAGGTGATGGATGGCGACGCATCTTTTCTGCGCATTCACGCCCGTTCCGAGCATACTTGTGGAGCCGAACAGCACGCGCACCGTCCCGGCGTTCATGGCATCTATCACCGCCTTACGAGCCTTATCCGTCTTACACTCCTGAATGAAGCGCACCTCACTTGCCGGTATGCCGTAATCCTCCACCAACTTGTGTTTTATCTCGCTGTACACGTTCCATCCTTCCCCCGGCTGGTATGTCCCCAAGTCGGAGAACACGAACTGCGTACCCTTGTGCGTCTCGTACTTGTGGTAATACTCTGCAATCATCTTGGCACAATGGCTTGCCTTGTTGTCGGGATGGTCCTCGTAGTTCGGGTCTATCATGCGCATATCAAGAGCCATCTTTCTCGCGTAGTCGGTGGCGATGAGCATCTTCGCCTTTTCCTCCGTTTCCGACAGGGGTAACCTGCCAAGCAGAGTGGCATCGCCGGTTTTGGCAAACTGCATCAGCTTCTGTATGAAGTCCTCCTGCTCCGGTGTGGGCGGTATGTGGTGCAGTATCTCATTCTTGTTTGGTCTGTCCACACCTACATCCTCCGCCGTGCGGTAGTCGGTAATCTCGTTGTAGAAGGCGGCAAGCTCCGGCACCTTGATGAAATAGCGAAAACGCTCCTTCTGAACGATATTGTTCGTTACGTTGAACTCAAAATCGGTCGTCTTTTTGGCGAAGATGGCAGCCCAAGCATCGAAACAGCGGATGTCCTGCCGTTCCAGTTCGTTGGGGCGCAGGTATTTGAAGAGCAGGTACAGTTCCGTCAGACTGTTGGAAATGGTCGTGCCCGAAAGGAACGTAGCCCCCAAGTCCTTGCCCGTGCGTTCCTGTATGGTACGGATGGCAAAGAGCATATTCAGGGCCTTCTGGCTTCCTTCCGAGTTTCCCAATCCCGCCACACGGTCATGACGGGTGTTGAAAGTCAAGTTCTTGAACTGGTGACTCTCGTCAATGAAGATGTGGTCGATGCCCATCTGCTTGAAGTCCACCACATCATCCGTGCGGGACTTGATGGCGTGTTCCACCTTCTCCAGCTTCGCCACAAGGTTGTGCTTGCGCTTCTCCAGCCCTTTCAGCATCGCCCGCGACACGTTCTTGCCCTGCTGTCGCAAGACTTCGAGATTTTCCTCCACCGTGTCAAGCTCCGCCTGCAGGATGCGCTGCTGCAACTCCGGCGACTGCGGTATCTTCCCGAACTGGTCGTGCGACATGATGACGCAATCATAGTCGTTGTTCTTGATGTTGTTGAAGAAACGCACACGGTTGGCGGTCGAAAAGTCCTTTTCAGAAGCGTAGAGGATGCGGGCGTTAGGATAGGCCGCCTGATAGGTGGCGGCAATCTCCGCCACATTCGCTTTCAGCCCGATAATCATCGGCTTGTGCGCCAAGTTCAGACGCTTCATTTCATGTGCCGCTATGCACATTATCAGCGTCTTGCCGGTTCCCACCTCGTGGTCGCAGATCCCGCCGCCGTTCTGTTTCAGCATCCAGACGCAATCCTTCTGCGACGGGTAAACGCTCTTGATTCCCCGGCTTGCCAGCCCTTTCAGGTTGAGGTCGGGAAAAGTCTGGTGCGAGCCGTCATACTTCGGGCGCACGAAACAGTTGAACTTGCGGTTATACATCGTCGTGAGCCGTTCCTTGAACTGCGGCGACTGTTCTTCCAACCATTCGGAGAACCCGTTACGGATTTCGTCTATCTTCGCGTTGGCGAGCTGTATGCCCTCGCTGTCGCGTACCTTGATGTCGTTGCCGTTCTCGTCCTTGCCGATACTTTTCATCATGTCGGGGCAGGTGTTGTGCAGGGCGTGCTTCAACAGGTGCATACCGTCATAGTTCCGGTAATAGCCCTTTACTAAAAACTCGTCCGTGATCTTCATGGTGCGGTAGCCGCACGCCACGGAAAACTCGTCCATGCTTGCGGAGTAGGCTATTTTCACGTCCGTGTCGAAAAGGTGGCTCATGTAGGCGGCATACACACCCGTGGGAATCCAGCGTTCCCCGAAATTGAAGTCGAGGTCTTCAAAGGCGATGCGCTGCGGTTCGGCCTCCTTCAATGCCTCCCACGCCTGTTTCACCTCCGGCATCCGCTCACTTTCGGGATTGTCCTCCATCCAGCCCTCTATGCGTTCCGCCTTCTCTATCACGTTCCCCGCGATGAAGCGGTCTTTGATTTCGTAACCGGTTACGAGCGGGTTGTAGAAGATGCGCCCCTTGAGGGCACCAAGCAGTTCCTCTTCCGTGGTGTCGGTTATCTCCCGCATATAGCCGAGATTGACCGTGCCGAACTTGTTGAGCGATGCGGACAAGGCTTCTTCGGGAGAGCCTGCATTGACACGGCTCTCCACCGAGAAGGAAACGGGACGGTCGAAGATGTCCGCCTTGACAAATTTGCCGTCCTCCGCACGTTCCAGCGAAAGGATGTCGCGCCCTCCGGCATCCATCATCACCAGTTTCACGTTCTGTCTGGCGTTGAGGTTACCGTAACGCATGACAAACTCATCGTAGTAGGTGTTGAGATACCCGCGCTGCGGTTTGTGTTCCGTATGGTTCTCCGTCTCGTGGCTATACAGACGTTCGTAAGCGTCACGGAGCGATATATACAGCATCGCTTTCTCTTTTTGATAGCCACGGAGGTCGAGCGGTTGGAAGGTCGCACCGTAAGGCGTGAGGTCTTTCAGGTAACCGAGATTGCGTGAAGCATCCAGCACCATCGAGCCGTCACGGTGGTGTGGCTCCAGCAGGCCGTTGAACGGACGGGGAGAAAGGTCCATGACTTCCTCCTTCGGCTTTTCCGTTTCAAGTTCCGGGAACAGGGAAGTGGCAACCGTTTCGGAAGTAGGCACAACTTCTGCCAGTGTTTCAGGTTGCTTTATTTCTTCCGTTTGTTCCGGCTTTTTATCCATATTGTCCGAAGAAGGCGCAAAAGCAGGGTTCAACGTGTCTTTGATACCCATCTTTTTCAGTTGTTCCTGCCTGTGCCGTTCTGCCTCAAGCCGTAGGGCCTTGCGCCGTTCCGCTGTCAGGCTCATCATTGTCTCATAGAAGCCGTTGATGGGAGGATTGGTTTCCCAATCCAGAGTGGCGTAAATGTCGTCCGGGTCGTTTGGCTTTTCGGCATTTTCCGGCTTTTCTTCCTTATTACCGTTTACCGGCTTGGCGGCTTCAACGGGTGGAGTAACTTTGACTTGCGGTTTAGGCGTGGACGGCATAGGCTTCGGCTTGCTTTCCTTTTTCGCTGCCTTTTTCTTTTTTACCGGTTCCTCTATGGGCATACCCCAAAGGTCGAGCAGGGTAAGCTGCACGGCTGACGAATGATTGGGTTGGCGCGGCTCAATCTCCGGCTTTTCCTCTATGGGCTGTGCCTGCGGCTTCTCCACTCCCTTGACAGGCTCAATTACAGAAACGGGGGCTATTACAGAAGGTGATACCTTTTCTGTTTTCGGAGCAGGTTGCACTTCCGCAGCCGTGCTTTCCTCCTTTGTCGGATGCAGCCTGTGTCTCTCATACAGTTTCCTGTCAAGTTGTTGCAGTTCTATTTTCAGATGCTCCCGCAAGTCTTCCGCCAGTTGTGCGATGTCCCCACAGTGCAGGAGTTTATAGGCTGGTTTCCCGTACGGGTCGGTACTTCTGATCAAATCCGTGTGTGAAAGCGAGCCGATGCTCCATACATACCCATTTACGGAAGTGCCGATAGGGGTCTGTTCGGTCTGCACGAAGAGTTTTTCGTTGTAATACATTTCACCGTTCTTTCCGCTGTTCTTTTGCAGGATAATCAGGTCGCTGCCCACCTCCGTTCCCGCGTTATCCGTAAAGAGGTTGTTCGGCAGGCGGGCTACGCCCACCAGATTGGCATGGTTCATCATATACTCGCGTATGGGCGCGTTGGTCGGGGCATCCAGTACCCCCTGCGAGGTGATGAACGCCACGATTCCGCCTTCACGCACCGCATCAAGGCTTTTCAGGAAAAAGTAATTGTGTATCGTCCGTGCCGCCGAGAGCCTTGCAGGATCCTTGCTGCCCGAAAATTCCGGGTCGAACACCGCCACATCGCCAAACGGTATATTGGAGACAGCCAAATCAAAATGGTTCATGAACGGCTTTTCTATCTTCTCGAAGCCCTGTACCCTTACTTTCTGTCCGGGATGCAGGTGCTTCAGTATCTTGCCCGTCATCAGGTCTTTCTCAAAAGCCATGATGTCCGCGTCCGGTCTGTTCTCCAGCACGGCGTCCACGAATGCACCGACACCTGCCGACGGCTCCAGCACCCGGTCGGGACGGATGCCGTGTTCATGCAGCACGTCCGCGATGGTCCCGGTTATCTCCGGCGGGGTATAGAAGGCGGTCAGCACGGACTGCTTCATGGCATCCATATACCGTTTGTACTCCGTCTCGTCTTTTGTGTTCTCCCGCAGCAACCTGTGCAGTTCCACGGTAGGGGCAAACAGTTCGAGGTCGGACTTCGCCCAGTGGACGGCATCCGTCAGTTCCCTTGCAGGGTTGAGTATGCTCTTCAGTCCCCCGAACCCGCAATAACGCTCTAACAAGAGCCGTTCGCGTGCGGTGGGTGTGCGCTGTTCCCTGTCAAGGAGGAATGCCGTCCGTATCGCCTCGATGTTGTCCCGCAGCCTCTGTTTGCGGTTAAACGCCATACTCTTCGATATAGAGGATGACGGCTCCCGTCAGCTCCGTGTAGAGCAGGTCATATTCGGGCGACAGGGCGAAATTGTCGTCCGAGAGGTCATAGATGGAGAATACGTTTCCGACAAGCGGCAGCAGCTTCTGGGTAAAGGCTTCACATTTTTCTCCCGGCACTTCACCCGCAAATTCGTTCTCCACGACTTCGCGCAGGATGGCGTGCTTGGAATAGCGAAGGCCCTCCGTCAGCACCTTCATCGCCAGTTCCTGCGCCCCGTCGGCAGGATAGCCTTCGAGCCTTGCCCGTTCATACGCTTCGGCGGCACGGTCGGTTCTTTCTCGGATGAAGGCTTCATCGGCTGCCTGTTCGAACTTGTTCGTGGTGAGGTAGTCCAGCAGGTACAGACCGTAATAGGAAAAGTCGGTCCGCCCCTCGTTTTTCTTCTTGTTGTTCATTTCTTTGGAATTTAGTGGATTGATAATGATGATAGGGATAATCGTTGGAAAACGAGAAGAAAAAGGCACCCGGTATCCCTCCGAGTGCCACCACTAAATCCAAAGTATGAGTGTAATCCGGTATCGAAGAACAATTCATTACTCTGAACCAGTGGCAAAGTTAAACATTTATTTTCTTCTTTTCGCAGAGGTCGCTTTACTTTTCCTTTCTGGGAACACGAAAACCGTGTTATAGTCCCCGTCAAAGGCGACTACGGCATCAAAACTCTTGCCCTGCTTGCTCTTGAATCCTTTGAGCAGTTTCGTGTGTCCGTCGGTGAGCAGGTTTTTGATTTCATAATCAGAGAGGGTGCGGTTTGCTTTCAGGCGGAACACGGGCAGACCGCACTCCGCATTGTCGCAGCGGACGACCTTGCCGTAAAACTGCATCGTCCCCGCTCCGCACTTGGGACACTTGCAGCCGGAATCCCTGCGGGCGAACAGCTTGTCGCACGACAGCAGTTCGGAGGTAATTTCCCGTGTATATGCCTCAATCTTCCTGCGGAAGTCATCGGCGGGCAGTTCCCCACGCTCGATGCGTGCCAATTCCTTTTCCCATTCGCCCGTCATGGCGACATCGGCAATATGCATCGCCTTCACGACCGAGTAGAGGGCAAGCCCTTTTTCGGTGGGGACAAGCGACTTCTTGCAGCGTTCCATATAGCCGCGCTTGAAAAGCGTTTCGATGATGGACGCACGGGTGGCGGGCGTACCGATGCCGCAATCCTTCATAGCCTGCCGCAATGCGTCATCCTCTATCTCCTTGCCAGTCGTTTCCATCGCGGACAGCAGGGTGGCTTCGGTATGCAGCGGCTTGGGTTTGGTCTTTCCCTCCGTGATGGAGGCGGCTTTCAGTGCCAGCGTGTCGCCTTCCTGCCAACAGGGAATGGCGGCGGTTTCCTCTTGGCTGTTGTTCTCTTCTCCATTCTCCTTGCCATAGACGGCATGCCATCCGGCCTGCCTGATGATGCTGCCTTTTGCCACGAACTCCACTCCGGCACACTCTGCCGTGACGGTGGCAGTGTCCTTGACGCATTTTTCGGAGAAAGCCTCAAGCATGCGCCCGGCTATCATGTGATAGACGGTGCTGTCCTCTTTGGAGAGGAACAGCGGCTTCTCGCCTGTGACGAGCAGAGCATGGTGGTCTGTCACCTTGCCGCCGTCCAGGCTGCGGCGTGTCGGCACGGCTTTCGGCTGTAACTTGTCCTTCCATTCGGGCAGGCTGCCGATGAAGGCAAGCAGCTTGGGGATTTCCGCGAACACGTCTTCGGGAATATAGCGGCTTCCGGTTCTCGGATAGGTGATGAGCTTCTTCTCGTAGAGCTTCTGGGCGATTTCAAGCGTCTGTTCCGCCGTGAAGCCATGCTTGGCATTGGCTTCCTTCTGGAGCGTGGTCAGGTCGTACAGGAGCGGAGTTTCCTCTATCTTCTTCTTGCGTTCCGCTTTCGTGACGGTGGCTGTGTCTGTTTCCTTTACCTTATTATATAAGACTGTGGCAGGCTCCTTCTCCTTCCATTTCCCGGTGGAAGAGAATTTCACGGTATCACCATCGCCTCCGTCAGCGGCAATATGGAGTTGCCAGAAAGGTTCCACCGTGAAGCGGCGGTTCTCCCAGTAGCGTGCGCACACCATCGCCAGCGTGGGTGTCTGTACCCGTCCGACGGAATACGTGCCGTGTCCGGCGGCGATGGAGAGAGCCTGCGTGCCATTGATGCCCACGAGCCAGTCGGATTCGCTCCGCGCTTTGGCGGCGAGGTAGAGGTTGTCATACTTGCTCCCCGCTTCGAGGTTGCGCAGTCCATCGCGGATGGCCTTGTCGGTAAGCGAGCTTATCCAGAGGCGCACGAAAGGGGTGGCGCATCCTATGTAATGGTAGAGGTATCGGAAGATAAGTTCGCCCTCGCGACCGGCATCGGTCGCCACGATGATCTGCTCACTGTCATTGAACAGGCGGGTTATGGTTTTTATTTGTGCCACTACGCCGCTGTCGGGTTTGTAGCCCTTCTCAGCCTTTACCTGACGGGGTATGAGCGTGAAGGAGTCGGGGATGACGGGCAGGTTGTCACGGACAAAGCCGCGTATGCCGTAACCGTCGGGCATGGCAAGCTGGACGAGGTGCCCGAATGCCCATGTCACGGCGTAGCCGCCTCCCTCGAAATATCCTTCCTCTCTCTTTGTCGCGCCCACGATACGGGCGATCTCACGTGCCACAGACGGCTTTTCTGCAATGATTGTCTTCATATTTTTCTGTCGTTTTGAATTTTACAAATGTTACTTCGGATTTAGTGGCGGACACCGGATTACATCTTCATGCCCTTATTGTTTTTCTTTTGCGGCTTCTCCTGCTGCTGTTGCTGTGCGGTGTCCTTCGGGGCGGTCTGTCCTTTCTGCAACGGCTCTTTCAGGTTCTTGGTCGCCTCGTTGGTCTTGCCCTCGCTGTTCACCGCCACCTGCGTGCGGCTCTCGTTGGAAGGCGCGATCTTCTGCGCGTTGTCGGGGTTGGTGTCGTAGCGGTACGGGCGTCCCTTCTCCGGGTTGAACCTGATGTACATCGTGGCGTGGAAGCCCTGCTTGTCGGTCACGTTCTCCAGTTTCACGGCTTTGCCCGCCACGTAGTCGGCTTTCTGCTGCTCGGTGAAGTCCACGCCGCTCCATTTGCTGATGGGGCGGATGCTGCCGTCGGCGTTCGTCCACGTGTTGCGGCGTTGCTCCTTGTTCGTGTTGGCTGTATTTTCCGTACCCTGCGCCTGTCCCTGTGCGGGGTTGTTCTTGGCTTCCTGTGCTTGTGCGGCACGTGGCGACCTGCCGGTTCCCGGCACGAACTCCACGCCGTGCTGCTCCACGTTCACTTGCAGGGTGGTGACGAACTTCCTGCCGTCCTTGCGTTCGATGAGTTTGTCGCGCACAGGCAGCCCGGCACGCAGCATGTCCTGCTCCTGCTTGGTGATTTCCGTCTTGCCGATGCGCTCCGGTATGCGCACCTTGTTTGCCGGGACATCCGTGATTTCGTTCGTCTTGCGGTCGATGCTGACGAACGAGGGGATGATCTCGCCCGTTTCCCTGTCCACGAGGTCCACAACCCTGCCGAGGTTGCCCGTTTCGCGCAGGTTCTTCCGGTCGTCGTCGGAGAACTTGTGTTCCTTGTACTCGTCGAGTTTCTGCTCCTTGCGGATGAAGTGCGGCACAAGGCTGACGTTGCCCTCGCCGTCCTTCTTGAAGGAGAGGCGGGCATCCAGCTCGAAAGCCTCTCCGCCGAAATTGGGCGACACCCTCACCAAGTCGGACTTGCCGTAGTTGAGCATCCTGTCAAGGTCGCCCGACTTTTCAAGGTCGTCGCGCTTCACGCCCCATTTCTCCTCCAACTCCTTCCAGTTGATCTTGCTCTCGTCGATGGGTTGGTAGCCCCGGTTGCTCTGCGCCTGCTGCGGGTTTTCCTGATTCTGTTCGTTTTTCTGTTCCATTTCTTCCTGTTTTTTAGGTTCGTCATCTTGTTTCTGTTCCGGTTGTTCCTGCTTTTCGGCGGACTGCTCCTCCTGTACTTTCTTTTCGTAGCCGGAGGTGTCCACCTTGTGGGGCGCAAGCATCTCCTTGTTGCCCTCGGGGTCTTTCAGCAAGTCCTTGATAACTTCCAGCAGCTTGTCGGCTTGGTCCGCCGCGACACGGTAGAAACCGAAGCGGCTGGGTTCCTTGCACTGCCGGAAGAAGTTCTTGAAGAAGTTGTCCAGCACGTCTCCGTGCCTGTCGAATTGCAGGAAACTCTGCGCGTTCTCCGCCTTTGCGGGGGTACGCTTGGGTGAGCCGTCGGCGTTAAGCCCGGCTACCACGCTAATCTCGCCCGTCTTCTCGTCGCGGACTATCAGCACGTCTTTTTCTGTTGTTTTCTTTGCCATTTGAAAAATGTTTTAATGGGTTATTTATTAAAGAAATTATGGATACGCGCCTTGTAGAAGGCTATATCTTCCTTGCGGAAATCCTTTACGTGTTCGGAGAGGAATGTCAGTACGTCCTCCTCGCTGTAATAGGTCTTTTTGCCGAGCGTCTTGTACGGCAATGCACCGATGCTGCGGTAGCGCTGCAGGGTACGCTTGCTTATCTGGAGCAGCATGCAGAGGTCTTGGTTGTCGAACATCCTGATACTTTCCATCGGGTTCGGGGCTTTGCCGGACGGTCGCAGGGAGAGCAGCAGCTCGTCCTGACGGTCGAGCCGTTCCATCAGCTTCTGCATC
>ENA-UAYF01000341-UAYF01000341.1-human-gut-metagenome-genome-assembly--contig:-NODE-341-length-26816-cov-6.137364_pt1 | contig 26816 bp, 35 predicted proteins | sample MGYA00244017_ERZ654600 | MGnify/ENA primary metagenome ERZ654600 (study PRJEB26926, sample SAMN06164490) | human gut metagenome | biome: ENVO:00009003; feature: ENVO:2100002; material: ENVO:00002003... | reverse complement strand
TCATCAGAATACTCCACCTATCTCTCCGGACGGTGCGTGGAAATAAAAATGCTCCAACTATATAAACAATAGCCCTCTGTCATCATACACACTCGCCCCGTGGTCGTTCCCGCAACGGATAGCCCGGTCAAGCGCCATAATAGTAGCGACTGCTCCGTCAATCTTTTCGGTGGATTTTTCCTTGTCAGCCTTGATGTTTCCGGCAGGGTCGGTGCGAATGTAGATGTTATCCATGTTCCAACGCAGAACCGGGTGACCACCGTGGGCAATTTTCTGTTCAAGCACCAGTTTCATCAGTTCTTTTGTCGGAGGTGACATATCCTTGAAACCTTGTCCGAACGGCACGACTGTAAAGCCCATGCCCTCAAGGTTCTGAACCATCTGCACTGCGCCCCATCGGTCAAAGGCTATCTCACGGATATTGAAACGTTCGCCGAGTTTCTCGATGAATTTTTCAATAAAACCGTAATGCACTACATTACCCTCGGTTGTCTGCAAATAACCTTGTCGTTCCCACACATCATAAGGAACATGGTCGCGGTTTACACGCAGGGTCAGATTATCCTCTGGAATCCAGAAATACGGCAGAATGATGTATTTATCATCTTCGTCAAGCGGTGGGAACACAAGAACAAAAGCTGTAATATCTGTTGTAGAAGAAAGGTCAAGCCCACCGTAGCAGACGCGCCCCTCCAGTTCGTCATCGTCAACGGAGAATGCGCACTTGTCCCATTTCTCCATCGGCATCCAACGAACCGCCTGTTTTACCCACTGGTTCAAGCGAAGCTGTCGGAAAGCGTTCTCCTCGCCGGGGTTTTGCTTTGCGGAATCGCAAGCGGCTTTGACCTTATCTATTCCGACCGTAATGTCAAGGCTCGGATTTGCTTTCTTCCACACTTTCGGGTCAGTCCAGTCATCGGATTCATCTGCGCCGTAAATCACGGGATAAAAAGTAGGGTCGATTTTCCGACCCTCAATTATATCCTTGGCTTTCTGGTGCGTTTCGTAGCAAATGCTGTGAGTGTCAGTTCCGGCGGTGGTTATAAGGAAATACAGCGGCTGCATTCTTGCGTCACCGGAGCCTTTGGTCATTACATCAAACAGCTTGCTTCTTCGGTATCTCGATGTATGCCGTGTTGAACTGTCGGTAACCGTTCGGTTTCAGCGTTCCGAACAGGTCGCGGATAATCTGCTCCTGCCAGTCGATTAGTTCGAACGGCTTTCCGGCCCATGTGCCTTTGGTGTGGCAGAGGTTCTCAATGAAAGCCACGGCATAATCCGCAGCGGATTTATCGTAGACCGAGGATTTCAGCTTGAATTTTGTCGGTTTGTACTTTTTCAGCTTTCGCATTAGTTTCACCCCCTCCGAACGAGGAAAACCGCCCGCAGGCGGCTTTCGCAAGTGTTCAGTTGTATTCGTGTATCAGTATCGCAAGCGCCTTTTCGGCTTCGGGAGTCTGGGGGTTGATGTCCTCGCCCCGGTCGTAGTTGCAAACGACCCTGCCGTCCTGCTTGAGCATAAGTTTGGAAATCCTGCCGCCGCTGATTCCGTATTCCTCGCTTGGCTCTTCGTAATGCTTTACCCAGTAGGTTATCGAAGCCATTCTGCCGTTACTGCCCTTAACTCCAATCGTGCCCTGTGTCCACATATTCTCGTCCTCCGTATTTGTGTGTTTTCCTTTCGGTGACTGTATATTAACTCTAAAGCCGCATTATATCAAGCGGTTTTCGGATAATATGGTACACAAATATCAGCGGTCAGAACTGTGTGTTTTATTGTGAATTATATTGAGAATTTTCTCCTGTTCATCGGCGGAAACACCTATGCTTTCTAAGGCCTCCCGTGTGCCGCAATCCGGGCAAATCTGCGTGTTGGGGTACTTTCTCGAAAGAGCGGGAACACCGCCGTACTGCGCCCCACAGCGGGGGCAGGTGCGAAGTCCTGTTTCGTTATCCGATTTCATGGGCAACCCTCCTGCTGTTGTTCAGCGCTTTGAGAAGAATACTCTCGTCAAAGCCGAAATTGCTGTAACCCTCAAGGCAAGTCCGAACATATGAACCGCTCGGTAACCCTAGCGGTCGCTCCTCGTGCATGATGTACACGAAAGCCTTTCTGAGTACGGTCTTGCCTGAGAAGTACCTCACGGGCAGTTCCAGTTCAGCCTTGTAGTAGAAAGCTGGAAAGCCCTCATACACATCAAGCCGTTCTTCATCGGCAAGTTCGACCGACCAGACTGCGACAGGAACTTCCGCTCCCGATTTCGGTTCGATTGTGAGGTAAGCGCCTGTCTTGCTGCCCTTGAAAAGCAGTTCGTAATCCTTGATAACCGCAGTTCCCACAGGCTTTGCCGTAGGACACCGCAGCGCCATTTGCCGAACATTCAAGTTACTGCCGTAAGCGAGATAGTATTTTTTCATAGTGATAATCCTTTCCGAAAGGTTCAGTTTCAGAAATCACCTTTCTACCACCAAAAGCCCCACAGTGTGGGGAGTTGGAGGCAGGAAGCTAATTCCTGCTTGTTAGGGTCTGCCGTTTCTGAAAGCCGTGTCACCCTCGAGCCGCTTGGTGTAAAGCTCCCTTGCGGTCTTGAATTCATCGCCGATGAACCCGAGCCGTAAAAGCCATGTTCTCATTGCGTACTTGGGGTTTTCGGTCTGCTGAGGATTTGCGCTTGCGGTCTTGACTTGCTTGGCAAGCTGGCTGAGCGCCAAGCAAAGCTGAATGTAGCTTTTCAGTTGACCTGCGTGAAGTCCGTTCTTCTTGTCACCGCAAGGTGCATCGAATTGGAAAAGTCTAAACTCAATCGTTCCCTTTGTAAAGGTTGCGTGCAGGTTCAGCATATGGTAGCGGCTCTCGTTGTAGTGCGCCGACCTGCCGTAATCCGCGTTCTGACTGCCGTACCAGGTGTCCGCAAGCGCCGCCATGGTTTTCGGCTTTTTGCGGTTGAGTTCCACCAGGAAATCCTTGCTGACCGTACGGCAGTAGCGGCTCATGCGGCTTCTGTCGAGGTTCAAGGCGCTTGCTAAAAGGCTTTCGTGGCTTGCCATAATGTTTGCAAGGTTTCGCAAACTTTGCGGTGTGTGCCCCTTGGCTCCAATGTGAATGTGAACTCCGCAGCCCCTTGTTGCGTCGCTTTTCGCGCCTGCTTTTCTCAGTCTGCGAATAAGTTCCTGCAGGGTTTCCATGTCTGCGTAGGTAAGTATCGGGGTGACTAATTCGCACTTTTCGCTGTCCGGTCCGTGAATGCTGACGTCCTTCTGGAACTTCCACTCGCGTCCCTCGCTGTCCCATGCGGAGTAGGTGCAGTAACCGTTGCGGCCTGCGGTATTTTCGTGGCGGTGTGTGCCGAAGAAATCGGCGGCAATCTGCGCGGCTTTTGCTCTTGTAATGTTATTCATTTCAACCTCGACCCCTATGGTCTGGTTCATCATTTCTTCAATCTGCTTGGTGGTTTTCTCGTTCATTTTTGTATCCTCCGTTTGCTTTGTTTCCCTTGCGGTACACACATATTAACTCTAAAAGCAGTATATAGCAAGCGGTTTTACCACAATATATTGAACGAAATACACACGCTGAAATTGTGTATATCAGCCACGGATTTTGCGAACTACATCAACACCAAGAACAGCATTCAGCCCGGAGCCGTTATCCCAGCGGACGAGCAGATTTCCTGCGTCGTCAACACCTTTAACCGTGCCGCAAGTACCTGTCGGCGGCGCCTGGAAATCGTCCATTGAAACCAGTTCCACACGGCAGCCGACAGGGTACTCTCGGCGGTACTGCTCGATTTGCTCCTTACTCGGAAACTTCATTTGCAGCACCTCCATTTCTGAAAGCCGATGAGCCTGTGAGATTTCTCAGCAGTATCTTCCGCTCGGCTTTGTACTCCGAACCGATGAACCCCAGCCGCAGGAGAAAGCAGCGGAATGCGTACTTGTCGTTGTCGGTTTCCTTTTCCTTAGCCGTAACTCGCTTTGCATTTGCGGCGAGTTCGCAGAGCGCCGAAATAAAATGCGTGTATGCCTTGCACTCGTCAGCGCCGCAGTCTGCGAACCATGGAAACTTCACCGTGCTATCCGTGACCTCAATCGGCAGGCTGTCCAACGCTAAGGCTCTGCGGATAAGTCTGCCTTTGGCTTCAAGCAGCTTGGTGAGGTTTCCGACCGCCATACCCTCAAGTGGAACTTCTACTGTAAGCCCCACAGATTCGCTGTGTTCGGCGCTGTCGGTGTCTGCGGATACTTCCTCGCTTGCCGTTTCCGGCTGCTCTGTGGCGCTTGTGTCGGCATTCCCGGCGATGAATCCACGTTCTGCAAGAAATTCAAGCAGACCCTCGATTTCCTCGCTATCGGCTCTGTCATCAAATTCAAGGTTGCCCTCACGGGTCACCGTGAAATAGTCGATTCGGTAAGCGTAGGTCGGCGTCCTCATGTAAACTGCGTCCGCTCCCGTGAACTCGCTGATGGCTTTCACAAGCGGTTTTCTGTCCTGCGCTTTGTAGTAAATTGTCATTGTTCGTACCTCCATTTGCTTTGGTACTACACATTTTACTCGAATACAGGGATAAGTCAACGGGTTATTAACAGAAAACCGCACATTCTGCGTAATGCACAATGTACGGCTCAATTATTAGTCCATAATGTAAACTCTGACCTCCACGCCGAGTTTGCGGCAGTTGTCAATGACGAATTTTGTTCCTCTGGATTTTCCGTCCCAGAACGCAATCACGATATCCGAATACTCGATTATCGTGATGTTCCGTTTCAGCGGAGCGCTCCTGCCGTATTTCGTGTATTCCGGCAGAAACTCCGTCAGCTTTATTCCGTGTGCCAAAGCATATTTCCTTGCGGAAGTATCTACTCCTTTAGCGCCGCCGGACACGATTTCCGTGGTATTTTCGGGGAGATATCTGCCTAAATCACTCACGCTCAGCCCTCTTGAACCAATTACAGCTACTTTCATGTTGCCCTCCTTATAAACGCATTATGAACGCACTTTGAACTCACTTCATACATTATAGCACATTCTGGTGTTAAAATAAACGCATATCGGATATAAACAGGAGGAGTTTTATGGCTATCAAGAGTTTATCCATCAGAATTGACGATGAAATGCTCGACAAACTGCATTACGTTGCCGATTATGAGGCTCGTTCCGCAAATGGGCAAATCATCGTTCTGATTCGTGAGTGTATAGAAAAGTTTGAAGAAAAGCACGGAAAAATCGTGCTTGGCGATGAGCCGGGCAACGCTAATTCGAGCAAGAACTGAACCATGCAATCCCCGAAAGGACAAAGTAAACACACGGCAAATCAATTCCGAGTGCAAGTTTATGTTCCTCTTTCCAAAAGACGACACAAAAAAGCAGCCCCTAGCTGCAGCTTAAGTATTCGGTTTATCAAACGCTAAGCCACCAGTCGAATACTGCCTGACCGTCAGCCCATTTCAGCGTTGTGGGTCTGCCCTCAATTTCGCGTTTTTGAAGCATTTTATCAAAGGCTCGTATATAAGCCTGTTTATATTTGGGATAAAGCTCGAATTCAAGGTTTCGCATATGCTTTACTGCCATTGGGCAGCCGATACAGCCGATTCGCTTAAATCCGCATTCATATAACGGATTGCTTTTGCAGCCGTAGTACGATAAGAAATCCCATACATCTTCATCCGACCAGTCAACGATTGGGTTCACCATTGTTTTTCGGGTTCGGTAGCAATGCTCAACCATTCTGCGGTTCACATCATTATCGTCATTGAGGATTATTCCGCCCTGTTTGGTGGTCTTGTATTCTACACCAAGTTCATCAGCAATTTTCTGAGTACCCTTGGGTTTTCCGATAAATTTGACCACATCGGCGGATTCCTTTCTTCTGGCACTTTCTGTCCAGCGAACACCGGTTACGACAATCTTTCCTTTTCCACCCGGCTCTTTCAATTCGCTACAGCAGTATCTTGAGGTTCGCAGCGGAGGTGTGCCTTTGCGAACAATGAGGTTCCACATGGTTACCAGATTGTCATCATTGTCATGTGGAATTTTTATCGTAACATCAGGCTGGCTTTTTATGTATTGAACCGTTTCCGGAGCGTCAACCGTAGTCAGATTATGAACAGCTTCGTATTTTACACCGGCAAGCCCGGCAAGTATTTTTATGCAGTCGCTGTCTTTGCCGCCGCTGTACGCAAGATAATAACCGTCTGGCGGTTCAAATCCCTTTAAGCGTTCAATAGCGATACGCTCCCTTTCTTTCAAACTTGGATTCATTGTGTCACCTCCAATTCGGAATAGGGTATTGTCACTCCGTCACGAACCGCAGACACATTCTCCGCAGAACCGACCTGCTCGATATACCTCTTCACGATAACATCGCAGAACTTTTCATCAAGCTCAATGGTGTAGCAAATACGGTTAGTCTGCTCACAGGCGATAAGCGTACTGCCCGAACCGCCGAACGGGTCGAGAACGATACAGTTGCTCATGCTTGAATTCTTTATCGGATAGGCAATAAGCGGAATCGGCTTCATTGTCGGGTGGTCGCCGTTCTTCTTCGGTTTGTCGAACTCCCATATCGTCGTCTGCTTGCGGTCGGAGTACCACTGGTGCTTGCCGTTTTTCTTCCAGCCGAACAGACACGGCTCATGCTGCCACTGATACGGCGAGCGACCGAGGACAAGCGACTGCTTCTTCCAGATACAAGTTCCGGACAGGTAAAATCCCGCGTCAGCAAAAGCCTTGCGGAAGTTCAAGCCCTCTGTATCTGCGTGGAAAACATAGATGCTTGCATCGTTCGCCATTGATTTCTCTATGCAGGTGAAAGCGTCAAGCAGAAATTGGTAAAACTTCTCGTTTTCAAGATTGTCGTTCTTGATTTTACCCGCCGAACCCTCATAATTCACATTGTACGGCGGGTCGGTAACCACAAGATTTGCCAGCTTTCCGTTCATGAGAAGTTCGTAGGTTTCCTGCTTTGTACTGTCGCCGCAGACAAGTCTGTGATTTCCGATCAGCCAGAGGTCACCGGGCTTTGTCATGCAAGGTTTTTCCATCTCTGCGTCAACATCAAAATCATCGTCCTTGGTGTCGGAATCATCGTCAAAGAACGCAGCGAGTTCTTTTTCATCAAAGCCCGTCAGACCGAGGTCGAAATCGTCAGCCTGCAATGCTTCAATTTCAACTTTCAGCATCTCCTCGTCCCAGCCCGCGTCAAGAGCCATTCGGTTGTCTGCGATTATGTACGCTTTCTTCTGTGCAGGAGTAAGATAATCCACAAACACGCAAGGCACATCGGTTATACCCTCTGCCTTTGCTGCAAGGATTCTGCCGTGACCAGCAATAACATTGAAATCTCTGTCGATAATTACGGGGTTTATAAATCCGAATTCACGCAGCGAGGATCGCAGCTTATTCAGCTGCTCCGCAGAGTGCGTCCGGGCATTGTTGACGTATGGTATCAGCTTATCTATCTGGACAAGCTGCATTTCACTGGTCGTATTCATCTGACGTTTCTCCTTTTCAAGACCTTGTGCAGACCCTTTCGAGCATCCGCAATATTGCCTTTTACAGCCTGTCCCTTAATTGTTCGGTATTGCTGTACTGTAAGGTTCGGACGGCTGCCTTTGAGTTCTCTGAAAAATTCGATGGTATCCTTTGACATGGTGTTATCCTTTCCTTGAACGAAGCAGGCGTTCCATAGCGTCGTTCAAATCATCGCCGACAGGTTCGGTGCAGTTCTCCTTGACTATTCCGTAAATTTCATACCAGATGAGATTTGCGTTCTTCTGAAACTGCTGCGACATCTGCACGAACGGCGAAGCAATGACGCCGCCCGTGGTCGGGTGCTTGCCTAGCAAGCCGTAAGTACTGATTGCTTCCTCGCATTGAATGTATCTTGCGTATGCCTGGGAGTAGGCTTCGATGAGCCGCTTGTTTACGAGGTTCTCGCAGTTCCTTTGCTTAAGCCACAGCCAGGTTTCTCGGTATATATCGTCAGCGCCAAGCGGAACTCCGTTCTTCTGCCGAGCCGAGAGATAGTCGCTTGGCTTCGGCATATCCGAGCCGTTCAAAACAGCGCCCTCCGGCAGGCCGACCGCTTCAAGCTCGGCTGTATCGAGCGCAGGAATATCGTTGCTTATGATTTTCACCGGAAGTCCTTTCTGCTTTTTCTCTGCGGCAGGAGCGGGTTTATCTCCGGCGCGTACCCGTCTGCCGCCTCTGTTTGTGCCGTCCTTAGCCATGATTTTCACCTCCGCAGGACAAGAAAAAAGGACGGTTCGCACCGTCCGAAAATATATTCATGGTTTAATACCCCGTTTGAACCCCGATTTTTGCGCACGAAGCCCCGGGCCGCTTTCCGCAGATTTGTGTTTTAGAGATTTTGACCGCCCCTACCGCCGTGTTCTTTCTCGTGACAGGAATAGCAAAGTGACATCAAGTTGCTCTCATCGTTTGTTCCGCCCTCTGACAATGGTTTCTTGTGATGAACCAAGTCGGCGGGGGTATATCTTCCGTTAGCCAGACACCGTTCGCACAGCGGGTGAGCCGCAATATATCTGTCGCGGATTTTTCTCCACGCGCGTCCGTAGCGTTCGTTACTGTTGTAGCCGCGCGAGAAGTGATTGTAGTGCGTGTTCATCAGCCGCTGATGTTCTTCACAATACACACCGTCTGTCAGCTTGGAACAAGCAGGATAGCGGCACGGTCGCTGCGGTCGTCTAGGCATAGTGTCATCTCTTTTCCTTTTTTGCTGATTATATCATACCACAAAGGGGCTACTGTAAAATAGTTGATTTTACTGTAAACTTTCAGGGACAGTGACTTCACGCAGCGCCTTGTGGTGCATTTTATAGATGTTGTCAATGCCGTAACCCATCTGCACAGCAATCTGCTCCCAAGTCTTGAAACACAGATAACGCAGTTCAAGCAATGTCTGATATTCAAGGTTGGAAACTCCGTGAATAACACCCGCAATTTCCTTTTTAAGGTCAACAAGCCTGTCTATATCCGCGTTTATCTCGCTTTCCATATCCACGATTTTGATTATAACATCTTCCATACGGTGGATATTTCTTGTGGAGTTGCCGGGCATATCGCTGAAAACTGTTGTTGCTTTACGGGCAAGCAAATTCAGCGAAGCAATCTGCTCCATCTTGCTGTTGATACGCTGGTCTATTCTGTACGCCTGCCCGAGATATTCCTTTGCTGTCATGCCGAAACCTCCTCTTTGAGCTTTTTCAGAAGCAGTTCACCGTTCAAATCCGTAAGAACAGAAAACCAGTTTGAACGGAAGAATTTCTCTATGCTCCTCTTATCATGCTGTGCCGATTTATCGTCCGGTGTATATCTAAGGCGTTCCACGGCATCACGGTAATCCTTGACCGCCTGTACAATTATGGCGTTTGCAAGTTCCTTGTATGCGTTCATTTATGTACCTCTGCTTTCACTGCGGTAATAAGTGCCGCCTGCGTTGTGTCCTTTGTTTTCAGAGCTTTCATAATCTGCTCGTCGATAGTGCCTTTGGCAATTATGTGTTGAATTACCACCGTGTCTGCGGTCTGACCCTGACGCCATAGTCTTGCGTTTGTCTGCTGGTAGAGTTCAAGCGACCATGTAAGCCCGAACCACACCAAGGTCGAACCGCCGCTCTGCAAGTTCAGACCGTGTCCCGCAGAAGCGGGGTGGACAAGAGCCACGGGGATTTTTCCGCTGTTCCATTCGGAAATATCTCGGCTAGACTTGATTTCACGGATTTCAAAGCGCTTTCGGATACGCTCCAAATCGTGCTTGAACCAGTATGCCACAAGCAGCGGTCTGCCGTTCATGCTTTCGATTATATCCTCCAATGCGTCCAGTTTTCGGTCGTGTATGTGAACCGTTTCTCCGACATCTGAGTAAACCGCTCCGTTTGCCATCTGCGACAGCTTATTTGAGAGCGAAGCGGCGTTTGCGGCGGTGATTTCTCCACTGTCCTCCGGCAAAACGAGGTCTTTTTTCAATCGTTCGTATTTCTCACGTTCCTTGTCGGAAAGCTGAACCGTGTATTCTGTGCATAGAAGTTCAGGCATTATGAGATGGTCAGTAGCTTTCATCGAAATCGTTATGTCGGAGATTTTGTCGTAAATCCGCTGTTCCGCATCGGGCAGCGGCTTGTAGCTGTAAATCACCATTCCGTTTCGCTTGTCCGGCTGAAAGTAGGTGTTTCTGTACTGCCCTATAAGCCTGCAGAGCCGCTCTCCCATATCCAACAGCTTGAATTCTGCGAACAAATCCATCAGACCGTTGCTTGCGGGTGTTCCTGTCAGCCCGACTATCCGTTTCAGCTTTGGTCTGACTTTCATGAAAGCCCTGAACCGTTTTGACTGATGATTTTTGAATGAACTCAACTCGTCAATGACCGCCACATCGAAATCAAATATCAGACCGCTTTTCTCGACAAGCCACTGCACATTCTCTCGGTTGATGATGTAGATATCCGCGGGAGTGCTGAGTGCTTTCAGCCGTTCTTGCTCCGTGCCAACGACTACGCTGTACCGCAGATTCTTCAAATGCTCCCACTTTTCGATTTCAGCCGACCAGGTATCACGAGCCACACGAAGCGGTGCTACCACCAGGACTTTATGTATCTCAAAGCTGTCGAAAAGCAGGTCGTTTATCGCCGTCAGCGTAATGCTTGTCTTGCCAAGTCCCATATCAAGCATAAGCGCCGCAATCGGGTGGGTGGTTATGAACTCTGCCGCATACCGCTGATAATCATGGGGATTGTATTTCATCAAGAATTTCTCCTATCTGTTCTGCGCTGTCAAGAACATACACCTTAAAACCCAGCTGATTCAGAAGTCTGTGTCGTGCCAGCTGAAGCTGTCTTGGCTTTTCTCCGGGTGCCTTAACTTCCACAAAGCCGATTTTACCACCATGCAGAAGTACGATCCTGTCAGGCGCCCCATCAAATCCCGGCGATACGAACTTTAATGCCAGACCGCCGATTTTCTTTACTTCCATCAGTAATTTATGTTCGATTATTTTTTCTCTCATAAGCTGCTCCTTTTTGCAAAGGTGCAGGTCTGAACAGGTCTATTCATAAACTTTTATATAGGGCTATTTTTTCTATAAAAACAGCCCTAAAGGGGATTTTATACCAAGACCTACAAAGACCTGCACCCTTGAGGTTTATTCTATGAAATCAGACTTAAGCTGAAGCCCCATTATTACATTGCCGGACTTGGTTTTCTTTCGCAGAAAACCCGCATTTTCAAGAGCCGTATAGAACTCGGTCGTGCTTCTGGTAAACTCACCGTTTCTCGCACAATACGCACGATATTCCTGGTAGAACTCGCCCGATTTCTGTATATAGGTTTTATCAACCTCGCAGCAATCCTCAATGAAAATGGAAAACCAGTCATTACTGTCACGGTAGCGGCCTATTGCGTCTTTTACAACACCCGGAACAGATATCCTGAAATTATTATTGATGGCTTTCTGAGCGCCCTCAATAATCCAGGACAGAACTGCTCCACCTGCGTTTTCATACAGATGGTCCGCATAGTTCTTGATATCCGACTTGCCATGTATTTTAGCGTTGAATGGTATGACGATAAGCCTGCGCCATGTACCGTCATCATTTGCGCCGACGCGGGGAAGATGATTTGTATACAGAACAATCGTGTGCGTAGGAGTGAATTTGAACGGATCCTTATACTTTTTCTCCGCAGTGATTTCATCAGTGGAACAAAGCTGCTTTACGATTGATGTGTTAAGACGTACACCCTCTTCAAGTTCGGCGGCAATAACCAGACGCTTCCCTTTAAGTTCAGCCATCTCGGGCTTCACATTCCGCTTACAGCCGACAGTCAGCGCATCGGCGGAGATGCTGCCGCTGTAACTGCCCAGGACCCTTGCAAGCACATTCCAGAACGTGGATTTACCGTTGCTGCCATCACCGTAAGCTATGATAAGCGCTTCCTGATAGACCTTTCCCAATGCCGCAAGCCCCACAATCTGCTGAACATACTCAATAAGTTCGTTGTCGCCACAGAAAATGTTGTCAAGAGCAGACAGCCACAAGTTCTTGTTATCATCAGACGGAGATACCGCTGTTATCTTTGTTATACAATCGTCTGCGCTGTGAGTTCTTGCGCCGTTGATTCCGTCACGAAGGTCATAAGTTGCGGCGGGGGTATTAAGCAGAAATTCCTGCGTATCAAACTCGCTTATATTGCGCAGAAGTATAGGTTTTGCCGCCTGCAATGCGGAAACTATGTATTTCATATCTCTGCGTTTCATAACGAAAGCCTTATACGCCAGCGCATTGCAATATTCAAAATATGCGTTTATGCTGTTTGCGTCAAGGGCTTTCTTCAAAGCCTTGCCGCCCTCTGCAATGATTTCTTTGTCAACTCCTGCTTTTTCAAGAGCCTTCTTCGCCTTTATCAACTCCGCCTCAGATTCAGCAAGCTGGCGGTCAAGAAAGTCCTCGCAGGCTCCGACTGCAAGCTGCTTTGACTCAGCCCAATGCGTACCGACAAAACGCATATAGTCGGTGGAGTCCGTATATACGAGTTCACCGTTATATTCTCTTGCCAGAACTTTTGCTTGTCCGATATCAGAGAAATCCTCCGGACACAGACCGAAATCTGCGTTATACTGTTCAGGCAAAACATAGTCGGGCTGTGTTTTTACCTTGCTATAGAATTTCTTTGCGCTGCGCCAGATGGTCGAAAGTTCAGCGTCATCAAGAGGAGGTACGCATTTTGCCGCTTCATCAACAAAAGACTGGCGCGCTTTATCTGTATCACCATATTTCTTGAGAACTCTTCCGGCAAAGCGGGATAAAGTAGCATTGCGGCTGCCTTCATGTATAGTGGTATCACCGAACTGCGCCTGCGGCATATCTTCGTCAAACACATCGTTGTAATAGACTTCTAAAAAGTCTGTTAGGTTCATAAAACCAGAATATATCTGGACGTTTGTGTCCGCCGTACCGAAAAAGAATCTGGCCGCATCAAGCGCCTGAGTGTCGAAATACGGAAACAGCGAATTTACCTGCTTTTTCATTTCGCTGTATATTGTCGGGGCGCTGACATAATCAATCGGGAAAAGCACATGGAATTTAGGTCTTGCAGCCTTTCCTTTCTTCGCTTTGTTATTTGAACGACTGTAATGAACGGCGAATGAAACGCCGGGAAATGCGTTTGCGACATCTTCGGGAGTCACCCAGTCTTCCGGATTTTCTGAATGGTCGTTATCACAGTCCACAGGCAGGCAATCGCTGCCGATGAAGTTGCTGTTGCTGCGATAACTGTTTTTATACTCGGCGCAAACATAATCGGTCAGGACAGCGGCTTTCAGACTGCTGTCGTCCGTGATATGATGAATGTGGGGGTATAAGCAGTTTGACGGAATTCCTGCTGTGTCTGCACTGTAAATCGTGAACATCAATCGTTTACCTCCTTGATTTCTTCCGTAAAATATCTGATACGGATTTTTCGCTGCTTAGCTTTTTCGATTTCTTCAGACATTCCCGTGGTTATTGTTCTTCCGAATACCCACAGTTCCCTGCACTTGGTAAGAAGAACGTAATTCATGAACATTGCCGTTTCTCTTTCATTTTCCTCATTCATAAACTGCGGAAACAAAAGGTGCGGCGCAAGGGGTATGCAACCTTTGTCTACTGCGTATCTGCAATAGCGTCGGGCATTCGCTGTATTCAGCCCGGTGTTGCCCGAGTAAGGCGAACAGATATACACCACAGGCTTAAAGTGCATTGCCTTTTCCGCCTTTATAGCGGCTGTAAGCCCTGCGTATGCGGTAGGGTCGGGATAGCGTTCGGAGTTATAGTAGCTTACATCACTCATTAAGTCACACCTCCCGCAACTGCTGTCAGCAGTCCGTTTACGAAGTTTCCGTAATCCTCCCGCCCGAGTTCCTGTATATCACTGATGTTATAATCGCTGTAGGTTGAGCGAACCTGTCTTGTGAAACCGAGTTTGCACAAGGATAAGGTCAGAGCCACGACATCATTAAGCGTCGGGTGGTGTCGGCTGAACTGCTCCCTTGTGCATTCGGGGCATATTACCTTTGCCGACAGCGGGTGGTCTTTCTTGGCTCTGAACAGTTCGTTCAGAGGAACGGGGACTTCCTTTCCGCATTTGCAGCAGACAGAAAAGGTGTTTCCTTCAAGAACGGGATTTTCCCTGTTGTTGTTTTTTGTGTAAATCATTTTTCTCCTCCATAATGAATTGGTTCGGATTATTGTCCTCACCTACTAATGGACAGGCAGTGATAAAATCCGAACCGCAATATTTAATCCTTTTTATAAAAGTTACATTCGTATCCATCGGCGCAGAGCGGAAGCCCCTTTGCCCATGGCGGAGTTCTACCCATTATCTCGCAGATTTCAGATACATTCGTATCTATCGGGCACTCGATAATAAGTTCATCGTGGACGTGGCCGCAGATACGATAATTCCGCAGCGCCCACATAGCATAGCAGAGAATATCCCGGCTGACCGCCTGAACGATGTTCTCCACGAATTTCGGACCATAGCTTTCAATGCGCTCCCACTTCTTTGTTGCCCCAACGCCCTCATAAGTGACCGATTCACCGCCGAATTTATTCTCGCCGATACGGGGTTTGACGTATGACAGCCGCCTGCCGCTCGGCAGCGTGATGAACAGCATTCCACTCTGGTAATCGAACCTTATTCCATGTGTATCTGAACGGCGTCTTTGTCGTATTGTATCCTTCACGCAGCGGTCGACTTCCCACCAAAACCGCACGATATTCGGATTGGAACTGCGCCACATATCCACAAGCGGCTGAAGTTCGTCCTCCGTCAAACCCATTTCCAATGCGCCCATAGCTTTCAGAGCGCCGACCGAACCACCGTAGCCGAGAGCCAGTTCTGCAATTTTACCTTTCTGCCGCAGATGTCCATTGACACCGTGCTTTTCGACAGGTACACGAAACATCTGACTTGCTGATGCGCAATAGATATCTCCGCCGGACTTGAACACGTCAAGCCTCCATTTCTCGCCAGCAAACCAGGACAGCACTCTTGCTTCGATTGCTGAAAAATCGGAAACTACAAATTTCATTCCCGCTTTCGGCACAAATGCCGTGCGGATAAGCTGCGAAAGCGTGTCTGGAATATCATCATACAGCAGTTCCATGGCTTCGTAGTTGCCGCTTTTCACAAGTTCCCGAGCCTGTTTAAGGTCGGGGATATGGTTCTGCGGGAGGTTCTGTAACTGTATCAGCCGACCCGCCCATCTGCCGGAACGGTTTGCGCCGTAAAACTGAAACATTCCGTGCGCGCGTCCATCGGAGCAAACAGCGTTCCTCATAGCCTGGTACTTCTTCACCGAGGATTTTGCAAGCTGCTGGCGGAGTTCCAGAACCTCTGCAAGCTGCGGCGGTGCGGTTTTCAGCAATTCGGAAACAGCTTTCTTACCGAGAGTGTCTGTTTCAAGTCCGTTCTCCGAAAGCCACTGCTTCATCTGCTGAACCGAGTTCGGATTTTCGAGCGAAGTAAGTTCCTGCATTTTTGACGAGAGGAGCGCTTTTGAGCATTCATCAAACCGTATTGCTTTCTCAACAACAGCCATATCGAGGGCAATTCCACGGTCGTTTATCTGCTGGTCAAGGCAGTATTCCTCCCACACAAATTCCGGCACAGGGAACTTCCGCAGCTTGTTCTGTATCGACATTTCAACCTCGACATCGCGCTTGTTGTATGCCTTGAACTGCGCCCATTTTTCGGGAGCGTGTCGGGGAAGATTTCGCATTCTTCCACCGTTTGCCTTGGTAGGGGCGCACGGAACGCAGAAATACTTGATGAGTTCCTTGCCCTCTTTCAGCTTCTGTTCCGGTAGTCCTAGAACGGCTCCTACGCCCTCAAGCGACAACGGAAGCCCCATATATGCCGACCATATCATCGAACATCTCCACGAAGTCGGGTCAAGGTACTCTCCTAACGATAGACCGAGATGTTTTGATAGACACATTCTCTCAAAGGTAGCGTTGAATGCCCATTTGATGACAGAATTGTCCGTTAATGCAGACAGAATATCTGCGGGGATTTCCTCACCCTGTGCAAGGTCGTACACCGCGACATCGCCGCCGTTCACTGAAACTCCGAAAAGGAGTATCTCAAATGCGGGTGACTCAACATATCTGTACACACCGCATTTTGCGAGGTCAATATCACTGAATGTTTCCAAGTCGATACTTAAGGTTTTTATCTTTTCCATAGTTCACCTCAAAAAGGGCGGTAAAGCTAGTCTACCGCTCGATTGATTATCAGATGCACAGCAGTCTGAATGTTTCCTTGCCTTTAGGGGTTATCATTGTTTGAGTATCCGTGTATCCCGTTTTGTCGTTGACGAACTCCTTCATTTCAAACAAACCGCTTTCAACGTATGCAGCATACGGTCTGAGCTTGCCTTTCTTGGTGCGGAAAAGATAACCCTTGTCCAGCAAGAAACGCACAAAATCATTCTGCCTTATGCCGAGTTCCTTTGCTGTGTCACGAATTCCCGTGAGCAAGTTCCTGTCAACGAGCATATCGAAATAATCTGCTTTCGGCTGCATTATCTGATTGGAAACAGTGAGCTGCGCGTTCTTCGCCTTTTCTGCTTTCAGACGGGTAGCAAGTTCGATGAGAAAGTCCGGTGAAGTAAGCGCCTGTTCCAGAACATCGTCCGTCATGTATGCTCCGTTCTTGCGGATAGAGGGCAAAACTTCATCAAACACCCAGCGTTCAAAACGCTCTGCTCCGGGCAGCTTGCTGTGAGCGATAAGGCGGTAAACATTGCCTTCCGTGATAAACTTTGCCTGCTGCTCTCTGCCCATGCTGTCTATGAGGGGGTAAATCGCCACCCCATTTTCTTTGCAGTGCTGAATAATCGCTTTCTTCGGGTCTGCATATCCCAAAGCGGCTGCAATATCCTTTCCGCAGAACAGCACTTCGCCGTTCTTCTGAATGGTGCGGATTTCTCCGAATTCCGTGTTGTTAAAAGTTGAAATTTCCATGTAAACCTCCATAAACAGCCTTCCCACCCACCCGACAGTATCAGACTGCCAATAATATTACTTGTGATCGTGCTTGCGGCGCTGCTTGATTATCTGCGCCAGTGAACTAATCATAGTGATGAGATTACCGATGACCGTTCCTACCGAAATGCCAAAACAAGCGGCAAGCATAATGCTTTCAAACTCTGTCATGCCGCACCTCAAGAAAGAAAATCATCGTCATCATCTGTTGCAAAATCGTCCTCGGCGCGGGTTCTGCCGCCGAGCGGCTCACCATCGCGAATCTTCTGCAGGTTGTTCAGACCGCAGGCGATACCCTTGTTGCCGTTGGAGTTGAATGCGTAAAATGAAATAGACGCTCTGCCGTACACGCCGCTGTAAACCTCGCTGCGCTCCAGAATGGGACTGCAGTTAGCGTCCACGATACCGGGAGCGGTTGCAGAATTAGCGTTGATGAAGTAGCTGTTTGCGTACGCTTCATCATCAGGGCGCTCTGTATCACCGTCACGGAGTGGATTCTTAATAGCGGGAAGTGCAGGAACGGAGCGCCCGTTGCCCTTGAGCTTGGACTCGCCCTCCTTGTAAGCCGCTTCGATAGCCGCCTTGATCTTCTCTACCGTCTTGGTATCCGACTTTGGAATGATAAGTGATACGCTGAACTTCGGTGCGCCGCCGTTGATAGACTTAGCTTCCCAGACGTTTGCGTAGCTGAATCTTGTGTTGGGTCCTGTGATTACCTTTGTAGGGTTTGTGAACTTTGTCATGTTAATTATCCTCCTTGAAATCTTCGTTTGCTGTATTTATCGCCGGGCGTTTGTCCGACATAGGAACTAAGGTTGGCTTGCCCTGCGGCTTTTCAACAATCCCGCCGAGCAGTTCGGTAAATTTCTTCTTTCCGAGAAGTGCGGTCATTGCTGTGATACCGAGAACGCTGTGTTCATAAGGGTCGAACCCTGCTGTCTTTACCGCTTCAACAACGGCATTTTCGTCTGTGTACTTGCGATTTGAGCGTCCCTCCACAACCTTGAAACCATCGTATGCAACACCGCTGAGCGCCTGCCGCAGAGCGTATTCTTTAACGTCCGTCACCCAAGAAACGAGTTCGTCTGCTTTGGCGAGAATCGCGGCAATTTCAATGTTGTCAAGTGTTGCCGGCGGTTCAAAGTCATATCTGGCAAGTTCCAGATTGTATTCAGCGCGTTTTCTGCAAGTCTTTCTGGCCTTGCAGAAACGGCAATGATCGCCCGCTTTGAACTCACCCTCACCGTTCCACGCCTGCTTTGCAGCGGGGACGAGTACCTCATCAGCCCATTTCAGAAGTTCGTCAATGGAAATCTCCCAAGTGTCGCTGTGGCTGAGTCTTGGCTGGAAAATGCTCATTCGTACCGTGATGATGTCGTATAGACACGAGAACATCTCAAAAGCGCCGAGTGCATAAATGCGAAGCTGGTCATTACCTACAGCTTCAACCTTGATGCCTGTTCCGTACTTAAGGTCGCAGATGTGAAGAACGCCGTCTGAAATGATAAGGGCATCGCAGGTACCGTAGCATTCAGGAACATACTTTGAGCAATCGACTCGCTGTTCCACAAAAGCAGATGGGTTATTGAGAACTCTCATCTGCTCGGCTACAAACGCGACATAGTCATCGGTGTACTCGTCCATTGAGGTATCTTCGCACTTGACGCTTTTATCTGTGTAGCCGAGATAATTATTGAGTTTGTTCTCTGCAATGATGTGTGCGAGAGTACCTTCATCGGCATAAGGTGATGGCTTGTCCTCCATAAACTCGATAAGCCTTACGCTTGGCGGACACTCAATCCATCTGTGGCTTGCAGAAGGGGAAAGAAGTGCGTGGCTCATTCCAAAGACCTCGCTTCTTCCAAAATTGCCGGATACTCGGCAGCCGGAACTTCAGAGATTTTCTTGTACCCGTGGCGGAGTAGCATTGCCTGGATTTCCTGTGTATGCCCGTTTCTCGCAAGGCCTGCAAGATACGCACGTACTTCTTCCAGCGTAGGCGGCTTTTCCTCGGGTTCAGGTGTTGACTTGGTTTCCTTCTTAGGAGCAGATTCTTTAGCGCCGCTGTACAGCTCTCTGATTTCGTTAATGCACGAAACGAGCGCCTGAGCGTGTTCTTCGGCTTCCTTCAGAATGGAATCCAACTTTGACATTTTGCTCATTGATTTACCTCCGTTCGTTTTATTAGGGTTGTGTACCCTTGTCGGCGATTATCGCCTTCACCTCTTACCGGACAGGCTAAATAAAAAACCGAACCGTTTTTTCAGAGATTTTCAAAAAAATTTTTAATCTCTTCATTCTCCAGAAGAATAGCACGGAGTTTTTTTATGCGCTTACGGATTGCTGCGTCTGTTACACCGCACCGGGCAGCAATAGAGCACTGCTTTTCTTTGCGAATAAGCGCTTTGCACAAGTCTTTTAATTCGTCCGGGAGTTCCGAAATTGCCTTATGTATCGCATCCAACTCTGCTTTCATGATTGCGGTATCCTCAACAGAAGTATCCGGGTCGGGAATTTCAAAAGATACGCTATCTTCGGTTGTATATGCGTCTATTTCCGTGTTGCGTTCCCGATTTCTTGCGATAAGACGCTCCTGCGCCTTGAGGTCGGCTGCATTATCCTTACCAAGCCGCTCACCGAGTTCGTTGCGGGGCAGGCGGACAGCCATGTACTGGTCGGGTGAGTAATACCATCTCTGCTTGAAAGGGCAATCCTCGGAAGCAGGCTCGATGGAAAAGCACTCTTGTCTTGTTGTTACGATACTGCTTCCGTCAGACAGCATGACGCGGTATTCCTGATAGCTGAGTTTCTGATAGTTCTTCATAAAAAACCTCCGTTGTCGATAGTTCGAAACGGAGGTCATCACAGCTGCAAAAGGGCATAACAAAAGCACCGCAGTCCCAGGAGAATAATCTCCGTTTCGGATTGCAGCTGGCCAACCCAATAGGCAGCTGTTTTATTCTATTGTCCGTAATTGCCGTTGGGTCACGGGGATCAGTCCGTGCGGCAAGGACGGTTTGAAGCGACTCTTTCAGAACTGTGTCTTAAAAAGTCAGCATCGAACATTGTATTGCTTAATGAACTGCAATAAACTGCAAATATTCATGTATATACATAACCATGATACCACTGGTTTAAATGCAAAAAACTGCAAAAATTAGACAATGCACGTTATTTAGAGGAAAACAAAAAAGGGGTTATACAGCACGCAAAGTGCCGTATAACCCCGATTGGTTCTTCAATACTCCCGATTGAGCATTGGTAAAATATTAAATTTGCTTGCTCTTTTTAACAGCGTAGACGGAAAGTGTGCCGTCCTTTTTTTGCTTAACTTCAGCATTGTCACCTTTGCGAGTAATCTGTTTTATGGCATCCAGCACTCTTATGTCGCTAGGACTGATGCTTTTAAAATTCTGCAAATTGTTTATAATATTTTCTGTCATTCCCAATCCTCCTTAAAATGGGTAATCATCTGTACTTGAATCGTCTGCTATATCATCTTTCATAAAGGCATCAATTGCATTTCTAAACGCACCCGATAACTGTGGGTGTCTTAATGCTTCACTAACCGTATTGTAAAGGTCTGTTAAGAGTCCAGACAAAAATTGGTCGTTGTGTGTTCCGCATAGACACTGCCCTCCTGAATTGTCCATCATCCATGCTTCTAGAGCAGTTGCATTAGAGTCATTTACTTGATGCACAATTTTTACAATATTCATAAGATACAACCTGACGCCATTTTTAAGACGAACATTATAGCAATCACCGTTTATCACAGTCTGGCAGCCAAAAGTTTTAGAAACAAAAACTGTCTTGTCAACTTGATCAGGATAATCTGTTTCAGAGGGAACGTAGCAGGTTTCGTAACTAAACAGAGGATGATTAACAAAGCCATTTATATCTGGTTCCAACCTATTTAAATACTCCTGCGATTCTCTCTCCCATGATATTTTATCTGAAGCGGTATCGGCCTTCAGTTTCTCAAAGAAAGATACTAAATATTTCTCCGTTGGTGTTAACTCGGAAAGTGGTATTTTCATAATTGTATCAATGCTGGTGTTCAAGATTTCTGAAACACGGAACAAAAAATCTATTCCTGGTTTCGAATTCGAATCCTTACTGTTTCTGGAAATATATCCAGCACTCACACCTGCTTGTGTTTCAACTTCTCCAACTTTTTTCCCTTGTTCCTTGATTAGGTAGGAAATATTATCAAATATCAGTTTCGAATTGAAATTATCGTTCATTTTGTAAACCTCCTTTATCACCGCAACTATATTATATCATAGTCTTACCTATCTGTCAATATGTTTTTGTAAATTTACCTATACGTCAATTGCTGATAGACACATATACAAATAAGTCAATCATTTATAAAATGATATTTGACTTTATTAAAACCGGCTCTGCTAGTTACTGTTTAGCAGTCAACCCAGCTGCTTCAAGAATACGATATATTGAACCATTAGAAAAAGCGTTACATGCCGAAATACACTTGCTGAAATTTGTTTTTTTCTTAACAAATTTGAGAATTATATTGTATTTATGCGAGATTGATGTTATAATAAATGTGGATTAGTTTGTTATGTCTGTTACAAAGCTTGCTAAAGACGAATATGTACGGTTGGAGGTCTTTGTGAAAATCTGCTGTGCATTGAATGTTGATATTGGTGATATCGTGGAAGTCACCAAGGGTGATTAAAGTTATAAATAAATTGAGTTTGTTTTTAGTAAAAGTTCGTAGCCATGCTGCGCTCTTTTACCCCCATTAACTTCCGATAATTTTGAGTTATCGGAAGCAACCGAAGGAGGCATTGGCATGGGCGACCTTATGAAGAAACATGAAATGACTGAGGAGGACATCAAACTTCAGTTCATTACCCCGGCCATTGAAGGCGCTGGCTGGGACAAGCAGAAGCAGATTCGCATGGAGTACAACTTCACGGACGGTCGTGTCATCGTCCGAGGAAATGTCACCGCCAGAGGAAAGAGAAAGCGCACAGACTATCTGCTTTACTACAAGCCAAATATCCCGCTTGCTATCGTTGAGGCAAAGGATAACCGACACAGCGTTGGTGCTGGGATGCAGCAGGCCATCGAATACGCCGAGGTGCTGGACATTCCGTTTGTGTACAGCTCGAATGGCGACGGTTTCCTAGAACACGATATGAAAACCGGCAAAGAGCGTGAACTGACGCTTGAGCAGTTTCCCTCGCCGCAGGATCTTTGGCAGCGACACATTGGGGACGAGCACTTCACGCCGGAGCAGGAGCAGCTCATCACCGAGCCGTACTATTTCCAGCCGGGTGATAAGACCCCTCGCTACTATCAGCGCATCGCCATCAACCGCACCGTTGATGCAGTAGCCCGTGGGCAGGATCATATCCTCCTCGTTATGGCGACCGGTACCGGCAAGACCTATACTGCGTTTCAGATCATCCACCGCCTTTGGAAATCCGGTCGCAAGAAAAAGATCCTGTTCCTTGCTGACCGCAATATCCTCGTTGACCAGACCATGCAACAGGACTTCAAGCCTTTTGCAAAGGTCATGACGAAAATCGAGGGCAAAAAGCTGGACAGCTCCTATGAACTGTACCTGTCCCTCTATCAGCAGTTGGCTGGTGATGAGAACGAAGAGCCGTTCCGTGCATTTCAGCCGGATTTCTTCGACCTCATCGTCATTGATGAGTGTCACCGTGGCAGTGCCAAGGAGGATTCCCGTTGGCGCAGAATACTCGAATACTTTCACAGTGCCACGCAGATCGGTATGACTGCTACGCCGAAGGAAACGAAAGAGGTATCCAATATCTCTTACTTCGGTGAACCCATCTATACATACAGTCTGAAACAAGGTATCGACGACGGCTTCCTCGCTCCGTACAAAGTCCTCCGTGTCGGCCTGGACAAAGACCTGGAAGGTTGGCGTCCCACGGCAGGACAGCACGACATCTACGAGTACGAGATCGAGGACCGGGAGTACAACACCAAGGATTACGACAAAAACCTCATTATCGATGAGCGCACCGCCGCCGTGGCGAAGCGTATCACTCGCTTTTTGAAAGAAAAATGACCTCATCAACAATGGCTCGTTGCTCGGTCGAGGTTTTGCGGAGATAAATGCGGGTGGTTTCGATACTTTCATGTCCCATAAGGTCGGCGAGGAAAGCAATGTCGTTGCAGCGCTCCAAGAAGCTCTTTGCAAAGCGATGGCGGAAAGAATGTGGGTAAATGACCACCGGGTCGATGCCATACCGGACTGCCAGCTTTTTTAGCTGCCCTGAGATGCCTCTGGTGGTGATTCTGTCGCCATATTTATTCAAAAAAATGAAGCCGCTTTCTTGGTGCTTGTTGCTCAGCCAAGCAAGAGCTTCATTCTGTAGAGCTTTGGGTATGTATATTCGCCGGAGCTTTCCTCCCTTCGAATATAGATCCAAATGTCCTAACTTGATGTGTTCCACCTTGATCTGTATGAGCTCGCTGACCCGTGCGCCGGTTGCTGCCAAAAAGCGTATGACAAAGTACCAGAACAGCTCGTTGTCCCGTTTGAGACAGGTTTTGAAATACTCATAGTCTGCCTCACTAATAACATTTTCCAGAAACGCTTTCTGTTGCACCCGCACAAACGGCATTTTCCATCCGTCTTTGCCGATGCTCTCTAAGTAACAGTTGATTGCTCTCAGACGCAGATTAACCGTTTTGGGTTTGTAGCTCTCTATCAGCCACATCTTATATGCCCGCAGGTTCTTTTTTGTAATACCGTCGTACTGCGAGCTGTATTGCCGCAAGGCAAAAAGGTACGATGATATCGTGTTTTCCGAGAGGTTTGTTCCTCTCAAGTGTCTTTCGAATTCTTCTATCATAATGAAAGACCTCCTTTCACTATGATATTATACCATGTATATTTTACAGCCCTTTGACAAGCGGAAGCAGTTCTTCAATTCGCCGGACAATGCGGTGTTGCTCGGCGAGTGGAGGAATTGGGACAAAGAGTGAAGTCATTGTTTCTGTACCTACTCTCGGCATTTTCACACCGTAGGTGATGCTATTGATCAGGTTGTCAACATATGGGGACTTCAGATAATTAACAATGTAATCCGAAACAATATCTCCATACACACGGAATGGTATAATTTCTGGAGTGCAGATTCCATCAGAAGGCGCAATTAAAATTTTCAAGAGGTATGGCCGCAATTTACTATAAAGAATATCACCCTTTTTAAACACGGTCTTATCACCAATTGCTTTCCGTTCGCCGACTGTTTTGTGTTCAATGAGCTTGCCACCCTTTTCGATGTCTTCCAGATCAAGCCCCCAAACTGATGAATCGACATTTGTGGCGTTTATTTTCTGCTTGGTTTCTGCATAAGACGAAATGTTTCCAATCCGTGTCCAGCACCAGTTTTCCGGTATCTCAAACGGCAGTTCATCGTCGATACACCGCTCCACGCCATCCAACTTCTCATAATGAGAACTTTACAAAGTGGAGGCCACAGCAAAAAGTCGTTCAATTGCTGATACAATCCGTTTCTGCTCTGCAAGAGGCGGAACAGGGACGAGAAAGTCACCAACCTTTGAAGTAGAAATATGCACGATGATGTCGCCGGTTGCTGTTCTGCGCTTCAGCTCTATGCAATACGGTGATGCCATATAATACACCAGATATAGAGGATTTATTCTGTGATGAGTCCAAAATGCTAAATCGCCACCCGCCGCAATTTGTCCGTCTCCAAGGAACGCTACTGCTTTTGCAATATCTACTTTGTTTTCTCCAGTCAATGTGAACACTACATCGCCAGTAGTAAAGTGCAGGCAGTCTTTATCAAGAAACGCAGGGATAAATGATGCTGTGTCAGCAAAAGAGATTTCATAGGTGGTGTAAATCTCCCCATAACGAATGCACGGGCATCCTTGTGCAGCAGTTTCTGTTCGCTTAATACCGCGCCCTCTAACCATTGTTCCTAAACTGGAAGCTCGACACCAGCACCAGCTTTCAGGTATCTCAAATGGTATCTCTGCATCAATGCAAACCTCTTCCGAGCCACGCTTTTCATAATGAGAATTATCCCGTCTGAAAATAATGGATTCGTGCTTGTCCTTTTTGATTTTGCCTTCCTTGATGAGCCGCTGTTTCTCTGCCCGGATACGCTCCAGCAGAGTCTCTGCAGGCTCGTCAGACGGGTCTTGCGATACCAGCTTACCCTGGACTGCTTCTTGCAAAATCGACTTTTTGAGGGTTTCTGGGAACTCTGTATTAAGCGCTGTTATTCTTTTCTCAGCCCGATCATAGCTACGGAGAAATGGTAGCAACCTATTGATGGCATCGACGATGCGATTTTGCTCCGCTAAAGGTGGAAGAGGAAAAAAAATAGCGTTCAACGCAGTTTGGACGAGGTGCTTAATTGTCATCCCCTTACTGTAAGTATCAAGAATCAGATTTCCTTTGTAGCACTCCAAAAGGAGTTGAAAAAAATACGGATTGATTCCTCCATAGAACCTAACGCGGTGGAGAGCGTTTTGGTAGTACATCTCTTGTGTAGATTCCCAAACCGCAGAACGGCCAACATCACCGCCCTCACAAATAAGAAGGTCTCCGGGTTTTAAGAGATATTTGGGTAACTCACCTTCTTCGAGTCGAGCCTCTTTCACTGTCGTTAAGTCAATACCGTCCCAGTAAACATTTATGCTGCAGAGATACGGTTTGAGTTCACCTTTATTTTTTGCCTTATCCAGCGTTTTTCCCAACGAGCTTATGGCAATAGACTTCAGTGTTACCCACTCCCACGAATCAGGTATATCAAACGGTACCACATCCGCCAACGACCGCACCTCATCGCCTATTTTCTCATAAGGAGTATTATCGGCACCGTTTAAGGCTTAATTCCAGTGCATTTATAATAGGTAAAACAATATTTTTGCATTTCAGTGCAATAACTTAACCCGGATTTGATTCTTCCTATGACGGTATTCGATCTGAAAATCTGATTGAATGGCTGATTTCGAAATAAACGAGCAGGGAACTTTTACAGATAAACTTCAAATGTCGGGCAGTAGTAGTCCTTTTAGTAGTAAAAAGCAGAACTGAAATCTGCACGTTCACACCTATAAATTGTTAATTTTTATTCCATATACATCAGGGAAAGCAACTTGCTTTCTCTGTTTTTTATGCTGAATCGGACTTTATTTCATGCCGTTATTCAGCAGTTAGTTAGCAGAATTCATACTGCAATATGTAAATATATGGTGTTTTTACTACCATAAAAAAACTCCAAAATCACGCTTTTGGAGTTTCACAGTATCTTTTCAAAAATCAATCGGTAGTAGTATTTTAGTAGTAAAAGGTTTGCACAGCCACCACATCTTGCAGCGATTTGCCGCTAAAAAGCCACTCAAAACATTGACATCTTACTAGTGCCGTGGCAGACGAAAAGTATCTTGTACATCTGTGTTGTTCCTTTCAAAGGGCTTTGTTATGCGCTTTACTGCCGCATTTTGCGTACCGGCAGATTTTACGAATTTGCGGTTGATTTCACAGAAACACGGCAAATCGGGGCAAATTGCGGACGCGTATAGTAGTCAGATAGTAGTAAAAAACAGAGGTTTTACTACTAAGGGTTTTGCGCGGGGAAAATCAACGCTTTTATTATGGTAACCTCTAAAAACCTTGTTTGAGTAAAAATGTGTATAGCACACCGACTGCTTCTTCAAACCTCCTCGTAAGACATACAGCCTTACTTCGTCGGCTTTCATCGCATTCGGCGCACTCTACCCATTTTC
>ENA-UAYF01000276-UAYF01000276.1-human-gut-metagenome-genome-assembly--contig:-NODE-276-length-30609-cov-5.752307_pt1 | contig 30609 bp, 28 predicted proteins | sample MGYA00244017_ERZ654600 | MGnify/ENA primary metagenome ERZ654600 (study PRJEB26926, sample SAMN06164490) | human gut metagenome | biome: ENVO:00009003; feature: ENVO:2100002; material: ENVO:00002003... | reverse complement strand
GCTGTACAATTTGTTGCAAGCACACCTTTTTTGACACGCTGAAAAAGACGGCTTTGGCCGTCTTTTCTTTTTATACTTTTAAATTAAACAGCCGGCAAAAGATGCCATTTTTGCCCGTTTTTCTCCAAAACCGCCATGGCGATAAGGACCGTCGTAAAGCCCACGATGCCGCCCATGGCCACATCGCTTAAATAATGCGCGCCCACGACCAGCCGGGTAAACGCTACGGCCGAAGTGTACACAAACGGCCCGGCAAAAAGCAGAACATACCTTTTGCGCCACTTTTCGCTTGCATACGGCAAAAGCATGAAAAGGTAGCTCATGGCGGCGCCGGCCGTGTGACCGCTTGGGAACGACTTGTTGCCGTTGATGCCGTTGATTTGATACCAGGGCGTGAACGCGTCGTAACTGCCGGCGGCCAGAAGGTCGCGAAAACGCACGCGCCCCCAAAGGTATTTCATGCCCTCGATCGCGCAAAGCTGCACGGCCATGACCACGATGCCGGCCACAGCCAGCGTGCGCAGCGCGGCCGCCGTATCTTTTGAAAGGCGGATCTTAGAGGCAAACAGCAGCACAAAAAGCCCAAAGCCGACGCCCCAGAGGAGGCTGAACGCCATGCGGTACTGCTCCACAAAAAAGTATTTGCCCACATAGTAGCCAAAGTAAGCCGAACCGCCGATCGCGATCAGAAAACCGGCCGCCTTTTGCCACTTTTTTTCACAGGTGTAAAACAGCACCGTGCCGGCAAACGGACAGATCAGGCGCGACGGCATTTCGCCGGTGTTCTGCAGCCAGACCGAAAACGCGTCGCCGGGATCGTTCAGCCAAATGTCCAGCTTCAGATCCACAAACGCACCGGCGATCAGCGCACAGACCGACGCAGCGTAGAAAAACAAAATGTACGGCCGATATTTTTTGACCATGTTTTTGCCTCCTTTCGGCAAAGCAGAAGTTAATCAGATGAAAGGTCCAATCCGGTTTTCAGCGCCTCAAACAGGCTCAGACCGCTTGCCCGCGCACGGTCGCCCATACCGCACCAGACCATAACGCCGCCAAAGCCAAAGTCGCGCGTATAGGCCGCTTTGCTGCGGATCATGGCACAGCTGTTGAAATAGTACGGCCGTCCGTCAAAGGTGCCCGTGTTTTGCCACGCGTCACGCACATCAAACCCGCTGTAGTCCCTTTGCGCCAGCTTTTTACGGTCGCAGGTGTTGCCGTAAAACGGCACGCCGAGCAACAGCTTTTTCTTAGGGAAGTTCTTCTTCAGGAAATAGGCTGCGCTGAACACATGGCAGCTGTAAAACTCCGCATGGTAGCGGCGCCGGTTCTTCGGCCAGTCGTAAGCCATGACGTTGACAAAATCCAGGCTTTCTTTCGCCGCAGGCTGCAGCCAGATGTTCCACGGCGCAAACGCCGCCGAAAGCAGCCGCCCGCGGGGCAAAAGCGCCTTTTTCAGCTCGACCAGAAGCTTGCCGTGCAGCCGCCAGATGTGCGGCAGGTACGGAAATTCCCAGTCAAAGTCAATGCCGCAGAAATCATACTTTTCGCAAAAAGAAACGATATTTTCAATCAGCGTGCCCAGATGGCGGCGAATGGCAAAAACCGAATCGCGGTTGGAAAGCCGCCCTCTTCCACTGGTACTGGGCGGATTTAAAATACAGTACCAGATACGCACCGGCCGGCCGCCGATGATTTGGCGAAGCGCCGCCAGTTCGCGCGTGAGCGTCTTTTCATCATACTGCAGCTGGCCGTTTTTCAAAAAACGAACGCCGCCGATCAGGACCAAATCTGTAATAAGATCCAGATCACGCAGCAGATCCGGATCGTCCGTACGGCTGCTGAAATAGTTTGAACCGGTATCCAGCGGATAATAGACCGTTACGCGAAAATCCTTTTTCGCGCCGCGGTGCAGGCAGTAGGCCTGCAAAAAGCGCAGATGCACTGCCCGGCCGGCCTCCCCGCGCACCGTCAGCACCAGCGCACAGACCTGCGCCGTGTCGAACACACAGTACAGCATCCGGCCGATGCCGTCGCTTTGGTAAAGCAGCTGCCGCTGCCCATTTGCATCTTCCCCATAAAGAGAAACCGACACACAGTTTGCGCCGATTTCGCCAAGCGCAACGGTGTTGACCGCCGTTTGGTGCGAAAAAACCAAACGCACCTCTTCACCGCCGGGCACGCGCTGCCCCTTTGCCGCACCGGGCACGGCGTTTTCCAGCGCGGGAAAACGCGTGCAGGCAAACCGCAGCGGCTTTGCGCCGGGCGGCGTACAAAGTGCGGGCAGCGTCGCATCTTTCTGCTGCATTGCAAATAACCCCCAAAGAAAAGAATAAAATTCAAAAGTGTGAACTACGCACTCCCCGTGCCTGCAATATGCGGCAGGCCGGCGGTCACTGCGTCAGTGCATAGGTATAAGTATAGCCGTCTACCCAGCGGCTTTCGGCAAAATTGCGCAGGCGCAGCACAACACGGTCGTCATAAACCTCCATCTGCCAGCCCATGCCGGCGTCGATCAAGTCGCCGTACAGGCATTCCTCGCCGAAGCCCGGCACGTTGACATAGACCACATTGTCCTCCTGCGTCAGACCGTTGCCGTTTTCATAAATGCCCATATGCAGATGGCCGGAGAAGTAAAACACCTGCGTGCCGCAGCTGTGCAGGATCGAATCGAGCTCTGCGCCCTGCGGCCCGACGTCGGCGCCCGGCCACTTGTGCTGAAATTTGCCGTCGATCGGGTTATGGTTGAACACGAACGCCGGTTTTCCGGCCGCAGCGGCCTCAGCCAGCTCGCTTTTGAGCCAGGCAAGCTGTTCGGGCGAGTGATACGCCTGCACCTTGCTGTCTGCTTCGGTCGCCATTATAATCAGCTTGTAGCCATGGATGTCGCGGCTGAAATAGGCCGTTTCATTCGGATAGCCGTAAAAATCGCGGTTATACTGCATAAAGCGGCGGAAATACTTTTCGTACTCGTTTTCCTTGCAGAGTTCATGGTTGCCCGGTGCGATCAGCACATTGTCCACCGTTAAGTACCGGTGCATCAGACCGTAGAGGATCAGATACTCGACCTCCTGCCCGTTCATGGTGTTGTCGCCCACCAAAACGGCGGCGTCTACCGGCGTTTCGGCGCCCGAAATGTCGCGAAACGCATTGGCGTGGTTGACGAAGCGCGTGCGGTTATTGCCTTCCATGTGGCCGTCTGAGAAAATACTCACATTGAGCCGGATCTCGTCCGGCTGCCCGGCCTGCATGGGCGAAATGGCCGTGGCCTCCCATGGAAAAAAGACAAACAGCGTCATAAACACGGCAATCAGCCGGCGAAGCATTCCGATCATAATTATATACCCTCTGTCCTTACACAAAAAATATGCCAAAATGCCGATTTAATTATAGTACAATATTCTCCGCTTGACAATCCGGCGCACAAAAATTCATCGGTTTCTACAACAAACAGACCGCCGTTTTATGCAATATTTCCAGAACACCGGGCGCAAAATACTTTTGCCCTGCACATTGACAGACCGGCACGCCTACGCTATACTGAGCTTGGGATACTGAACCGAAAAGGAGCCGGCCGTATGCGCAGACCAAACATCCTTCTGATCACCTCTGACCAGCAGCATTATTCCATGCTGGGCTGCCAGAACGCAAAACTGAAAACACCGAACCTGGACAGTCTGGCCGCCGAAGGCATGCTGTTTGACCGCGCCTACTGCACCAACCCCACCTGCTCGCCCAGCCGCTCCAGCATTCTGACCGGCATGTACCCGTCGCACCACGGCTGCTGGAGCCTTGGCACCAAGCTGCCGGAAGACGTGCCGACCCTGCCGGGCATTCTGCGGCAAAACGGCTACAAAACAGCGCTGATCGGCAAAGCGCACTTTCAGCCCACGGCCTCCACGCCGCAGTACCCTTCCCTGGAAACACTGGAAAAAGGGCAGGACTTTGCTTTTTGGCGCCAGTTTCACGACGTTTTTTACGGATTCGACCACATTGAGCTGCTGCGCAACCACACGGCCGAGCACTGGGTGGGCCACCACTACGCCATGTGGATGGAGGAAAACGGCTTTAAAGAGTGGCGCAAATATTTCTTCCGCCCGACCGGGCGCATGCGCCAGAAAGCGATGGGCAGATGGAAGATACCCGAAAAATACCATTACAATACCTGGATTGCCCAGCGCGCCTGCGCGCAGCTGGATACATACAAAAAAGACGGCTCGCCCTTTTTCCTGTGGGCCAGCTTCCCGGACCCGCACTACCCGCAGCTTGTGCCGGCCCCGTGGGACAAAATGTACAGCCCAAGCGACATGGAGCTTGACCCTTTTTCCTTTAAAGAGCACGAGAAGAACCCGCCTTACTTCCGCGAGGTGTTCAAGCCGTTGCCTAACTTTAAACCCTACCGGGAAAGCGGCTACGGCATACACGGGCTGTACCGGCACCTTTACCGGCCGAAGGAGCTGAAGCGGCAGCTGGCGTATGCCTGGGGCATGGTGTCGTTCATGGACAAATACATCGGCAAAATCCTGGACCGACTGAAAGCGCTTGAAATGGACGAGAACACGATCGTGATCTTCACGACCGACCACGGCGACCTGTTCGGCCAGCACGGCTTTCGCCACAAATGCCTGTTTCACTACGAAGATCTGCTGCGTGTGCCGCTGATCGTGCGGTACAAGGGCTTTACCCCGCCCGGCGTGCGCAGCGACGCGCTGCAGTCGCTGTGCGACCTGGCGCCGACGCTGCTGCACCGCTGCGGCATTGAGATTCCCCCGCAGATGCAGGGCTTTGACCAAAGCGCCGTGTGGAGCGGAAAGGAAGCGCCGGCCCGGCCGTGGGCCGTGTGCGAAAACCGGCACGAGCCGCACACGCTTGACCTGCGCACATACATTGAACCGCGCTGCAAGATCACCGTGCACGAAGGGCACGCCTACGGCGAGCTTTACGATTTGCAAAGCGACCCGAAAGAGCACCGCAACCTTTGGGACGAAGCAGACAAACTGCCGCTGAAGGCCGAAATGCTTTGCCGTTTTCTAAAAGCCGAACTGCAGAAAAACGGCGAAGAAGAAACCGGCTTTACAGACGGCGGCTACACCCTGCGCATCGCGGCAGACGGCGCAGACGCAAACGACGGCCTGTTTCAAACCGAAAGCCGCGAAAACATGTGGCAAAACCCGGCGTGCCTGCAGATAAAAACGCGGCTGCTGCTCGCCTGCCTGAACGACCGGCTGAAAAACGAGCCGATCCCGATGCCGCGCATTGCCAGTTCCTGACAGAGCACAGCCGGAGCCGGCGCTTTTCACCGGGCAGACAGAATGCCCGGCAGCAAAAGGCTTTACATATACCCTCCCAAAAAACCATAACATGTACCGTTGTTCCAACTGTACAAATCTTAACCTAACGGAGGCAACCATGGACAAGGCCGTTTCAGACTTTCTGCAAAGAAACTTGCCGGATTTTAAAGATGCGTTTACCGTACAATTTGAAAAAGGCGAAAAAGACTTTTTCTGCATCACGGCGCAGGACGGAAAAGTCCGGGTAAAAGCGAACAACTACATCTCTGCATTTCACGGCATTTACTGTTACCTGAAAAAATACTGCAACGTGCAGCTTTCGTGGTGCGCAAACCAGCAGATACATATTGACCGCCTGGAAATGTTTTCCGGTGAATACCGCAAGCAGATCGAGCAGAAGTACAGGGTCTACATGAATTACTGCACGCTCGATTACTCTATGTGCTGGTGGGATTTTGCCCGCTGGGAAAAAGAGATCGACTTCATGGCCATGAACGGCATCAACATGCCGCTGGCCGTCGTCGGCACGGAGGCTGTCTGGTACGAAACGCTGCTGGCATTCGGCTTTACAAAAGACGAGGCGCTCGGTTTTATTTCCGGCCCGGCGTTCTGGGCCTGGCAGCTGATGACGAACATCGACAGCTATCTGCCCCCGAAAAACGAAAAGTACGTTTACGAGCGGCTGGAGCTTGGCAGAAAGATCCTGAACCGGTATCTGGAATTCGGCATGCAGCCCATTCAGCAGGGCTTTTCCGGCCATGTGCCCACGCTGCTGAAAAAGAAATACCCAAAGGCAAAGATCCTGATGCAACGAGGCTGGTGCCTTTACCCGAAAACCGCGCAGCTTGACCCGCTAGACCCGCTGTTTTTTGAATTCGGCACCGTATACCTGCAAAAATTGGAAGCGCTTTTCGGCAATCACCACTTTATTGCCTGCGACCCGTTTCACGAGGGCACGCCGCCGAAATCCAGCAAAAAATACTTAAACGATGTGGGCAAGGCCATCAACCGGCTTTATGAGAGCTTTGACGCCGGTTCCGTTTGGGTCATGCAGGCCTGGACGATGCGCAAACACATTGTAAAAGCCGTGCCGAAAGACCGGCTGCTGATCCTGGACCTGAACAGCGAGAAAACGCCGAAAAACCAAAACTGCTGGGGCTACCCGGTCATCTCCGGCATGCTGCACGACTTCGGCGGTAAAAATTCCATGCAGGGCAAGCTTAAAAAACACAGTGAAAACGTATACAGCAAGCTGAAAAACGGCGGCGCAAACGTGGTGGGCACCGGCATGTTCATGGAGGGGATCGAGCAAAACCCCGTTGTTTACGATTTGCAGTTTGAACTGCTGACGGCAGCTAAGCCGATCGACCTGGACAAGTGGCTTGACAAATACATTCTGCGCCGTTACGGCAAGTACAGCGATACCCTGCGAAAGGTCTGGGACCTGCTGCTGGAGACATGCTACCGCAGCGACGGCTACAAGGAAAACGGGGTCGGCTCCGCCATTGCCTCCAGACCGCAGATGGTACCCAAAAAAGCCGGCCCGTGCTGTAAAAACAAGCTGTATTACGACACGGCAAAATTTGAAAAGGCGGTCATCCTGTTTTTGTCCGTCAGTGACGAATACAAATCGTCTGACGCATACCAGTACGACCTTTGCGACCTTATGCGCCAGGCCATGAGCAACCGCTTTTACGATACGCAGCCGCAATTTGCCGCCGCTTGTAAGAAAAAAGACGCCGCAGCCGCAGAAAAAATTGCCCGCGATCAGCTGAGCCTGCTGGCAGACCTGGACACGCTTTTGTCGCACCGGAAGGAATTTTGCTTTTCCCGCTGGATAAACGACTGCCATGCACTGGCAAGCGACGATGAAGAAAAACGCTACTTTGATTTGAACGCACGCACGCTTTTGACCTCATGGGGCGACATCCGTGCAAACACCTCGGCGCTTTACGACTATGCTTGGCGTGAATGGAGCGGGCTGATCAAAGAGTATTACTACAGGCGCTGGAAAATGTTTTACGAATATGTGCTCAACTGCCTGAACAACAAGAGAATGCCGCTGCTCATCACAGGCGACGGCTACGTCGGCCGGTTTTGGTATAAAACCTACCCGTTTGGCAAAAAGCTGAACCAATTTGAGCTTTCCTGGTTAAAGGAATACCGCGAATATGCCGCGCCCATGAATTCAGACGTGATCGGCCCGGCAAAGAAATACGCCAAAAAGTGGGGCCTGTAAAAACTGGCACGCCGCTGAAAGCCGGGCAAACAGAAAACACAAATACGCAAACACAAGAAAAAGCGTTGAAGCCATAACGGCTTCAACGCTTTTTGCACCCTTATCAGAGCTCTGTATTTCACAGCCAAGCGGCAGCTTTCGCTGCAATTATTTGGTGAGTGCAAAAGTTTTGTTTTCTTCGCTGAGTTCAACCGTTTTGTTGCACGCCAGCCAGGTCATGCGCTCAAACGGCGTCTGGCCGCCATGGCTCGTGCCCGTGCCGCCGTGGTCGGTAGATATGATGATCAGCCAGTCCTCCTGCGCCGTTTTTTCAGCGCCCTGCGGCTTTGCCACATACGAAAGCACCTGGTAATAGGTGGCCGCGTCATCGATCTGGTGCGTATACTCCGCCGGCAGGCCGGTCTCGATAGCCGAAACGATGTCGGGCTGATAGCTGGTGGACGTGTGCTCGCGCCAGGAAGTGGTGAACGAGACTGCCCTGCCCGTTTCAGCAATTTTGGTCAAAAACGTTTTAACGTCCGGGTCTTTTGTCTGGCCGTTGTCGTCAATGCCGTTGTAATCGGCCCAGCCGCCCGTAAGCATCGCCATCCAGCTCGGCCGCGCCGAAACGAAACCAAACTTTTTTCTTTTTCATACATATCCCCTCTTTATAATCTTTTGGCCGCCGTCTGCAAAACGATTTGGTCACAAAGCAAAATCCATTTTTACATACAGCACTGCCATTTTGATTATAGCACCCTTTTTGGCGGCAGACAAGAAACGAAATACGGCGCATTTAGAACGATTTACACTTTTTCGCATGCGCGGCGAAGAAGACCCGAAAACCGACAAAAAAGCGGAGCCGGCACAAAACATGCCGCCCCGCATTTTGGCCCGCCCGGCCGTCAGGCACAGGCATTCACGATATCGTTGACCAAATTCCAGTAGATGGTGGTGCGTCCCTCGTAATTGCTGGTGAACGCGATCACAAGCTCCAGCTGCGGCACAACAAAAATATACTGCCCGCCATGTCCCTGGGCAAAATACGCATCGTAACGTGCGTCGCCAAACGTACGCACCCACCACTGATAGCCGTAGTCGGCGCTGCCGGAGTCGCGTGCAAACTGCACGGTCGTGGAATCCTGCACCCACTGTGCGGGCACCACCTGCGTGCCCTGCCAGTCGCCGCCGTTTAAAAACAGCAGCCCGAAGCGCGCCATGTCATAAATATCCATCTGTACGCCGTTGCCGCCGTCTGAAATGCCCTGCGCATCTGCCGCAATAGAAGCGCTTTCCATGCCGACCGGGCCGAAAAGGTACTTTTTAGCAAACGAATCGACCGATTCGCCGGTCACAGCCTGCAAAATGGCGCACAGCAGATGCGTGTTGCCGGTGGAGTAGCTGAAACGGGCGCCGGGTTCCGACACGATCGGCAGCGCATAGATATATTCAAGCCAGTTGGGGCTTTCGCGCCAAGCATCCCAAAGTGCGTCGTCTGTGGTCTGGATGCCCGAGGTGTGCGTCAGCAAATGGCGCACCGTGATCTGCTGCCAGCGTTCGTCGTCCAGCTCCAGCACGCGCGGCAAATAGGCGGAAATCGGTGTGTCTACGCTTTCGATCAGCCCCTGTTCCACCGCAATGCCGACCAGGGCGCTCGTTACACTTTTGGAAGCGGAGTGCAGCACGAACACGCTCTGCGCGTCGTAACCGTCCTTATAATATTCATCCACGATATAGCCATTTTTCACAATGACCGAAGCCAGCAGTGGAAACGAGTCAAACGTGCGGTGCACCTCTTCCAGTACGTCAGGATCCAGCCCCTGTTCGTCGGGAGACGACTTCTGCCACTGCCAGGACGGCTGTGTCGTCGTTTCCGAGGTGGATTCGGCAGACGGCGCCGTCTGCACTTCCCCCGTCTGCGCGCCGCGCGTACAGGCGCACATGCCGGCAACAAGGCAAACCGCCAAACAAGCGGAAATTATTTTTTTCATAAAAACGCCCTTTCTGCAAACGCCGTGCGCGCCACCGCCCCGCGTTTAACGTAAATTTTTGCAATATTCTTGCAATTTTATTATAACGGCCGCAATTCCAAATAGCAAATACTTATAAACTATGAAAATCCATAGGAAAAGCGTATATTTTTATGCGCACAAAAAGGCAAAATTTTTCATTTGTAAAACGGCGAATCCGTCACACAATACTTTTGCAAACGCAAAAACTTGAGTAAAGGAGTGTGCACGAATGGCAAGCAACAAGAGTGTTGTTCCCGAGGCGAAAGAAGCTCTCAACAGATTTAAGATGGAGGCTGCCCAGGAAGTCGGCGTAAACCTGAAGCAGGGCTATAACGGCGACCTTACGTCTAAGCAGGCCGGTTCTGTCGGCGGCCAGATGGTGAAAAAGATGATCAAGGCTTACGAAGAATCCATGAAATAAGTCCACCACAAAAAACAGTTTTAAAGGATTGGATCCGGCGGGCGCTGCAAAAGCAGCGCCCGTTTTCCGTTTGTTCCCCTGTGCAAATGGCCAAAGGCCGCGTTTTGCGCGTTTTGCCGCTTGCTGCATATCATGGGTATGAGAGGTGATATTTATGTGTGGGATTGCCGGTATACTCAATTCCAAAATCGACTTAAAAGAGGAAAAGCAAAAAAACATACTGGAAAAGATCAGCGAAAGCCTGAAAAGCCGCGGCCCGGACGGACACGGCGAATACACCGAGCACCATGCGGCGCTTTTGCACCGCAGGCTTGCGATCGTAGACCCGGAGAACGGCCGGCAGCCGATGCGCTTTGGGCCGTACATCATTTGTTACAACGGCGAGATCTATAACACTGCGGAGCTGAAAAAAGAACTGGAGGACGCCGGGCAGACATTTGAAACGCACAGCGACACCGAAATCGTTTTAAAGGCCTGCGCCGTATGGCAGGAGGCGGCTCTTGACAAGCTCAACGGCATTTTTGCCTTTGGTGTTTACAACACCGAAACGAAAACGCTGCTCGCCGCGCGCGACAAAATGGGCGTGAAACCGTTTTACTACAGCACATCCGGCGGCGGTCTTTCATTTGCAAGCCGCGTGCCGACCATGCTTTTGATGCCGTTTGTGCGCCCCGTTGTGGACGAAGACGGCCTGAACGAGATCTTTATGCTGGGGCCGGCCTCCACGCCCGGCAAAACGGTGTTTAAAGACATTGCCGAACTGCCGCCCGGCCATTTTCTGAAATACCGCGACGGCGAACTTTCCATATTCCCCTACTGGCAGCTGAAAGCGGCCGAGCACAAAGAAGAGCCGGACGAAACGATCGAGCACACGCACTTTTTGCTGACGGACGCCATCCGGCGCCAAATGATCAGCGACGTGCCGATCTGTGCCTTTCTTTCCGGCGGGCTCGACTCCTCAGTCATCTGCGCCGTGATGCAAAGCGAGATGAAAAAACGCGGCGAAACGCTGCACACATTTTCAGTAGACTATGTGGACAACGACAAATATTTCCAAAAAAGCCTGTTCCAGCCCAACAAGGACTCCGACTACATCGGCCAGATGGCGGACTACATCGGCTCCAGGCACAAAAACATTGTGCTGAAAAACGAAGACGTGGCATCTGCCCTGAAAGACAGCGTGCTGGCCAAGGGCTACCCGGCGTTTGCCGACGTGGACTCGAGCCTTCTGCTGTTTTGCCGCGAGGTCAAAAAGGAGTTCAAAGTCTGCCTGTCCGGCGAATGCGCCGACGAAATTTTCGGCGGCTACCCGTGGTACCACAACGATGCGATTTTGTTTGAAGACACGTTCCCCTGGTCACGCAGCACCGACGTGCGCCGGCAGATACTGAAAAACGGCCTTTTGCCGCACGGCGACGCCTACGCGCGCGCCCGCTACGAAGAAACGCTTGCTATGACCGACAGTCTGCCGGGCGACACGCCGCGGGAAAAACGCATGCGCGAAATGTTTGTGCTGAACCTGCAGTGGTTCATGCAGACGCTTTTGATGCGCAAGGATGTGATGAGCATGGAAAGCTCGCTGGAGGTGCGCGTGCCGTTTTGCGACTGCCGGCTGGTCGAATACGCCTACAACATGCCGTGGGAGATGAAGTCGCTTTTCGGGCGCGAAAAAGGCATTGTGCGAAAAGCGTTTGAAAACGAGCTGCCCTACGACATCGCCTGGCGCAAAAAAAGCCCCTACCCCAAAACGCACAACCCCATATTCTTTCAGGCCGTTTGCCGGCTGGCCGAGGAAGCGATCAACGACCGGGGAACGCCGCTTTGCGACCTGATCGACCCGGCGCCGGTGCACGCGCTGATGCAGGACGCAAACGCCATTCAAGACCCGTGGTACGGCCAGCTGATGCGCGGTCCGCAGATTTTGGCCTACATTTACCAAATCTACGTTTTCTTCAAAAATTACAATGTTGAAATCACAGGTGTATTGTGATATAGTAAACTTGTGAAAAAGTACAGAAAACGGAGCTGTAAAACGAATGACGAACCACGAATATATTGAAGCCATGCAGATGCGCCGTTCCAGACGCACGTTTTTGAACAAAGCGCCCGCCCCCGAGGTGCTTGACGTGCTGAAGCAGTATGTAGACTGGATCAACGAAACGGCCGGGCTCAACTTTGTGCTGTTTGAAACGGGCAAGGGCCTGTCCTCCATGCTCAGCGGCAGCTTTGCGCTTGTGGCCGTGTGCGGCCCGGACACGCAAAAGGCGCGCGAGGACTGCGGCTACTTTGGCGAACAAATGGTGCTGGAGGCCGTGTACAGCGGCCTCGGCACCTGCTGGCTTTCCAGCACTTTTAAAGAGGAAAAGATCTTTCAGCTTTGCAAGCTGCCGAAAAAAGTGCGCCTGTACGCCGCCATTGCATTCGGCTATGTGCGAAAAGAACTTTCGGCAAAAGAAAAAATGATCCGCCGGGTCACGCACAAGACCTCCAAACCGTACCAGAAAATGTTTACCGTATGCGACGAAAAGCTGCCCGACGAATACGTTTTCGCCATGCAGCAGGTGGAAAACGCACCGTCCTCCGTCAACCGGCAGCCGGTGCTGTTCCAGTTTGAAAACGGCGTGCTGCACGCCGGCGTGCCCGAACCGTATTCGGACCAGAGCATCGACTTTGGCATTGCCAAGTTCCACTTTGAAACGGGCATGCGCGAAAAAGGCATAAACGGCAGATGGACCTCTGCCGGCAATTTTGAAACCGGGCAGCCGGCAGGCATGCCCGAACCTTCAGACAGCGCTGCAAAGGAGGGAGTAAACGATGTCTGAAACCAAAACCGTAAAACCAAATGTACAAAAAACGCCGGACGCGCCCAAAAAGAAGCTGACCAAAAAGCAAAAGATCGCCGTGATCGCTGCATCGGTCATTGCCGGGCTGCTCGTTCTGGCCGTCTGCGGGGGGCTGATTTGGCTGCACATCTACTGCACACCGAAGGAATACGAGATCATCGCCACCGGTGAATCGACCGACGAGATCCAGATGATCGCGCACCGCGGGTTCAGCGCCATGGCGCCCGAAAACACCGCCCCGGCGTTTGAAGAGGCCGGCAAAGCCGGTTACTGGGGTGCAGAGTGCGACGTGTACCGCACCGAGGACGGCGTTTGGGTCATTACACACGACCCCATTACATACCGCATGATGGACAAAACGGCGTTCATTGAAAAAAAGACCTATGACGAACTGCTGGAATACACGGTGGACAACGGCAGCAACATTGAAAATTACCCGAACCTGAAGATCACGACGCTCGACGAGTACCTGGAGATCTGCCGCGAATACGGCATGAAGCCCATTATTGAGCTAAAGGGCAAGAACAACACCGAGCACTACGACGAGATCATGGGATCGGTGCAGAAATACGATATGGAAGAGCAGACCTATTTCATCTCCTTCCACATTGAGAACCTGCAGAAAATGGCCGAGCTGACCGACACCTGCCCGCTTTGGTACCTGGTAAAAGTCATTGATGACGAGGCGATCGAAGAGGCAAAGGCGCTTGGCCCGAACGCCGGCATCGACTTTGACGGCAACCGCGAGGAAAACACGCAGGAAATGGTGCAGAAATGCGCCGACGCCGGGCTGCAGCTGGGCGCATGGACGATCGACGACCCCGAAGTGATGCAGCAGCTGATCTCCTGGGGCGTGCACACCATTACGACCAACTGCCTGACGTACTGAAAAATCAACAAACCAACAGGCACAAATCCCGTGCCGCTTAAAATCACAAAAAACACGCCGCGCAGAAATTCTGCGCGGCGTGTTTTATTTTATAAGAGCTATCCAAAAGTGCAAATTATTGAAGAATGATCATTATGCTAAAAATGGATAGAATTACGCCAATCAATGCGCCGGCGCCGCTTCAAGGCAAGCTGGATATGCCGCTCCGCTGTGCTGCGTGTCCGGCCGATATGTACGCCGATCACGCGCTGCGGCTGGCGCAGGAAGTAGTACCGGAAAATTTCTTCCTGTGCCTGCTCAGGCAAGAGGGCAAGGGCGGCGGCAAGTTCCGCATGGTACAGAACGGCAGTCTGGCCGCAGGCGGTAAAAAGATATTCTTCAGGCTGCTCCGGCTCGGCAAGCTGGACAAACTTCTCATTCATCAGATAGTCAAGGGAAAATTCCCGTTCCCACCTCCGGCGCAGCTTCAAAATTACATCTATGGCGGCGTGACGAATAACAATCTTGCAAAAGGCATTGAATGTGTACTGGATATGCACTTTATAGGCTTCATCTTCGGTTATGGAAATTCCCCCTCTCTGATAATAGTGCGGGGCGGCAGCACTCCTTGCTGTCGCCCCCTTGATTGCCTGCCAGCAAAGGCGGGCGGGGCTGTCAACGGCGGCGCGGTATGCGCCGTTCATCTTGACCGTTGACTGGCTCGGCTGGCTTTGCTAATCAGAATTAAATTTATAACCATAGCCAACTACTGTTTTTATATATTCGTGTCCTTTACAATGGGGTTTCAACCTTTTGCGTATTTGAAAAACTGTGTTTTCTACTGCGTGTAAATGATTATTGGTTGGTTCATGCCATATCTTTTCATAGATTTGTTCCTTTGTAAATGTAATTTGAGGCGATAAGTATAGCATGTAAAAGACCTCAAATTCATTTGCTGATAAATACACTTCCTGCTCACCTATCATTACACAATGTCTTTTGACATCAACATATAAGGCACAATTTGTTTGCTTTAATCCCCAAAATTTTCTGGCTGATAATCTATCAGTTGTAACTTGTTCTATCAGCAAGGATAATTCATTAAATTTCCTGACTTCTCTTATTTTTTTATATAGATAGATAGTTATAGTACGCCCGTATATATCGTTATCAAAATCAAAGATATGAGTTTCGATTGAAATGGCTTTATCGTTATCAAGTGTAGGTCGCATTCCAACATGGGTAACACCATAATATGTCTGACTATCCAATAGGATTTTTGCCACATATACACCTGTTTCTGGTAAAGTCGCGTGTTCGTCTACTTCTATATTTGCGGTAGGTGTCCCAACGTGCTTTCCGATTCCTCGGCCATGCACAACAGTTCCCGTTATCGTATAAATAGGTTCCATATTTTCCTTTTCTTTCATAGCTATCCTCATATAATTCCATTCATTGATAAAATGATTAGGATACAAGTAATAATAATCATAACAGCCAGCAAGATTAACCCATTTCGTTTTTGTTTACTATTTTCTTTCTCCGACACGGCAACATAACCGCTTTTCCTTAAGGCTGTAATTACAGGTTTATATAGCAAAAATGTTATCGCAGAATTTAACACACTTTTTAACAAATTGAAGGGAAGAAATGCCGGGAGCAGTAATTCTACAACCGCTTCTCTTGGGTATCCCATATAAAGCGGTGTAATCAGGTAATTCCACAACATCATAACTGAAATCGTAGTTACACACCCAACGAAAAGACCAATTACTGCGCCAGACATAGTCCGCTTTTTCTTATAAATCGCAGAAGCAGTACACGCAAAGGAAACCGTTTGAACAATATTCATAATGCAACCTAAAATTCCTGTGTCACTAACTGTTATCATTTCAATAGTTGCTACAATAACCGATACAATGCAAGAAGTCATCGGCCCCCAAATCAATCCACCTAAAGTAACTATAACGTCCGACGGGTCATATTTCAAAAACAATATGACAGGTATTCTTCCAACGGCCATGATTACATATGTAATTGCACATAGCATACCGATTGTTGTGATTTTTTTAGTTTTGCTGTTCATATGAATTTCCTCCATTGCGTAAAAAATAGCACCTAAAAGGAAATGCCTTTTGGGTGCTAAAAATTTATAGAACGCAAAACATGATGTGGCTGTTTTGAAATCCTATATTATCTTCTTTTATCCAGACTATACTGTTGGTTTTGGAATTGCACCAAATCATGCGTTTTCACGCTCGCGGACTTTACCGCCAATCGGGAATTTCACCCTGCCCCGAAGACACTTCTATTCAGTTGTTCATATCAAGAATACCTCTTATATCGAACATCTGCAATAGTTCTCGAAGATTTCGGAAACATTTCGGAAGTGTATATGTGTTCTGAAGATAACGGAATAATGGGTGGCTGTCTATCAAATTCTTGTGTGTGTTACTTTATGGCACATGAGCATTATTTTCCTGCAGGCAGCACAAATCCTCCACCGTTGTGCCGAAGACCTGTGCCAATCGGTAGGCCAGCATGAGCGATGGACTGTACTGCTCTTTTTCTATGGAAATGATCGTTCTGGACGAAACGTGCACCCGTTCGGCCAGCTGCTGCTGGGTCAGCCCGGCCGCCGTGCGAAATGCTTTCAACTTTGTTTTCATTTTTCTCCTTTTGCGCAGCATGAAGTGCGCTTCATGTGAAGTCAGCTTCATGTCAGCACATAAAACAGCGCTTGTCAACATGCGCGCCATATAAAAAAATCACCCGGGTCACAATGCCGGGTGATTCTGCGTTTATCTGTTTTTCGCACACATCAAAAACAAAAATTCCGGTCGATCAGCTTGCGCACCAGCGCCTCGCTCGGAAAGTCCACATAGACCGTGCCATAGTACTTTTCAGGGTCCAGCGGATATTGCAGAAAATAGTGATTGATGATTTCAGCGTTTTTGCGCGGCCCTTTCAGCCCGCCGGCTGTAGACAGGTAGTTGATGACATATGTGCCCCCAAACGGCCGGGCCGCATCCAGAAACGGGCGGATGCAGTCGTGCCAGCGCGGCTGGGGCTTATACTTATAGCGGTCCTGCACCAGAAAGCGCACGCCGTTTCCGCACTCGAGCGGCAGGGGCTGCGGTTCAGCCGTGTCCTGCTCCACCCAACGGGAAAAATCAAGCCCGCTGTTTGCATCGGTCAGGTTTTGGTCGGACGCATCTTTTTTGCAGCGGCGGATCAGCACGATCTTGCCGCGCGCTTCACCCAGGCGCGGCACACGGTTTTCGAGGAACCACATTTCGGCATGATCGGAAATATAGGTGTAGTAAAGATTGGCAAACGCCTGCTCATAGTCGCGCCCGGCATCATCCTTAAACTGGAACACGATACATTCGCCGGGGTTTTTACGCAAAAACGCATAACACTGGGCAAGCACATCGGCCATGTCCATCTTTTCACCGCTGTCGGTGCGGGCGCAGACAGCACCGTGTATCATCAAAAGCCGCCTTCCGACCGGGCGCACGCGGATGTCGAGCGCACGCACGCCAAGAGAAAGCTGCGAAGCGATCGACATGGACTGACAGCAGAGAAAATGTGAAAATGCTATATTTTTTGTGACGCAGTCGTGCGTTCCGCAAAGGCACAGTTCATAAAGCGGTAAATCGTCCGGCAGCAGGCGCATCCAGCTGTTCAGGTCATATTTTATCATCTTTTCCCCTCTTTTCTTATCTTATTATAAAGTCCGAAAAGCACAAAATCAACAAAATTCAGCTGCCGGATTGAAAAAATTGCAGCATCATGCTATAATCTTCACAGCACAAAGTGGTGGGCGGGATAAAAATGGTTTTACTGGACAAAAGCGGTATCCTCACAAGGGACGACGACAAGACAAACGTGCGCTTTGCCTTTGACGTACCGGCAGGCACGCAGGCGCTGCAGATCGAGTTTGCCTATTCGCCGAAAACACTGACTGACCCGGAGCTTGAAAAGCAGATTTGTGAAACGGCGCTCAAGAAATACAACGGCGCCGTGTGTTACGACGAATACAAGCAGTATTTGCCGCTGAAAAACCTGGTCACCCTTTCGCTGGACGACCCGGGCGGCTACCGCGGCGCGGCGCACCGGCAGGATCCCCGCCAGATACATACCGTTGGCGCCGCACAGTCCTCTTACGGCTTTACAAACGCGCCGACACAGCCGGGCACATGGTACCTGACCCTGAACGTGCACTGCGCGCTTTGCCGCATTGACTACACCGTAAAAATCAGTACGAAAACAGAGACGGAGGTGCGCGCATGAGTTACCTGCCGTGCGAGCTGCACTGCCACACCCGCCATTCAGACGGCGCCTTTACCGTGCGGGAATTACAGCAGGCCGCGCTGGACGACCACCTGGCTTTGATCGCCCTGACCGACCACAACACTGCAAGCGGCGTGCCCGAGGCAGACCAAAGCCTTTTGCCCGTGGTCGGGGGCATGGAATGGACGACTTACTACGGCCACATGCTGGTGCTGAACGCCGGGCACTTTGTGGACTGGCGCAGCGCCAAGCCCAATAACATTGACGAAAAAGTGGCCGAACTGAAAGCGGCCGGCGCCGTTGTGGGCTGTGCGCACCCGTTTCAGCTTGGGTCGCCGATTTGCACCGGCGGCCGGTGGGAATTTCGGGTGCAGGACTGGAGTCGGTTTGACTACCTGGAGATCTGGCACGACGCATTTACGCCGGACAACCCCGAAAACGAGCAGGGCCTTGCCCTGTTTACCAACCTTTTGGACCGCGGCATAAAGATCACGCCGACCTACGGGCGCGACTGGCACAGGCCCGAGCCGCCGGAAAACCTTTACGGCTGCACCTATCTCGGTATTGACGGCGCGGCCACGCCTGAACACGCGCTTGCGGCGATCCGCGCCGGCCGCAGCGTGGTCTCGAGCGGTGCAAAGCTGCTGTTTCGCATCCACCAAAAAGGCAGCACCTATACCCTGGGCGACACGCTACAGGGCGGCAACGCCATTTTCAGCTTTTTTACCGACCTGCATTCGCGCGAGAAAAACCGCGAAAACGCGAACATAGAATACAGATCCATTAAAATCATCACGCGCGGCGGCCGATGTGTGTGCGAAACGGCCGTTTCCGAACGCCATATACACCTGAAGCTGGAGAAACACAGCTGGTACCGTGCCGAGCTTTGGGGCACGATGAACGGGCAAAAACTGCCGCTGGCCGTTACGGCGGCGGTTTATACAGAATAAATTATAAAATGCCGGATACACGGCAAAATCACGGAGGGGCTATGAAATCATTTACACTGAAACTGAAGTACAAAGTTGATGGCAGAAGCTACACGGCAACGGCCGCCGAAAACGAGCATTTCACGCTGAAGCTGCGCCGCAAAGGGCACTGCCTGTCTGCACAGATCACACCGAAAACGCCTTTGCAGATCACGGACTTCACCCTGCAGACGCACTACGTTTACAACAGCAAAAGCCGTATTTTTGCAAACGGCTACCAAAGCTGGACCGACAGCATGGAATACACGCCGCAGCAGAAGATGAGCGAGCTTTCCAAGCTGGCCGAAGTCTATATGCGAAACCCATTGATCGCCGCACGGCTGGGCTTTAACCGCTCGGGCGACCTGACTTTCCACAAATATCCGCGCACACCCGGCATTTTTTACGGCTGGTCGTTCGGCTATGTACGCGACGGCGAACGCGTGGACCTGTTCGGTTCGCTTTCCGAACGCAGCGGCTACACCTGCCTGACGTTCGATTCGAACCGCAGCCGCATCTACATCAGCAAAGAGCTGGATGGCAAAACATTTGACCAAACGAGCGAGCTGCTGTCGCTGTTCACGATGTCCGGCGGCTACGACGAGGTGTTTGACGCTTACTTTGCCGAGATGGGCACCCCGGCGTGCCGCTTCGGCAAGATGAACGGCTACACCACCTGGTACAACTATTACGGCAACATTGAATCGCGCCAGGTCAGCCGCGACCTGACGAACCTGGCCGAACTCGGCGAACCGGTCGACTGCTTCCAGATCGACGACGGTTACCAGGCTGCGATCGGCGACTGGCTGATCACCGACACCGAAAAATTCCCCCAGGGCATGAAAGCCGTGGCCGACGATATCCACGCCCGCGGCATGAAAGCCGGGTTGTGGCTGGCGCCGTTTGCCGGTGTGAAAAAATCGGTGCTGTTCCAGAACCACCCCGACTGGTTCATTCACGGCAAAAACGGCAAGCCGTACTGCACCGGCCCGAACTGGGGCGGCTTTTACTCGCTGGACATTTACAATCCCGGCGCACGCGACTACCTGCACCATGTGTTTGACGTGGTCTTAAACGAATGGGGCTACGACATGGTGAAGCTGGACTTTTTGTACGGCGCCTGCGTGCTGCCGATGCACAACAAAACGCGCGGCGAGATTATGTGCGACGCGATGGACCTGCTGCGCGAATGCTGCGGTGACAAAATCATTCTGGGCTGCGGCGTGCCGCTGATGCCGGCCTTCGGCAAGGTGGACTACTGCCGTATCGGCGCCGACATCTGCCTGAACTGGGTGCAGCGCAAAAACGTGCCGCGTGAGGATGTTTCGACCCCGCACGCCGTTTGCAACTCCATTTTCCGCCGCTGCCTGGACGGCCGCGCCTGGCGCAACGACCCGGACGTGTTCCTGCTGCGCGACGACAACATTCAGATGGACTTTGACCAGCGCAAGCTGCTGGCCAAGATCAACTCCACATTCGGCAGTCTGCTGTTCATCTCTGATAACGTAGGTGATTATACACCGGCACAAAAAGAAGCGCTGCACGAAGCATTCAAAGCTAAAAAGATCAACATCCTTTCGGCCGAACTTATCAGCGACACCGTGATGCGCACCGAATTTGAAGAGGACGGACAAAAAATCACCCTGCAGTTTGACATCCACAACGGCAGACTCGTAAATTAACGCAAAAGAGGCACAAAAAAGACTCGGGCAATGTTTGCCCGAGTCTTTTTAATACAGACACACAAAATTTAACGGATCACTTTTACATTTTGCAGGCGTACATCCTCGTCGGCCGGGTCTGCGGCACAGCCAAAAAAGCGCACGAGTTCCAGGTTTTCCACATCCTCGGCGTCGATCGCGTGCTTATAATCTTCGCAAAGATTGCCCCAGGATGTTTTGGTCTTTTCGATCAGCACATCTTTCGCATGGCGGATAAAGAACGCGGAATTGCTGTACTTTTCCACGCCCCATTCCAGGCACGGGCGCAGATCGTAAAGGCCGCAGGGCCATTTGCTGGTTTTGGTCAGCTCGATACGGCAGTTTTCAAACGTGACGTCTTCGATCGCATTGTCGCGGCTGCCGTGGATCAGCACGCCGTTTTCGCCTTTCGCCGTGACGTTGAAGAAACGGATGTTTTGGATGTGGCCGCACTTCGTGTTTTCGTCGCGGTCAAACGAAGTGATCGTGATCGGTTCCGCCGTGCCCCACCAGTCCGGGCAGAAGCGGCGCGTTTCGATCATAATATTCGAATAGCTGACGTTTTCGACATTGCCGCCGTCGCGGATCTGGATCGAAAGGCCGCGGTTCGAGCGGCTGATGATGCAGTTTTGCACCAGGATGTTGCGAAAATCGCCGACGCCCTCGGTGCCGATCTTGATGGCGGCCGAAGTCGAGACCAGGGTGCAGTCGGAAATGACGATATTTTCACAAGGTCCGTACTCGGCGTTGCCCTTGGATGTTTTGAGGCAGATGCAGTCGTCGGCGCATTCAATGTGGCAGCCGAGGATGCGCACGTTTTTGCAGTGGTCGGGGTCGATGCCGTCGCTGTTGGCCACATCGAGATGGTTTAAAATACGGATGGAGTCGATCAGCACGTCGTCGCACCCGGCCGGGTGCAGTGTCCAAAACGGCGCGTCTTTGACCGTGATGTCACGGAACGTGATGTGGTCGCTTTTTTCAAAATAAATGACCGTCGGGCGCGGGTAAAAATCGCCGGTCACATAGTACTGGTCCTTGCGCTGCACAAAGGCGCGGCCGTTGGCATCGATCACACCGCCGCCGGTGATCGACGCGCCGTGCGCCTCAAACGCATAAAGGAAAACAAAGCTGGGCTTGCCGGTGACCGGGTTGCCGATCAGCGCCGTTTTCGGGTCGTTGATCATTTTATTCGGGCGGATGTAGCCGTCTATATCGGCCGTGGCGCGCAAAGTGGCGCCCTTTTGAATGTGCAGCTCCACCCCCGCGCGCAGGCGGATGGAATCGCTGTAATAAACGCGCCCGGCGCCGGAGGGCAGCACAACGGTGCCGCCGCCGTTTTTGGCGCAGTCGTCAATGGCATGCTGAATGGCAAACGCGTCGTTTGCGGCGCCGTCGCCCTTTGCCCCGTATTGCAGTACATTATAAAACTTCATAAATTTTCCTCAAATCCGTTTTTTCTCATCATAGCACACGGCACCCCTTTTTGCAACAAAGCCGGCCAAATCCGAAAGAATTTGTTGACAAGGTAAAGGCATTATATTATAATCAATACAGGGCGGCGCAAAGTGACCTCTTTGCGCCGCTGTTTTCTTTTTGAAACCCAAAATCTGAAAAACAGGAGCGTGTTTTCACCATGGTAAGAGCAATCGTAGGCGCCAACTGGGGCGACGAGGGCAAAGGCAAGATCACCGACATGTTTGCCAGCGAAAGCGACATTGTTGTGCGCTTTCAGGGCGGTGCAAACGCCGGCCACACCATCATCAACGAGCACGGCCGCTTCGCCCTGCACCTGATGCCGTCCGGCGTGTGCTACAAGCACACCACAAACGTCATCGGCAACGGCGTGGCGCTCGACATCGACAAATTCATCAAAGAGTTAAACGGCCTGAAAGAGGCCGGCCTGACCCCGAAAATGCTTGTGTCCGACCGCGCGCAGGTGCTGATGCCTTACCACATTCTGCTGGACGAATATGAAGAAGAGCGCCTGGGCAAAAACGCCTTTGGCTCCACCAAAAGCGGCATTGCACCGTTTTTCAGCGACAAATATGCCAAGATCGGCATCCAGGTAAACGAATTGTTTGACGACGCACTGTTAAAAGAAAAGCTTGCGAACATCTGCACCGTGAAAAACCTGATGATCGAGCACGTTTACCACAAGCCGCTGCTTGACCCCGAGAAGCTTTACCGCGACTGCGTGCGCTACCGCGAAGAGATCAGCCCCTATGTGTGCGACACGGCCGCTTTCCTCAGAAACGCGCTGAAAGAGGGCAAAAACATTCTGCTTGAGGGCCAGCTCGGCTCGCTCAAAGACCCGGATTTCGGCATCTACCCGATGGTGACCTCCTCCTCCACCCTGGCCGGCTACGGCGCTGTGGGCGCCGGCATTCCGCCGCACGCGATCGAGGACGTTGTGGTCGTTACAAAAGCGTATTCCAGCGCTGTGGGCGCCGGCGAATTTGTATCTGAAATTTTCGGCGAAGAGGCCGACCAGCTTCGCATCCACGGCGGTGACAAGGGCGAATTCGGCGCCACGACCGGCCGTCCGCGCCGCGTCGGCTGGTTCGACTGCGTGGCCACAAAATACGGGCTCGACTGCCAGGGCGCTACAACGGTGGTGCTGACTGCGCTCGACTGCCTGTCGTACCTGGACGAGATCAAGGTCTGCGTGGCCTACGACATCGACGGCGAAATCACCAAGGAATTCCCGGTCACCTCGCAGCTCAAAAAAGCCAAGCCCGTGCTGAAAACGCTCAAAGGCTTCGGCGACATCCGCGGCATCCGCAATTATGCCGACCTGCCCCAGGCGGCAAAAGACTATGTGGCCTTTATTGAAAACGAGATCGGCTACAAAATCAACATGGTCTCGAACGGCCCGGCCCGCGAAGAGATCATGATCCGGTAAGGGAACTTACAGAAACAGGAGGTACAGCCTTTGGAAAAAATACTTGTGCTTGACTTTGGCGGCCAGTATAACCAGCTGATCGCACGGCGCGTGCGCGACAACCACGTTTACGCCGAGATCCTGCCCTACACGACCGACCTGGAGACGATCCGTTCCGGCGGCTACAAGGGCATCATCCTGACCGGGGGCCCCAATTCCGTATATGACGAAACTTCGCCCCACTACACGCCCGACCTGCTTTCTATCGGCGTGCCGGTGCTCGGCATCTGCTACGGCTGCCAGCTGATCGCCTGGATGAAAGGCGGCAAGGTCGCGAGCGCCGAGAAAAGCGAATACGGCAAGATCGACATGACCGTGACCGAACCGGGCAGCGTGCTGTTTAAAGACGTGCCGGCACTCAGCGCCGTTTGGATGAGCCACACGGACTACATTGCCGCCGCGCCGGCCGGGTTCACCGTAACGGCCAAAAGCGCCGACTGCCCCTGCGCCGCGATGGAAAATGCAAACAAAAAAATTTACGCCGTGCAGTTCCACCCCGAGGTGACGCACAGCGTTTACGGCGCACAGGTTCTGCGCAATTTTATTTTTGACGTTTGCGGCTGCGCCGGCGACTGGATGATGGATGATTTCATTGAAAACACCGTGACTGCGCTGCGTGAAAAAATCGGCAGCAAAAGGGTCGTGCTCGGCCTTTCGGGCGGCGTAGACTCCTCCGTAGCCGCCGCGCTCCTCAGCAAGGCCGTGGGCAAGCAGCTGACCTGCGTTTTTGTGGACCAGGGGCTGATGCGCAAGGACGAGGGCGACTTTGTAGAAAAAACGTTCACCACGCTCTTTGACATGCGCTTTGTGCGCGTCAACTGCGCCGATCAGTTTTTGGAAAAGCTCGCCGGCGTGACCGACCCGGAAGAAAAGCGCAAGATCATCGGCGAGGAGTTTTATAAAGTATTTTGGGCGAAGATCCGCGAAGAGGCCGACGGCGGCTTTTTTGCACAGGGCACCATCTACCCCGACCGTATCGAGAGCGGCAAGGGCGACGCCGACAAGATCAAGACCCACCACAACAAGGTGAAAATGCCCGACGACATCAAATTTGACGACGTGATCGAGCCGCTCGGCGACCTGTTTAAGGACGAGGTGCGCGAGGTCGGCGAAAAGCTCGGCATCCCGAAAGAGCTGGTGTGGCGCCAGCCGTTCCCCGGCCCGGGTCTCGGCGTGCGCATCATCGGCGAGATCACCAAGGAAAAGGTCAAAATTTTGCAGGAGGCCGACGCGATCTTCCGCGAAGAGATGGCAAATTCCGGCTACGAAAAAGAGCTCAGCCAGTTCTTTGCCGTGCTGCCCGGTGTAAAGACCGTGGGCGTTATGGGCGACCACAGAACGTACGACGAGCTCATCGCCCTGCGCGCCGTGACGACCGACAACTTCATGACGGCCGACTGGGCGCACATCCCCTACGACCTCTTGGCCAAAGTCTCGAACCGCATCACCAACGAAGTGGACCACGTCAACCGCGTGGTGTACGACATCACCTCCAAACCCCCTGGAACGGTGGAGTGGGAATGACGCTCGAAACGGCGAAAACCCGCATGAATACAGGCTTTTTTGCCCGTCCATACTGCTCTTGATACTGGATTGATACTATTTGTGTCCGCCCGGTATTCTCAAGAGAAAAATCCCAAAAGGACAAGCAAAACCGCCCTGCTGAACGACAAATTCAGCAGGGCGGTTTTTTTGCTTGTCTTATTTATTTTTCCGCCAAGGGATATAATATTCGCTTTCCAGGCCATCGTCGCAGGTATGGGGCCAGTTGAGTTTCCATTCAAAATACTCTTCCCTGGTGATCTCCCCGGCGTGTAACTCCTGCTGACGAAAAAGCCATTCCCGCATGAACTCGTCCACAAGGCCATACTGGAAGTACATACCCACGGGAGGGTGTGCGGGCCAGTCATCGCTATCATTGTACCGTACAGCGGTATCATCAGCGGCCCCTGCTCTGCCCGGATTGCGGACAAGTTGGAACAGGCGGATAGCGCCAGGGCTGTCCTCGTCCAGCCAGAAGAATGTCCGCATGAAGTCCTCGGCAGAGCCGGGGGCGATGGTGTAGAAGTTCTGGCGGTCTACCCGCAGCGCCTCGGCCATCTTGTCCAGCAGTTCCCGTTTCGGAACACGGTAATTCGTCTCATACTGGGCGATCCGGTTGTCCGCTCCCTTTTCCTCAAAGCCGATAGCAAGCCCCAATTCCTTTTGTGTCATGCCTCGAAAGGTGCGGATTTTCTTTATCTTGTCTCCGACTGTCATAATATCCCACCGCCTTTGCCAATAGTATAGCGCAAAAAAGCGAAAGATGCAAGATAATCTTTAACAAAAATGCGAAATAAATTCTTGACATTAACACTTATGTTAATGTATAATGAAGATGGTGACATTAACATATTTGCGAAACTAAAATAAGGAGGTGCTGACCATGGAAAAGGAGCTGTTTGTGAGAGCAGAGGAGGTCGCCAGGGAGCTGGGCATTTCCAAGCCCTACGCCTACAAGCTGGTGCGGGAGATGAACGAGGAGCTGAAGAAAAAAGGCTTTCTCACCATTCCCGGACGGGTAAGCAGGCGCTACTTCGAGGAAAAATTCTATGGGCTGCGGGACAGACAATAAGGAGGGAACCACAATGCCGGCATACAAAGACAAGGCAAAGGGCACATGGTATGCGTCCTTTTACTACGAGGACTGGACGGGCAAGAAAGTAAAGAAAATGAAACGGGGCTTTCCCACCAAGCGGGAGGCTCTGGAGTGGGAGCGGACATTCCTGCAACAACAGACCGCCGACCTGGAAATGACCTTTGAAAACTTCGTGGCTGTCTATGTGGCGGACATGAAAGGCCGTATCAAGGAAAACACCTGGGGGACGAAAGAGCATATCCTCTACAAGAAGTTGGTGCCGTACTTCGGCAAGCGGAAGATGTGCGACATTCACTCCAAGGAGGTCATCGCCTGGCAGAATGAAATGCTGGGTTACCGGGACAAGAACGGCAAGCCCTACTCTCCGGTGTACTTAAAAACGCTGCACAATCAGTTGAGCGCCGTGTTCAACCATGCGGTACGGCACTACAATCTAAAGGTCAATCCCGCTGCCCAGGCGGGCAATATGGGAAAGCCAAAGGGACGGGAAATGCTGTTCTGGACAAAGGCGGAGTATCTGAAATTCGCCGAGGCCATGATGGACAAGCCCCTTTCCTATTACGCCTTTGAAATGCTCTACTGGTGCGGCGTCCGGGAGGGGGAGCTGCTGGCCCTCACTCCTGGCGACTTCGACTTTGAGAAACAGACCGTCACCATCTCCAAGTCCTACCAGCGGATTAAGGGCAAGGATGTGATTACCGACCCCAAGACCCCTAAGAGCAACCGGGTCATTCAAATGCCCGCTTTCCTCTGTGAAGAAATGCGAGACTATATCAAGAGCCTGTATGGGGTGAAGCCCACCGACCGCATTTTCACGGTGACAAAATCCTACCTCCACCGGGAGATGGACAGGGGTGCGAAAGAGGCCGGGGTAAAGCGGATCAGAATACACGACCTGAGGCACTCCCACATTTCGCTGCTCATTGACATGGGCTTTACGGCCCTGGCAATCGCTGACCGGGTGGGACATGAAAGCATTGATATTACCTACCGCTACGCCCACCTGTTCCCCACCCGGCAGGCGGAGATGGCGGACAAACTGGACATGGAGCGAAAGGGGGCCTAAATCATGTCAGTGAAAAATCTTGACCGACACAACCGCTGGAGAAACAAAACTGTGGCTTTCCGGGTGTCCCCGGATGAGGACAGGGAAATTGAAACCGCTGTGCGGCTCTCCGGCCTTACCAAACAGGACTACATCACCCGACGGCTGCTGTGCCGGGATGTGGTGGTACAGGGCAACCCCAGGGTGTATAAGGCCCTGCGGAACGAGCTGGCCGCCGTTCTGGAAGAACTGGAGCGTATCGAGGCCGGGAATGGCGTGGATGGGGAGTTGCTGGACACCATCCGGCTGATCGCCGCCATCATGGACGGCATGAGGGAGGATTGATAGATGGATAGATTGCAAGAGAAAACGACTGCCCCATATCCGCCTGTTGGCGCAGACGGGGGACAGTCGCTCTCACAAAAACCTAACCAAAGTATAGCAGAGGGCGTGACAGAACACAAGCCCCCGGAAAGAGATTTGGAGGAAATCCTGCGGCAGATAAGCCGGGTCAATGACCCGGCCTATCTGCCTACCGTGTCTATGAATGACCTCTACGAACAGGTGTACCCCGGCAGACCTCCTGTGGTAGACGGTCTGCTCTATGCGGGGACATATCTCTTTGTGGGCGCTCCCAAGGTGGGCAAGTCCTTTCTCATGGCCCAGCTTGCCTATCATGTGAGTATGGGCCTTTCCCTGTGGGGGTATGAGGTGCGCCAGGGGACAGTCCTCTATCTGGCCCTGGAGGACAACCACCGTCGCTTACAGGAGCGGTTGTACCGGATGTTTGGAGTAGAGAGTACCGGAAACCTGTTCTTTGCCATCGGAGCTAAGCAGCTCGGCGGTGGCCTGGAGGAGCAGCTAAAGGGCTTTGTCCGGGAACACACGGACACCCGGCTTATTATCATCGACACCCTGCAAAAAATCCGGGAGGCCGGGGCAGAGAAGTACAGCTATGCCAACGACTATGAGGTAATCACCAAACTGAAACGGTTTGCCGATATAAGCGGGGTTTGCCTCCTGGTTGTACATCACACCCGCAAGCAGCAGGCCGATGATAAGTTTGATATGATCTCCGGCACCAACGGCTTATTGGGTGCGGCAGACGGGGCCTTTCTGCTCCAAAAGGAGCGGCGGGCAGACAACGCCGCCACCCTGGACATTTCTGGGCGGGATCAGCAAGACCAGCGCCTCTACCTCAAGCGGGACGAGGAACGGCTTGTGTGGGAGCTGGAGCGGCGGGAAACGGAGCTGCGGCAGGAGCCGCCTGACCCGGTGTTGGAGGCTGTTGCCGCCCTGGTAACGGCGGAACGGCCAGAGTGGAGAGGGACGGCCACGGAACTTGTCGCCGCCCTGGGGCTGGATATGAAACCCAATGCCCTGGCTATGCGGCTGAATGTCCGGGCGTGGCGGCTGTCCTATGAGTACCACATCCACTATGAAAGCGCCCGAACCCATGCCGGGCGGAGTATCAAGCTCACGTTGGAGGAACCCCAGGCGTGACGACCGTGACAGCTGTGACAGCTTTTCGGAGTGCGGAGGCGGTGTGTAAAACATCGTCACGGTCGTCACGGCTGTCACGGGGAGCGGGGGCGAAAGTCAAGGGGGGCATACCTGCGGGTGGAGATTGCCGCAAGTCAATACAACCCGTACCCCTTGACTTTCGGCCCACGGAAAACACTTGCCGGGCGGTGGAAAGGCCCCTGGCCTTTCCACCCTGCCCAACGGCGAGTGACAAAGTTTAGGCGGGGTGCAGGGTGCCCTTTTCAAAGGGCGGCCCTGCTGGGGGAGGCAACCGCAGTTGCCGGGGGCAAAGCCCCCACACCACCCCGTAGGGCGCAAATGCGCTTTTGATGGCCGTCAGGCTGTCAAAAGTGCTTTTGCGTTACTTTCGCAGAAAGTAACAAAGGCTCGCCGCTTGCGCGGCGGAAAAGGGAGGAGGGATTGATTTGAAAAGGACAATCAGCGCCATGGTGGGCCAAGGATCGGTGAACCATAACAGTAGAAAATTCCACGCCAAGAACACTGACCCGGAACGCTCCCACTTGAATATAACCTACTGCCAGGAGAATATCAAGGCGGTGTACCATGAACTCTTTGACGAGGCTCTGGAACGGTACAACGCTAAACAAACCAGGGCCGACAGAAGGATAGAGGATTACTATGAGAAGATCCGCTCCGGCAAGCAGGAAAAGCCGTTCCATGAAATCATCCTGCAAGTGGGCAATCGAGATGATATGAGCGCCGACAGCGAGGAGGGACAGCTTGCGGCAGCGGTTTTGGACGAGTACATGAAGGGCTTTCAAGAGCGCAACCCCCAACTCCGGGTGTTCTCTGCCCACCTCCACATGGACGAGGCTACGCCCCATCTGCACATTGACTTTGTACCATTCACCACCGGGAGCAAGCGAGGGCTGGACACGAGGGTATCTTTGAAACAGGCGTTAGCGGCCCAGGGTTTCCAGGGCGGCACCAGAGGGGACACAGAGTGGAGCCAGTGGGTGCGCTCGGAAAAGGAGCAGCTTTCCCTGGTCATGGAGCGCCACGGGATTGAGTGGGAGGACAAAGGCACCCACGACAAGCACTTGTCTGTGCTGGACTACAAGAAAGAGCAGCGGGCAAAGGAGATCGCCGTTCTGGAGACGGTCAAGGCGGAGAAAGAAAACCAGGTGGAGAGCCAGGAACGGCGGCTCAAAGAACTTGCCCCGGCGGTGAAAAATATGGAGCGGTTGGCAGCGGATTTCTCCGCCAATCCGGAGGAGATTTTGCCGGAGCCGGGAACGCTGGAAACAGGCCGGGCCTACCGAGAGAAAAAGGCAAAGCCCCTGCTGGCCCAAATCGTCAAGGTGCTGCGCTCCCTGTATCTGGCCTATGTGGAGCTGCGGGGGAAATTTGAGCGTCTGCAAGGGGACTATGGCCGGGTGAGGGAGAGCAACATCCGCCTGTCTGATCGATTGCAGGAGGTCAAGTTGGAAAACAAGGCCATGCGGCAAGTCTCCGCTGACTATGAGCGGGTCAAAAGGGCCTTTGGCCCAGAACAAGTGGACAGAATATTAGAGGCCGCTTACCAGCAGGAACAGGCTGAAAAGAAACGGAAACGGGCCGCAAGGCAAAAAACAAGGGTAGGCGCACGATAATCACCAAAACCAGAGGGTGTTCCAGTGAATGCCCTCCGGTTTTATTTGGGGAATCGGGTAAAATAATTTCTTGTTTTTTAGAGCGCACTATGATATACTATTATTATCCTGATTTGAGGAGTCTACCAAATATGCGGCAAGGTATTCTTAAATAAAATTTGATAATGGGCGCAAAAATGATTGCCCCTTGCAGGGGCTTGGTTTTTGTACCCAATTTAAGAATACTTTTGCCTT
>ENA-UAYF01000271-UAYF01000271.1-human-gut-metagenome-genome-assembly--contig:-NODE-271-length-30873-cov-5.774645_pt1 | contig 30873 bp, 26 predicted proteins | sample MGYA00244017_ERZ654600 | MGnify/ENA primary metagenome ERZ654600 (study PRJEB26926, sample SAMN06164490) | human gut metagenome | biome: ENVO:00009003; feature: ENVO:2100002; material: ENVO:00002003... | reverse complement strand
CAAGTTTCGTATCGCTTGTTCCGGCTTTTATTTTTTTCTGAATAAAAAGCCGAAAATGCGCTTCGTCGGCGCGTGTTGCGTATCGCTCAAAATGACTTTTTCTTGATTTTGTATGAAACGTCATTTCTCGCTCGCTTCACCGCGCCTCCTCTCCCCAGAAAAAGTTTGCACAGCAAATTTTTTCTGGGGCTTCCTGTTTCGGCAGGCTCCATGCAAGCTGCGTGTCACTCACTTTCAGTTTTTGATTTGTTAAGGCATATAACATTAGAAGTTTATGAACAAACATCTTTAGGCTTGACTTTGCCGGGCGCGAAAGATATAATGAGAGTATAGAATTTTAAAGCAGGGGGTAAACTTAAAAATGAACCTTAAAAAAATTGCAAAAATCGTAGCCGCGATCGCCGCGCTTGCCGCGATCGGCGCCGCCGTATATTTCCTGGTCAAAAAACTTTTCCCGAAAAAAGAAGTACAGTATTTTGACGACTCGGATTTCTTTGAGTGCGACGACGACGTTTGCGAAGTGATCGAATGCGACAACGAACAGCCCGCCGAAGAAGCTGCTCCCGCAGAAGAAGCGCCCGCCGCTGAGGAAGCGAAAGGCACGGCCAAGGCTGCAAAAAGCGCGCCCAAAAAAAAGACGGCTGCTAAAAAAGAAGCCGCAAAATAAACCAAAAAAGCAAAAAGGGTCAGACATTCGTCTGGCCCATTCTTTTACGGAGTGACCCAAATTGTACAAAAACGGACTGGTGCTGGAAGGCGGCGGCTCGCGCGGTATTTTTACAAGCGGCGTGCTGGACTGCTTTATGGAGCACAAAATTGAATTCCCTTATGTAATCGGCGTTTCGGCCGGCACCTGCAACGCAGCGTCTTACATTTCCAAATCGTACCACCGCCAGCGTGACATTACGCTGAACTATGTAAACGACAAGCGCTACATGGGGCTGCACCACTTCATTACGAAGGGCGAGTACCTGAACTACGACTGGATTTTTGATGAGCTGTCTTACGACCTGATGCCGATCGACCAGAGCAAATTTGACAATGCGCACTGCCGTTTTGTGTGCGTGGTGACGAACGCCGAGACCGGAGAAGCCGAGTACCTGGATGTGCCGAACCTGCACGAGCGCGGCTGCGTGGAGCTGCGCGCCTCCTGCGCGCTGCCGGTGGCTACAAAAGGCGCCGTGATCGACGGCAAAAAGTACTTTGACGGCGGCATTGCCGACTCCATTCCGGCTGCCCGCGCGCTTAAGGACGGGTGCGAGAAAATCGTGGTCATCCTGACGCAGGACATCGACTACGTCAAACAGCCCATGGACAAAGTTGCCCGGCTGGTGCGGCGCAAATACAAAAATTACCCGAAGCTGGCCGAAAGCATTTTGAACCGCCACAACATGTACAATGAAGAGCTTGCCTATGTGCGCAAACTGGAGGAAGAGGGGCGCGCGCTGGCCATTCGCCCGCCGCAGCCGCTGCACTGCCCCACGCTGGAAAAAAACACGGCGCACTTGCAGAAAATTTACGACTACGGCTATGAGACGGCCAAAAATTCCATGGACAAGATCGAGGCGTTTTTAAAATGATCCTTCCCTACGCAGGCACTTACCCGAACGTTTCGGGCGCAAAATTCATTGCTGAAAACGCCACCGTCATCGGTAAAACCACGCTGGACAAAGGTTCCAGCATTTGGTTTGGCGCTGTGGTGCGCGCCGACGAGGACGAGATATGCATCGGCCGCTACTCCAATGTGCAGGACAATGTAACGATCCACACCGACAGGGGCTTTCCGGTCAGGATCGGCAGCCATGTGACGATCGGCCACAACGCCGTGATCCACGGCGCCGAGATCGGCGACAACAGCCTGATCGGTATGCACGCCACCGTTTTGAACGGCGCCAAAATCGGCAGCGGCTGTCTGATCGGCGCGGGCGCGCTGGTCACGGAAAACAGCGTGATCCCCGACAATTCGCTGGCGATGGGCGTGCCGGCCAAAGTGGTGCGCCGAATGGGCGAAAAAGAAGAAGCCATGATGAAGCAGGCAGCCATTGCTTACAGCAAAGAGGCCAACAAATATTTTGAAAACCGGTAAACAAACAATAAGCGCAGATATTGCCGTGTGGTGCAGTATCTGCGCTTTTATTTTTTATCTCTTTTTACACACCGGCAGACGCAGCCCGCGCTGTGGCGCTGTCAAAGTCGAACACCGCACAATCTGCCTGCACGCGAAGCGTTTTTTCAGGCGTTTTTACGGTGATCACACCGCCGTCTGCAAAAATGTCGACCATCCGGCCGAAAATCTGCAGGCCGCAAAGGGAAATATGGTCGCGTTTCGGCCAGACGCGCAGCTTGTGCCAGCCGACCGGGCGCAGGCCGAAAAGGCCCTCGGTGACCACGCGGCAAAACAGCGCGCTTTCGCCGCTCAGGTGCGCGCGGTTGCCCTCGGGGAACGCCTCGAACGGATACGGCGAATGGTTGCCGAGCAGCCGGTCGCGGCTGTAGGCACAAACGCGGTCAAACGCCGCCGGATCGCCGGCCAAAAACGCACCGCGCAGCGCAAACAGCAGGCTGCGGTCCCAGGTGGTGAAGTGCGCCGACGTGGTGCGCAGAAGCCCGTTTTGGTACAGGTTCGGCGAGAAAACAGCAGCCAAGGTCTGGTCGCGCCGGCCAAACAGTTCGACCGTAAGCGGCATGCAGATCCAGGCGCGCAGATTTTTTTCGCCGGCGCAATAGCGGTATGTGGAAAAGCCCTCCACCTCAGCGCCAAAATAATTTTCAATATTTTCGGCAAGCTCTTTTGCCTCCCGGCGCCAGGCAGCGGCCAGATCTGTTTTGCCGAGCACATCGCAGATCAGCGCGCCGTTTAAAAGCGCATCATACGTCAGGCAGCTGGTGTTCAGGTTGGCGCTGCCGCTTGGAAAACGGTTTTCCAGTTCGTCAGAATCGCTCGCGATCACGCCGTGTTCATTCTTGCGCGAAAGCGAAAAGTCGATACACCACTTTATATCGTCAAAAAACGACTCGGCAAGCCGCCGGTCGCCGCGCACCAGCAAAAAGCGGCAAAGGCCGTAAGCGTACATGGCGCCGTCGCCGCGGTCGCCCGCACCGTTCCAGAAATCGCGCCCTTCGGCCACGATGCTGGTGACGAGCGCCGTTTTTTCACAAAACGGGCGGTCGCTTTTGTCCATATATTTTTCGTACTGCCGGTAGCAGTTGGCCGCACTTTCCACCGCCGCCGGATAAGACAGATACGCAAAAAACGGGTTGGCATATTCGCACTGGTCATTCGTCCAAAGCGCGGCGTAGTAGCTGCCGCCGCCCGGGCTGTGGAACAGGCCGGACTGCGTCTGAAAAATGCTTTCACAGCTGCGCAGCACACAGTGGGAAAAGGCAGCGTCCAGCTGCGGCGAATCCGTTTGCAAAACCGGCTGCGCAAAGCCGGCCTCTGCAAACGCCGCGCGCCGCGCAAGCTGCGCCTCTATTTCCACCGGTTCGCTCTGCCGGCAGGCAAAATACACAATAAAGAACCGATGCGTACGCCCGGCGGCAAGCGCGACCCTGCGGCGGTAATCACAGGCACGGTTCAGCGAAACGCTGCCCGATTCCGCCGCGGCAACGCCGCAAAAGATCTTGCCGTTTGCGCACTTTTCTGCAGGCAGGGCCGCCGTGGAAAACGGCACAAAGACCTCCAGACAGCCGGCTGTTTTTGCCGTGACCTCGACCATTTCGACAAGCGCCGGTGCGTCGGCGCAGGGCGTCAGCGTGCGGCTGACCTGCAGACCGGGCGTTTGTGTTTGCAGGGTCAATTTGCCGCGAAGGCACGCCGACACCACTTTTTCGTGCTGCACACGGCCGTTCAGCACAAACTGTGCCGCGCCGCCCGAAACATCGAACGAAAAGCTGCCGCGCGTGTCGTCCGGCAGCTTGCGCAGGTACGGCGCCGTGATATGGCGGCGCAGGCGCAGGCTGCCGCTCCCCGTGCGGCCGTAGCAGACAATGGCGCTGACCTGAAAGCCGCTCATTTCGATATGGTCGCTGCAGGCGCCGGACTCACGCCCGATTTGCCAGAGCACGCTTTTGTCCGGCAGCAGCGACTTTAAACGGGGCGCGGTCATCGTTTTCGGATTCGGCCGCGCCCACAGTGCAAACGGCGAACGGCCGAAAAAGAGTTTATAAGGTTTCATTTTCTGCACTTTCCTCGCTTTCCTGTGCGTTTTCTGCTGCGGCGCGCACTTTCAGATCCTCCACGATCTGCTGCTGGCGCTTTTCGCTCATGTCGTAAAACAGCATCGGAATAACGGTCAGCAGGCAGGAAATGATGGTGGTGATGATCATGACATTGAAAATCGGCGTGCGCACATCGGCGTTATAAAGTACATTATAGTCCGTGCCCAGGCCATAGTAGCGGTAAAAATACGGCAAAATCAGCGAGGTGACCATGCCGACCGCTGTGACCAGCATGCCGCCGAACTGGGTAATAAAGCCTTCCAGACGTTTGCCGGTCTTCCACTGCTGGTAGTCGAACACGTCAGCCGTGGCAGAAGCCGTCAGCACGCCGTCGCCGCCGACAGCCAGTGTAGCCAGGTACAGGCAAACGAGGAACAGCACGGAATTGTTCATGGTCACGAGCATCAGCCCGGAAAAGACAGCACGCATCACGTTAAACGCGATCATGCAGTTCTTTTTGCCGAATTTTTTGGCCAAAACCGGCGCGAGCAGCATACCGGGTACAGAAGCCGTGCCGATTATCGTGTTCATGATACCGAGCAGGCTGTTGCTGCGCACCACATACAGGCAGTACCACGACAAAATGCTGCCGATGCCGTACTTCATGGCGCCCAGGATCTGGTACAGGTAGATCAGCCAGAAATACTTGTTGTTTTTGATTTCACGAATGCCCTGCGAAAACTTGACCTTGGCGACATACGTTTTGGGCACGATGATTTTTTCATTTGTATCCTTAAACACCCAAATGCTCAGCAGGATGCCGGCCACGGAGAAAATCGGAAACAGCACGCGGTAGGCCGAAAAGCCCAGCATGCCGCCGTCAAAAAACTCGGCAAAGATCGGCAGAAGCATGTTGACGAGCGACGGCCCCAGACTGTAGATAAACTGACTGACCGACAAAAGCGACGTGCGTTCCTGCCCGTTTGGCGTAAGCACCTGCGCCAGGCTGGTGTAGGCCAGCGCGTAAGTGGACTGAAACAGCATCGTCAGCGCATAGATCAGGCACAGCAGCACGCATTTGAGCGTATAATTGAAGTCATTGGGCACAAACGCCATTAAACAAATCAGCACCGCCGTTGGAATACCCGTCCACAGCAGATACGGCCGGAACTTGCCGTATTTGGTGTTGGTGTTGTCGATGAGCATGCTGATAAACGGCGATTTGACCAGGTTTAAAATGTTGACGATGATCGACATCCACACCAGGTGCACCGGGTCGATGCCATAAGCCGAGCCAAGCAGCAGGCAGTTTGCCGAAAGCGCCACATAGCCAAAAATAGAGTTGATGGTGTTGACGCCGATACCGCCGACACTGTAGGCCGTGAACTCCTTGTAAGAAATGTACTTGCCCTGTGCAGGCGTTTTCCAGTGCGCGCGCACATCGCCGACCAGGTTCTTGACCAGCGTGGTGACCCCGGAAATTCCGTGAACAGCCATTTTTCTTCCCCCTTCTGCTGTGCGCCCGGGCATATTCAGCGGGCGCAACAACCTGATTCCATCATAACACATCAAACCGCTGTTGCAAATACAAAATGTTTAAAAACCGGTGGAAAAAGATACACTTATTTTACACCGGGCGCCCGGCGGTGCAAAAAACCATTTTGCCGGTCAAAAAACGGCCGCGCACCAAAAACGCAGCCGCACATAAAATAAAAGCGGGCAGCAAACTGCTGCCCGCTTTAGACTGTCGAAAAAGTCGGCCGGACCGCGCATCATAAAGCACAGGATAAAAAAATCGCTTTCCGGCTATGAAACACATTGTAAAAATCGTTGTAATATAAAAGACAACAGAGAAAGCAGAAAAACCGCACAGCCGTGCGGTTTTTGCGCTTTTTGTCTTTTGCTCGGGGGCAGTACCTTTGTACAGCTCCCGCTCGCAAAATACAAAATCCGGCTCACCTTTTTGGCAGTCTTTCAGCGTGTCAGGCTGTATAATTTGTTGCAAACACACCTTTTTTGACACGCTGAAGCGGGCAGCAAACTGCTGCCCGCTTTTCCGTCATTTTACAGATAAACAGCCAAGGCTTAAGCTCTGGTCGTTTCCATGTTGTCCTGCAGCCACTCGTCAGAAGCCGGGAAAGTGATGTCGTAGTCGATCTGCAGAGAAGCGCTCTTATCCGTGATGATGGCAATGGAAGCATGTTCCACCGTAACGGTGACTTTCATGTTGTACTCAGCCGCCGTGATCTCACCGGTAGAAGTGTTGATGGTGATCGTGCCGATACCGTTCTGGTATTCTACACGGCAGTTTTCTTCCGTTGTGCCGCTTGCCCAGGAAACGCCGACGCTTTCAACCGTGGAAGCGATGTCGCCCAGCGTGTTGAAGAAGCGACCCTGTGAATCCTTGCCCTTTGCGCTCATGGAAGCGGCTTTCGGCTGGATCTGGATGGTGATGGTGCCGTCGCCGTTGTCTTTTACATTGGCAGCCAGCACATCCTCTGCAGTAAGGGCAGAGGTCTTGAAGGAGTCTTCATCGATCTTTCTGGTGTCGCAGGGCGGCAGCGCCTGTGCAGACGGCTTGAACAAGCTGCCGACGATGCCGGGAACAAGGCCTTCGATAATGCCGTTGCTTTTGCCTTCGACCAGAATGTCGTGTACGTTCAGTTCTTCTGCACCGACCAGGGCGTACCACGTTTCCGTGCCGGAAGGCGTGTTGTACTGCGCCGACTTTGTCTTGGTCAGGTTATAAGCCTCTACATAATAATTGACAACGTCTTCAACCGTTTTGAATTCGACGCCACCGTATGTATTCGGTACAAATTCATCGATTTGGACCGATTCGCCGCCGGCAGAATCGCCCTCGCCTTCGGCAGCTGCACCGCCGGCCGTTGCTGCGCCGAGCGCACCGCCGTCTTTATAAGAGCCGTCCTGCACTTCTTTGATGGCCTGGATCGTGCCTTTTGTTACATAGTTGATTTTTGCACAGCCGGCAAAGCTCAGCACAATGACGAGTGCGAGCACGGCGGCCGTCAATTTCTTGATGGAAGTTTTTTTCATCAGTGGGTATCCCCTTTCGCCCAATAATAATAGGTATGCGTAATCACGCCACATATTAAATTTATTATAAAACGGACAAAATGTCAATACTTTATTAAAAATTTCATCACAAGCTTTTTATTTTCTGTATAAAATTTACACTTACAGTTGTTTTTTTTCGTTGTTTATGGTACACTCGCTAGAGAATGCAATGAAAATGACCCGGATGATACGGTACATCTGCACAATAGATAAAGGAGATGACACCATGCGCTGCAAAAACTGCGGCTACGAAAACGAAGAAGGGCTTTATATCTGCCAGAACTGCGGTTCGCCGCTCTATGACGAGGCGCCGCTGACCGACGAAAACGGCAACCTGCAGCCGCCTATGGAAGACACCGGCGACGAGGACCGCGCAGCGGCCGTTAAACGCCGCAACATCATCATCGGCTGCGTGGCCGGCGTTGTGGTGGTGGCCATTGTAGTCGCCATCGTTGTGGCGGCCGTGACCGGCTGCAGCGGCAAAGACGACACCGTGACCACACCCGAAAGCAACGCACAGACGGCAGACGAAACACAGGACGACGATGACGACTACGTCTACACACGCCGCCCGACAAACCGCACGACCGAACGCACCACCGAGCGCACGACCGAATCCACAACGGAGCGCACGACCGAAAGCACAACGCAAAGCACGACCGAATCCACAACAGCTTCTACGACCCAGCCGCCCACGGAGTCCACGACCCAGCCGCCTACGGAGCCGACCAGCGACAGCGGCGAAACACCGCCCGGCACGGTCCCCCCGGCGCAGTGACCCGCGGCGAGCGCGCGAACGCGCTGTTTTATAAGGGCTACAACTGTGCGCAGGCCGTTGTGTGCAGCTTTTGCGAAGAACTGCACATGACTGCGCAAGACGCGGCGCGCCTGGCCTCCGGCTTCGGCGGCGGCATGGGGCGCCTGCGCGAAGTCTGCGGCGCTGTCAGCGGCATGGTGCTTGTGGCCAATTTGCTGTACGGCGACGGCTGTGAAAAGGATTATAATAAGAAAAAAGAACATTACGCACGCGTACAGGCGCTGGCCGGCGCTTACCGCGCGCAGACCGGCTCCATCGTCTGCCGCGAACTGCTGGGGCTGAAAACAGCAGGCGCCGACGCACCGCAGCCGGAGAAGCGCACCGCAGAATACTATAAAAAGCGTCCCTGCCCGCAGCTGTGCGCCCTGGCCGCCGATATACTGGACGACTACCTGCAGAAAGATCCGCCGCAAAACGCCGGCGCCGTGCCGTACGGCGAAAATTCGGCTCAGGCAGACACAGCACAGCCAAAAAATTAAAAAACTGCAATTTTACCCTTGCATTTTGTAAAAAGATGTGGTATAGTATTTTAGCGCAAAGCGAACTTTGCGCCATGCGCTGGTAGCTCAGCTGGATAGAGTGACTGGCTACGAACCAGTAGGTCGGGGGTTCGAGTCCCTTCCAGCGCGCCACGTCGTCGCGGACTTTATATCGTTCGCGACGGCTTTTTTATTTCCGGACAAAGTCGTCTCTCACTCATACCGTCGCTCCTCCTTTCCCCAAAAAGCTTTGCATGCGCAAACCTTTCCGGGGGCCCCATGAAAGCGCAACATAGATTTTGCGTACATTTATTTTTTGAAAAAGACTCGAACACGAGCATCCTCGTCGGAACAAGCTTCATATCGCTTGTTCCGGCTTTTGTTTTTTCCGGTTCAAGCCGGATGCGCCCCGCCAGAACCGGCACGCTACATGCCGCGGCGGTGCGCAGGCGGATCACCGGCGGTCTTCGTGATCGCGGCGGATGTCGGCGCTCCAGTCGGCGGCAAGCGGCGCGTTTGCGCGCACACACGCGCACGCCGCAGCCACGCTTTCATACGCCGTTTTGGTGCCGCGGCTGTCGGCGCGGTAATCGACCGACCGGTCAGCGCCAATGCCGAAATGCCCGGCCGTCTCCACCGCATCCATATTGGCGCCGATAAACAGAAACTCCCAGCCGAAGCGTTCCTTTTGCCGTTCGATCATGGCGCGCACGCGCGGGGCGGAATACACCCGGCTTGCGTTTTCCAGGCCGTCTGTCATGATAACGAACAGCGTGTGTGCCGGCACATCCTGCCGGCGTGCATACTTGTGCACCGTGCCGATGTGGTGCACCGCACCGCCGAGTGCGTCGCAAAGCGCGGTGGCGCCGCGCACAAAATAGGTCTGCCTTGTCAGCGGCGCCACGTTTTGCAGCGGCACACGGTCGTGCACGACAAGCGTTTCATGGTCAAAAAGAACGGTAGAGACCAGGCAGCGCCCCGGCTGTTTCTTCTGCTTTTCCAGCATGGCGTTAAAGCCGCCGATGGTGTCCGTCTCCAGTCCGGCCATAGAGCCGGAGCGGTCGAGAATAAAGACAAGCTCCGTAAAATCATTTTGCATATTCCGTTTCATAAGAAAACCTCCCGTACTGTTTTGCTGCAACAACAGTATAGAAGGTTTTTGCCTGCATTTGGTCGCCCGGTAGGCGACTTTTTTTGTGCGGCAGCACCGCCCCGTTTCAGCAAACGCGAAACGGCTGTTCAGGCGATACGCCGCCGAGGACCTTTTGCAGCGCCAAACGCCCGTAAAATACAGCAGCCGTTCGATAAAAAGCAAAACAGCCGCCCGATGTTGATTTGCAGCAGGCGGCTGTTTTACTATATCTGCATTGTCAGATGCGCCAAGGCTTTCTTAATCCAGCTGGCACAGCCGTTCGTGCACGCAGGCGGCCACTTCGCGCGGCAGGCGCGCTTTTTGCAGCGCAGCGCGCAGCTCCTCTTTTGTTTCAGCCTTTTCAAACGGCCGGAACGCACGGTTCTTTTTAAAAGTTTTGTCCTGCCAGCGCGAAAGGATGCGGATGACGCCCTCGCGCGGCGTCTCCTTTTGCAGCGGGCGCACGTTCTGCAGCACCGCCGTGTGCGCTTTCGTCACGTCGGCGTTTTCGATTTTTAAAACAGCCGGCGCGCCGTCTGCCTGGGCGCCGCAGAGCTTTACCGTGTAGTCCCGCACCGGTGGAATGACCGAAACGTCGCCCTCAGCCGGTAAAACGGTAAAGGTCACCCGGCCGTTTTCGCAACGGATCTCAAACGCGGTTTTTGCTGTGTGGTCTTTAAAATCGGTGCGGCCGTTGTCCTCCAGCAGGGTGAACCGGCCGTTTCCGGGCACTGCCCAAATTTCAAACGCCTGCGGATTGGCCGTTGTGTTGCCCCGGTCTGCCGACAGGGGCACGATCGCGCCGGGGCGCGCCAGCGCCGGGATCGTGTTCAGCTCGCGGAACATGGTGATCTTCTGCCCGCCTTTATAGCGCCGGCCAGTGAAGATGTCGGTCCACTCGCCCTCCGGCAGCCAAACGGCGGTGCTGCCGAGCCCAAGCGACTTGTGCTGCGGCTGCGTGATGGGGCACACCAAAAGCTCGCTGCCGAACATGTATTCGTTTGGTACGTTGTACGCCTCCGGCCGGTCGGGGTGGGAATAATACATCGGTTCGCAAATGGCCGTGCCGTCCTCGTTGGTGCGCCGGTCCATCGTAAACAGGTAGGGGATCATCTTGTGGCGCAGGCGCATCCATTTTTTTGCGTTTTCATACACGTCGGCGCGGTATTTCCACGGCTCTTTGCCCAAAAGCTCAATGGCCGTGGAGTGCAGGCGCAGGATCGGTGAAAATACGCCGAATTCGATCCAGCGCATGTACAGGTCGTCGTCGCGGTAGCCCTGGTGATGGCCGCCGATGTCGTGGCTCCACCAGCTGTAGGCCGCGTTCGCGGCGTTGGCCGTGAAATAGGGCTGGAAGTGCAGCACCGGCCAGCTGATGGCCGTGTCGCCCGAAAAGCCCAGCGGGTAACGGTGTGAGCCGAGCCCGGCGTAGCGCGAAAGGATCAGCGGCATCTGGCCGCTTTCCGCGTTGTCCAGAAAATGGTAGTGGTTGAGCGCATTGAGCGGGTCAAGCCCCGGCACGTCGCTTTTTTTGCCCTGCTGCCAGTCGATCCACCAAAAATCTACGCCGTCTTTTTCGTAGGGCTTGTGAATAACGTCAAAATAGGCGTTCCAAAAATCGTCGCTGCCGCAGCGGAATTTGACCGTCTCTTTTTTCGCCGGGTCCTGCCCTACGGCTTTTGCCATGTCTTCGTACATGTCCTCATAGCTGTGGATGCCGTCGGCCGGGTGCAGGTTCAGCGTGATGTGCAGGTCTTTCTCTTTGAGTTTTTTCAAAAATGCCCGGTAGTCCGGGAAAAGCTCGCGGTTCCACGAGTAGCCGGTCCAGCCGCCGTAGCGCACGCCGAAGCGCTCTTTCAGGCCGTGCACCCAGTGCCAGTCCATGTCCACAGTCGCCACGCTCAGCGGCACATCCTCCGCCGCAAAGCGGTCCATTAAATCCAGGTACTCCCTGTCGGTGTAGGCGTGGTAGCGGCTCCACCAAACGCCAAGCGCAAAGCGCGGCACAAGCGGCACCCGGCCGCTGATCTGGTAAAAGGCGCGCAGCGTTTCGCGGTAATTCTTGCCGTAGGCAAAGGCGTACCAGTCGCGTCCGCCCCCTGCGCGCGGCACAAAGCGGCCGTCGTCGCCCAGCAGCATCGACTGGCTGTCATCCAAAAGGTAGGCGCCGTCCTCGGTCAAAAGCCCGTCGCGCAGCGGCACGGCGCCGAACGTGCCGTCCAGCGTACGGCAGGTGCCTTTCAGGTTTTTCTGGCCGGCAAAGCGCAGCGTCTTTTGGGTGTCTTTCATATAAACGCTGTGCGGCTTGCCGCCTTTCACAGTGAAAACGGCCTGAGCCGTCTCCACCGTAATGACGCCGCCGTGCTTTTCGGCTTGCATCGTCTGGCCGGGAAAGCGGCGGAACCAAACCGTGTAGCTTGCCAGATCGATAAACGTGCCGCGCTCCACGCGGATCAGACGCGGTGTCAGGCAGGTGATGCGCACGTCGCCGAAAACGGCGATCTGCGCCTCGTCGGCCTTGGGGTCGGTTTTAGCGATCAGGGATGGTTTGAGCATATCGTCTCCTCCTTAAAGGTGTATTCTTCACCCGGTTTTAACGTCACGCTGCGCGCCCGGCAGCCGGGCAGAATCTTGGCCGGGTCAATGTGCAGCTTTTTTGGTGCGGCAGCTGTGTTTTTAACGGTCAGCGCCTTGCCGTCAAAGGCCAGCTCCAGCCCGGCGCTTTGCAGCACCATACGCGAATTTGCCGTGCAGCACGGTGTAATCGTAAAATCACTTTTTTCATCCGGGCGCACGCCGAAAAAGCTGCGGAGCAAAACATCCAAAAACACGCACGGGTATTCGTAGTAGCGCGCCGCGCCGTGGCTGGGCTTTTCACCGGCCGGTCCGGTGTTGTAATAAACGTGGTTCATGTCGTAGCGCTCAAACAGGTAGTGACCGTTTTTTTCGGCCTCTTCAGCCACGGCCAGCAGCTGGTTCTGCAGCGTTTTCGCATCGCCCAGGCAGCTGCGCAGTTTGGCGTCGTGGCACCAGTAGCGCCCGGCCGCGCACAGGTCATATGGGCCGCCCACGCCGATCTCGGACGGCGTGTAGTCCTCTACCTTTGCGGCCACGAACGACGGGAATTTTTGGAACACGCCGTCATTCTCATAAATCATTTTTACGATCTTTTCGTCGCGCGCTTTCAGCCGGCCTTTGTGAAAACCAAGCGTCACCGGCAGCGCGTTCGCCAAAAGGTGGATGTGGTCGTGCACATTGCCCTTTCGGTCCACCCAGTCGGCGTAGCGGCCGCTTTCTTCGTTCCAAAAGCCCACGGGCAGCGGTTTTATGTAGTTTTCCTGCAGCTTTTCGGCCAGCGTTTCGTAATGCGCGGCCTGCGTTTCACGGCTAAGGATACGTTCCAGAAAAGCGGCGCGCGAAAACGCCAAAACGGCAAAGGCCTGCGCCTGCGCCGCGGCGCCGTCTTTAATGACCTGGTCTTCATAATATACATCGGACCACAGGCGGCCGTTTGCATCTGTCTTTTCCTCAGCCAGGGCCAGGCCGCGTTCCAGCTCTTCGATGTGCGCCTGCAAAAAGGCCGTGTCCTTCGTTTGGCAAAAGTAGGCGTAAAGCTCTTCGCAAAGCTCCAAAATGCCCGTCAGCGGGAACATTTGCGCTTTTGTTTTGCCGTCTTCGCTCTTTCGCAGCACGCGGTATTCGCGCCGGCCGCTTCGCTGCACCGAGCAGGGAATGCGCCGGCGGGTGCGGCAATCTTTTGCCATGGTGCGAAACTGCAGTTCCAGCATACGGCGCACAACGTCGGTTTCCAGCTGTCCGCCCAGAGCCAGCCGGCCGCGGATGTGGAACTCATGGTCCACGGCGGGGTAAGTGCCGGCGTAAACGGAAAGTTCCAGCGTGGAAAGCACATAGCCGTCGCGCCAGGTTTTGTTTTTTCGCATCAGCGTGCGCTCGGCACATTCGGGCACCAGGTTCTTCCAGTAAAGGCCGGCGGCCGTGCCGGTCAGGTCATGCCCGCCGACCGTAAAAGAAAAACGATTTCCGGTAAAATCGCATGGCGGCAAAGCCGAAAAACGCACTTTTTGATACGGGCATGCCAGGGTCAGAAAAACGGCCTTTTTCGTCCGTTTCACCCGGTAGCTTTTTGTGCGCAGTAAAACGCCTCCGCCGCCCGGGCGAAAGACCCACAAAAGCTTTTGCCCGGCAAAACGTGCTGGCTGCCCGGTAGGCGGCACGGCAAAAAGGCGGCCGTTTTCCGCCATGCAGCCGGCCACTTCCACATTCGGTGAAAGGCGTACGGTTTTTACGCCGCCCGGCGCGGCAATGGCTTGCGCACGGTCAGTTTTTGGCCGCATTTTTCTTCCCAGCCCTTCTGTCTGGCGATTTTGGCAAAACTGCCCCAAACTATGGCTATTATAGCATATGGTCTGTATAAAAAATAGATGAAAATACAGAATGTGAAAAATTTATAAGCTTTTCCCCATTTTCTGCGCCGCGCCGTGCGCTTGACAAAACAGCTTGTTTTCCATATGATAAAACCAGAAGCATTGGAAAGAGGGTGCAGCGATGCCGCTGCAGATCATTCGAAACGACATTACGAAAGTTGCGTGCGACGCGATCGTCAACGCAGCCAACCCGTCGCTGCTGGGCGGAGGCGGGGTGGACGGCGCCATTCACCGCGCCGCCGGACCGCAGCTTTTGGAGGCCTGCAAAACGCTTGGCGGCTGCAAGGTGGGGCAGGCCAAGATCACGCCGGGGTTTCACCTGCCGTGTAAATATGTGATCCACACCGTCGGGCCGGTCTGGCACGGCGGCAGCTTCGGCGAGCACGCCGCGCTTGTGTCGTGCTACCGCACGTCGCTTGAGCTGGCGGCGGCAAACGGCTGCGAGTCCGTAGCCTTTCCGCTGATCTCGGCCGGGGCATACGGCTACCCGGCAGATGCGGCTTTTCGCACGGCCGTCAGCACGATCGCCGATTTTCTGGACGCCGCCAAGCATGAAATTCTGGTGTACCTGGTCATTTACGACACGGCGGCCGTTTCCGCCGGCAGCAAGCTGTTTGCCGGCATACGCCAGTACATTGACGACAACTATGTAGACGAACATGCTTTCCGCCGCTCCCGTACGGCAGAACTGCGCCCGCCGCTTTTTGAACAGGCGGCATATGCGCCCATGGCGCAGAGCGCCCCAATGCCGGGCGTCAGCCTGCGCGACTGGGTAGACGGCGCGCAGGAGGAAACGTTTTCTCAGCTGCTTTTGCGCAAAATCGATGAAAAGGGCCTGACCGACGCGCAGTGCTACAAGAAAGCCAACGTGGACAAGCGCCTGTTTTCCAAGATCCGCTCCAACGCGGACTACCGCCCCAGCAAGCCCACGGTGCTGGCGTTTTGCGTGGCGCTGCAGCTCAGTGAGGACGAAACACGCCAAATGCTCGGCGCCGCCGGGTTTGCCCTGTCGCACAGCAGCAAGTTCGACATTATTGTGGAGTATTTTATTCGCCGCGGCAGCTACGACATTTTCGAGATCAACGAGGCGCTTTTTGCCTTTAGCCAGCCGCTGCTCGGCTCGGCGGGATGATGTGTAAACAGGCAGTTTGTATTTCAGAAAGAGGGATGTGTGATGCAGAGAAACGAAGTTTGTCTCCATGCAAAGCCGGCCGCTTGCGGCATTTGCATGGAGTAACACGCCGCAGGAACGTGCCGGCTTTGCCTGTGTAACGATTTTACCAGGAGGAGCAGGCATGAAATACATAAATGCAAACCACATTTTGCCAAAGTGGCTTGTCCGGCAGCTGCAAACTTATGTGCAGGGCGGGTACATTTACGTCCCTGCCGACCCGGCCGGGCAAAAGCGGTGGGGCGAAGTGTCCGGCTACCGGCAGGAGCTGGACGAACGCAACCGGCAGATCCGTTCGGCTTACCAGGACGGCGTGCCGGCGGCGCGTCTGGCTGAAGAATACAGCCTGTCCGTACACGCCATTCGCAAAATCATTTACCAAAAATAAGGAACGGGGCTGCATTTGCAGCCCCTCAGCGTGTCGAAAAAGGCATAACGGCAATAAAATATCAGCCCGACACGCTGATAGACTGTCAAAAAGACGAGTTGGATTTTGTATTTTGCGAGGTGGTGCTGTCGTCTAAATGCACGCCGATACGTTTGCAACCGCCTTTTGAATAATTTTTTGCGGCGATTGCTCACTTCAAGCGTGCATTTCTCCTCTCCCCAAAAAGCTATGTGGCTTTTTAGGGACCCCCCTAGGTACTGCCCCCGAGCAAAAGACAAAAAGCGCAAAAACCGCACTGTTGTGCGGTTTTTCTGCTTTCTCTGTTACTTTTTTATATAGAGCGATTTTACAATGTATTTCATAGCCGGAAAGCGATTTTTTATCCTGTAATTTATGATGCGCGGTCCAACCGGCTTTTTCGACAGTCTCGAAAAGACGGCCAAAGCCGTCTTTTTTCTGCCTTTTTGCACATACTAATTCTGTGTGTGGCCGCCCTGTGCGGCAAAATTTTTGTTCCGGGGTGGTCTTTTGAAAAAGGTGGGCATCGTTACCATTTTTGACCCGTTTGCCAATTACGGCAACAAGCTGCAAAACTACGCCGTGCGCTATGTGCTTTTGGAACTCGGCTTTGCAGCCGACACGCTTTATGTGGAAAAGCAGGTGCGCTTTACGCCGCTGCTTTACGGCAAAGCCGCGTTCCACCGGCTGACGCATTACCGCCTGGCGGGGGACAGGCGGTTTTATAAAACGCTTAAAAAAGTCAGAAAGTTTCAAAAATTCGGCCGCCGCTATTTAAATCCGCACCGCATCCGGCGCTTTTCGGGGCTTGATTCGCAGTACGACTTTTTTGTGCTCGGCAGCGACCAGGTGTGGAACACCGCCTGGTTCGACGCGCGCAAAAAGCATGCTTTTTTGCTGACCTTTGCCCGGCCGGAACAAAAAGCGGCGTTTGCCCCCAGCTTTGGCACCGACCGTTTGGACGGTGTGTGGCGCGGCTGGTTTCAAAAATACCTGCCCACCTTTTCGCACCTTTCGGTGCGCGAAACGAGCGGCGCTGCATTGATCCGTGACCTGACCGGGCAGGCGGCCGAGGTGCTTGTGGACCCGACCCTGCTTTTGCCGGCGCCGGCCTGGCGCACACTGGCGGAAAAGCCGCGCGGCGTTTCGCTTGAAAAAGGGTACATTTTGGTTTATATGCTGGGGCAGCTGTCCCGGCAGGAACGTGCGTTTTTGGAGCAGGCGGCCGGCGAGCGCAGTTTGCAGATATATGATTTGACCGGCGGCGACGACCGTGTTCTTTTAAACCTTTCACCGGGCGAGTTCCTCTATATGCTCGACCACGCCGCACTGGTCGCGACCGATTCGTTCCACGCCTGCGTTTTTTCGTTTCTCTTTGACCGGCCGTTCGTGGTGTTTCGCCGCCGCGGCGCGCCGGACGATATGGGCACGCGCCTGGATTCGTTTCTTGCTCTGTTTTCGCTCAGACGCAAGCGGTTTGAAAGCCTGCTGCCGTCTGAGTTGTTTGCATCCGGCTACGGCGGCGTGCAGCCGGTGCTCCAGAGGGAGCGCCAAAAGGCGCTGCGCTTTTTGCGAGCATCACTTGGCGTCTCGGAAGAAGCATGAAAACCTGAAGCCGCCCCCAGCAGGGGCTGAACGCCGCACTTTAAAACCATTTCCTATTTAAAATCTCACCAAATGCCCAGCAGGCCGGGCGCTGCAAAGAACGCCCGGCCTGTTTCTGAAAAGGAAAATATAAGAATATGTTTATGACGAAAAAAGATTTATGTGTTGCTGATCGTCTGTAAATTCCCGGCCGTCAGAACAGGCATTATTGCTTCCAGCGCCGGCGCAGCACCAGGTAAACGATCAGCACGACCAAAAGCGGCATGCCCCAGAGAATGCCGTAATAAAGCAGCCATACCCAAAGTTCTGCGGCCAAAACATCTGCATATTTTGGGTACTGCACGGCGCACACCGTAAGCGTAATGCCCATACCGGCGGCCAGTAATGCCATTACGATGCGCAGAATACGAAGCGTTATTTTTCTTTTGCCTTTCATAATACTTTTTCTCCGTGGAATCATAATGCGCAAGCCTTAAGAGGAATAAGCGCCTGATGGATCATAAGCATAACCTGAAGCGGTTTGTCTGGCAATATCGCTCTTGGCTTTGCGTGGAATCGTGGGATCGGTAATGTAATTATCCTGATTTCTTATACTTAGCGCAAGTGTAGATGGGTCTATCCCTGAAATTTTTCCTGTGGGATAAGCTGCGTTCCATACTGTTTTAGCAAAATAAGGGCCATTTTTGGTCGTGATTTCATGCGTTTGTGCCTTCTGGCGGGGCATATGCCGCGTGCAAGTCAAACGTGCCGCCCGAACGCTCGCGCTGAAACATGGCACTGTATGTTGCGCCGTTTTCAGCCAGGTAATTTTCAATATCCTGTAGGGTGTAGTCTTTGAAAACAAAGGCGTAGTATGTCCAGTCGGCATTAGACTGACTGTTTATATCACAGTAGCTGGCTGTGTTTGTGATCAGCAGCATGTACTCGTTTTCGCGGCAAATATCCTGCAGCTGTATAAAGGCTTTCATGCCGGAGCCGTTTTCAAACTGCGCTTCGATCTTATAAACATTAAACTGATCGGTGTTATAAGTCATGTCTTTTTGGGCATCGCTCAGTTCCGAGTGCCAGTAACCGATCGTGGTATCCAGATACTGGTCAAACCCATCTTCCTGTTGCGGATCCTCCACCTGTGTGATGGAACGGAAGTAGCCGCTCACCTTTTGCCGTGCGGTGAGAATGTACACCGCGTTTGCGCCCACAGCGACCAGTGCCGCCGCCGCAAGCACCGCAATTACGGCGATGAGGCTCTTTGCTTTTTTCGTCAGTGGTTTTGCCATTTTTTCACCTCCTTCTCACAGTTTTTCCCATCTTCATTATAGCAAACTTACCTGCGCCTATCCAGAGTGAAATTGTAAATAAATAAAAGCCGATTTTTAGAAAAGTGTCTAAAATCGGCTTTTGCGTTTCTGCCTTATTCAAATGTTTTGATTTCGGCCACCAGGCGGTCCTTTTTGGTCGTTTTCAGGGTTTCGCTGAAAATGAAGCGGCCGTGCCCGCGAAGCGACACCACATCGTTTTCCTTAAGCGCCTGGGCGCTGTTTTCGCACAGGCGGCTGTTGATGAACACCTTTTTCTGGGCAAAAAGGGTTTTGACCTCGCTTCTGGACAGGTGAAACACAGCGGCAATGAGTGCGTCGGCGCGAAGAGACGGCACGATGACCTCTTTTTCTTTCGGTTCGCACACGGCGCCGCTCGGCAGTTCGCCGGGGGTGCACATCACGTTCGTGCGCCGCACCTCGCGCAGATTGTCGGCAATGTAGCCGGCCATGTTTTCGGCGCAGAACAGGTAGGCGTCCTTTTCAAACAGCACAATGTCACCCAGCGTCTCGCGCTTCAGGCCAAGCCCCATCAGCGCGCCCAAAAAGTCGCGGTGGGTAAGCGCCTCGGCAAATTTCGGCGCGGCGGGTGCGATTTTTAAGCAGGTCAGGGGAAAGTCGCTGCCGGCAGGCGGCGCGCCGTCGTAAAAGCAGGCCATCTGCCGTTCGGCAAAGGCAAAACCGCCGAAAAGGCGCACCTGAGACGGCAGACGCAGCTTTAAAAGCGTGCTCTGTTCGTCTAAATTTAAAAAGTCGGTAAAGGTGTAAAATCCCCGGTCAAAGGCGCGCCGCGCCAGCTCTTCAAACCGCCGGGCCGTGCGCTGTTCTTCGTTTTGCATAAAACCTCCGTTTAAAAAGCAGGCAGAATACAAAAATCTGCCTGCTGCGGTCAGCTTAAAAATCGATGTCGATCTTGCGGTCTTTGTAGTAGTAGATCTTGTCGTGCTCGCTGATCTCGCGCACCACGCGGCACGGGCTGCCGTAGGCCACCACATTGGCCGGAATGTCTTTGGTCACCAGGCTGCCGGCGCCGATGACCGAATTGTCGCCGATCGTCACACCCGGCAGAACGATGCACCCGGCGCCCAGCCAAACATTGTTGCCGATGTGTACCGGCAAATTGAACTGCACGCCGGTCTCGCGCAGCTTGGGCAAAACCGGGTGGCCGGCCGTGGCCACGGTCACGTTCGGGCCGAACATGACGTTATTGCCCACATAGATGGCGCAGTCGTCCACCAAAGTCAGGTTGAAGTTTGCATACACCCAGTCGCCGAAGTGCACGAATTTGCCGCCGAAATTGGCGTGAAACGGCGGTTCAATGTAGCAGTGTTCGCCGATTTCGGCAAACATGTCCTTCAGCATTTTTTCGCGCTTTTCCCCCTCGTGCGGGCGGGTGGCGTTGTAGTCGTAAAGCTTTTCCAGGCAATCGAGCTGCTCGGCAGCCAGGTCGCCGTCGGCCGGGTCATACAGGTAGCCGTTTGCCATGCGTTCGTAAATGTCCATAAGTCCCTCTCCTTCTTATGTACGGTGGTTGTACGACGGTTAAACTTTGTCTTTATATCTTTTGGCGGTGATGACACCGTCTTTTACTTCCAGGCGGCAGATGCGCGCGTTGCGGCGGTCGCCGGGCAGGCCGTCCTCCTCGGCGTTCCTGGCGTGGTACACGGCGTAGTACTGTCCGTCCACCTTGATCACACTGTTGTGGCCCACGCCCTCTTCCCAGTCGTTGGCCGTCATGACCGGGGCGTAGGTGGCTGCGTCCGGGTATTTTTCAAAATGGATCTTCGTCAGGTCGGTCTCGTCCGTTTTGGCGCGGGCAAAGCCTATGAAATACGTCGGGTTTTCGTAGCACGCACCGGAATACATCAGGTAGTGCCAGTCGCCCTCTTTAAAATAGAACGCGCCCTCCAGCGTGTGCCAGTGCTGGCCCTTTTTGTAGCGGTCGCGGCGGAAGATCTCTTCGTCAATGCTGGGCGTCAGCACGGTGACCGGGTGGCCGGCCGGGGTGTAGGGGTCCAGCATTTTATCTACTACAATGTAGGTGCCGATCCTTTCGCCGTCAAACGTATTGGTAGAATAAAACAGGTAAAGGCCGCTCTCGTTTTCGACAATGTGCGAGTCGATCGAAAACGGCGCCAAAATCTGCTTGGCGTTTTGAAACGGGCCCAGGGGCGATTCGCTTTCGCTCACAAACATGGCCTGGTGGTGGCCGCCTTTGTCCGGCTCTGCGGCGTAGTATTCAAACGAGCAGTACATGTAAAACTTCCCGCCGTGGAAAATGACGGACGGCGCCCAGTAGTGTTCGGCGTCTTTGACCTGAGGCATGTCAAACACCTTGCCGCAAAACTGCCAGCCATTCAGCAGTTCGTCCGACTGGTAGGCGTAAACGCCGTCCACGCCGGTCGTGTAAATATAAAAGCGGCCGTCGTGTTCCAAAATATAGGGGTCGGCCTGGCCGATGTAGTTGTTTTTGTCGATCGAAAGCAGCTGCATAGAAATCTCCTTTGCGTGGTGAAACTATCAACAATATAGCATACCGCCTGCGGGAAATCAACCGTATATTTGCTTGGCTGCAATTCTTTTGAAAAGCCGGGCATACTAAAAAATCAGGATTTTGCGGAGGCATGTTTTTGGAAAAGCAGACGAAAAAAGAAAAGATGCTGTCTGCCCCGGTGCGCGCACTGATTTTGCGCCAGGCCGGGCCGACGATCGCGGCCATGCTGGTGTCGGCTTCCTACAACACGGCCGACACGTTTTTTGTGGGTCGGGTGGACGACGCGGCCACCGCGGCCGTTTCGGCGGCGTTTTCGGCCATGACGCTTTTGCAGGCCGTGGGCTACTGCCTGGGGCAGGGCAGCGGTATTTACATCAGCGAAAAGCTGGGCCGGGGCGAAGAGGAAAAAGCCGGCGCCATGGCTTCGTTTGCGTTTTATGCCGCCGTGGCTTTCGGTGTGCTGGCGGCTGCCGGCGGCCTTTTGGGGGCCGATGCACTGGCCGGTCTGCTCGGCGCAGCCGATTCGTTCCGCCCGGAAACAGCGGCGTATTTACGATGGCTGCTGCTCGGTGCGCCGTTTATCCTCGGCTCGTTCGTGCTCAGCAACCAGCTGCGGTTTCAGGGCGCGTCTTTCGGCGCCATGCTGGGCATCTCGGCCGGTGCGGTGCTGAATGTGGCGCTCGATGCCCTGTTTGTTTGGCGTTTCGGCTGGGGCGCCGGCGGCGCCGGGGCAGCCACAGCCGCCGGACAGGCCGCGGCCTTTTTGCTGCTGCTTTTTATTGTGTTTAAAAACGGCGGTCTCCGCCCCGCTCTAAAGCAGGCGAAGCCGCAAAAAGCTTATGTTTTGGCCGTAACGAAAAGCGGTTTTCCGTCGTTTGCGCGCCAGGGCGTCATCACGGCGGCCGGCATTGCGCAGAATTTTGCCGTGCGCCCCTTTGGCGAGGCGGCGGTGGCCGGTGTCGGCGTGTTTACCCGGGTCACGTTCGTCTTGATCGCCTGCGTCATTGGCTTTGGCCAGGGCTTTCAGCCGGTGTGCGGTTTTAACTGGGGCGCCGGCAAGCGGGAACGTGTGCGCCGGGGGTACTGGTTTTGCGTGTGGGTCACCACGGCGTTTCTGGCGGCAGGGTCGGTGCTGCTTTATCTTTTTGCGCCGCAGGTCGCCTCCTTTTTCCGTGCAAACGACGAGGTCATTGCACCGGCCGTGCAGGCCATCCGCTTTCAGTGCGTGGTGTTCGCCTCGTTCGGCTACGCCTGTGTCAGCAACATGCTTTTGCAGTCGCTTGGGCAGACCGGCCGGGCCACGTTTTTGGCGCTGTGCCGGCAGGGCGTTTTTTACATTCCGCTGCTGTTTTTGCTGCCGCGTATTTTGGGCTTTACGGGCATTGCGCTGGCGCAGCCGGCGGCCGATGTGCTGACCTTTTTGGCCACGCTGCTGCTGGCGCCGCCCACGGTGCGCCGTTTAAAAGAAAAAGAAGCTGAAAACACTTGAAAATAAAAGGCATCGGCGGTAATATAGAATTACAGATTTTTTTCGGGAGGATGAAAATATGATCTATAGACCGCAGTACGATGCAAACGGCAAAAAGGTGCTGTGCGAAATGGGCGGCGTCAATGCCGACATGCTGATGGACATCTATGTCAAAAAAATGCAGCCCGGCGAGGTGCTCTCGGTCAACGAAGAAAAAAACGAGTGCGCCATTTTGCTTTTGGCCGGCAAAGTGCAGTTTGCCGTTGGTTCCATCAAAGAGGAATGCGAGCGCGAAAGCCCGTTTGAAAAAAAGCCCTACGCCGTGCATTTCTGTAAAAACACACCCTGCACCGTTACGGCTGTGACGGATGCGCGCGTGCTGGTGCAGATGACCGATAACGACCGCACATTTGACCCGGTCTTTTACCACCCGGGCAACTGCCTGTACCAGGAATTCGGCAAGGGGCAGTGGGGCGGCGCCGGCCACCGCATCTGCTCCACGATGTTTGACTACTCCAATGCGCCTTACTCCAACATGGTCATGGGCGAGGTGTTCAACCAGCCCGGCAAGTGGAGCTCTTACCCGCCGCACTACCATCCGCAGCCGGAGCTGTATTATTATGAATTCAGCCGGCCAGAGGGCTTCGGCGCCGGGTTTGAGGGCGACACGCCCTACAAAACGATGACGGGCGACTGCCTGTGCATCCGCGGGGGCAACGCGCACCAGCAGGTCGTGGCGCCCGGGTTTGAGATGTATTATGTTTGGCTGATCCGTCACCTTCCCGGCGACCCGTGGGACAAAACGCGCATCTATGTGCCCGAGTATGAGTGGCTCGACCATGCAGACTAAGGGCGTTTTGCTGCACGGTGCAGACGACGTTCTGCGCCTGCTGCGTGAAAAAGGTGTAAAAAAGCCGATGATCGTCTGCGGCAAGTCATTTCTGAATACCGGCCTGATGCGGCAGCTTTCTGCTTTTTCGCCGGTCGTTTTCAGTGATGTGCGCCCGAACCCCCGGTTCGAGGATATGAAAACGGCGCGCGAGATGTTTTTGGAAAACGGGTGCGATTTCCTGATCGGCGCGGGCGGCGGCAGTCCGCTCGATTCGGCCAAAATGGTCAAGCTGATGGTCACGAATCCCGAAGAGACGTGGCTTACCGGCATGGCGGCAAATGAAATTGGCTTTTTGGCCATACCTACGACTTCCGGCACCGGCAGCGAGGCCACGCGCTATTCGATTTTTTATATCGGTGACAAAAAGTATTCGGTCTCCAATGCGGACTTCCTGGCCGACTATGTGCTTTTGGAGCCTGCTTTTTTGCAGACGGTGCCGCTTTACCAGCGAAAGTGCACCTGTCTGGATGCGCTGTGCCACGCGATCGAAAGCTACTGGAGCGTGCGCTCGAGTGCCGAGAGCCGTGCGTATGCCGAAAAGGCCATCGGCCTGTTTTGGCAGGCGCTGGACGGCTACATGCAAAACGAGCCGCAGGGCAACCGGGATATGCTGCTTGCCTCGTACTGGGCCGGCAAGGCCATTGACTGCACGGCCACAACGGCCGGCCACGCGCTTTGCTACAATCTGACGATCTACTGCCACACGGCGCACGGTCACAGCGTGGCGCTTTGTATGCGCAGCCTTTGGCAGTACATGCTTTCACACCCGGACCTGCCGGTCAACGATGCGCGCGGGAATGCGTATGTGCAGGCCGCGTTAACAGCGCTTGGGCGCATGATGGGCGGCAGCACGGCCGCAGACGGCGCGGCCGTCTTTGAAAAGCTTTTGCAGCGCTTTGCCCTGGAAACGCCTGCCATGCCGGCCGGCACACCGGAAGCGTTTGCACAAAAGGTCGACGTTTCGCGCCTTTCCAATAACCCTCTGGCGCTTTCCACGAGCGATGTCATCCATATTTACAGCCGCATTTTTTCATAAATAAAGCAGGCCGTTCGGTATGTTGCACACCGGACGGCCTGCTGCAAAAAAGTACCGCCTGCAACAGCAGGCGGTACTTTTTTGTGCGTTTGCTTTTTATTAGTTTTGGCTATTGCCCTTGGATTCGCCGAGTACGCAGCTGACTTCAAACGTGTCGATCTGGTTGTTTTCAATACGGGCGACCGTCAGTTTTATCGTGTCGCCGGGTTTCTTGTCAGACAGCACCGAGGTCAGCACGTCGGTCGAGGTCAGCACCTTGTCGTCGGCCGCCACGATCATGTCGTACTGGCGTATATCCTGGTCGGCCAGGTCCGAATCGGAATTGACCGAATCGATCACGATGGTGCCTTCGGCGTCTTCAAAGCCAAGGTCGTTCAGCGCGCTGACGATGGAGTTGGCGTTGCTGAAGTTGGACAGCGCCACATACTGGATGCCGATCTGTGCACGGCCGGCCACATAGCCGTTTTGAATGATGGAGTTGGCGTTTTCTACAGCCGTGTTGCTGGGAATGGCAAAACCGATGCCCTCATAGTCTGTTGCTGCGATCTTGGAGGAGTTGATGCCGATCACCTGGCCCTGCATGTTGAACAGTGCGCCGCCGCTGTTGCCGGGGTTGATGGCCGCGTCCACCTGGATGCACAGGTTGTCGTAGCCGATGTCGCTCGATACGGGGCGGTCAAGACCGGAGACGATGCCTTTGGTTACGCTGTTGGCGTATTCCAGGCCGCCCGGGTTGCCGATCGCGATGATGTCTTCACCGATCTGGATGTCGCCCGAATCGCCGAATTCAGCGATCTGCAGGCCGGTTGCCTGCATGGACAGCACGCCGATATCGGTCTGCTCGTCGTAGCCGACCATCGTCGCGTCGTATTCCGTGCCGTCGTTGGCCGTTACCGTGAACTTGGTGCCGTCTTTGATCACATGGGCACAGGTCAGAATATAGGTCAGGCCGCGGTCCGTGTCCTCATACATCAGCACGCCGGAACCCTGGCCGGATACGACCGGCTCGGAGCTGGCCGTGTTTTCATTGGAATAGAAATAGTCGTAAAGGCTGTTGCCCTGCGATTGATTGGAGTATACGGTAATGCCCACGCAGGAGTCCATGACTTTGCTGACCACGCCGACCGTTGTCAGGTTGCCGCTGTCGTCTGTTTCGGGCGCATCGTCACTGGACTGCACGGTTGCGCCGCCGGCCGAGGGGTTCGTGGTGTCGGTGCTGCCGCTGTTGCCGTTTCGCAGGCCGTAAACGATGCCGCCCACGGCACAGGCAATGCACACGGCCACCACAACGATGATGGCGATCACGCTTTTGCTGATCTTTTTCTTTGGCTTTTTCGGCTTCGGCGGTTCTGTCTGCGCCGCGTACGTTTGGCCGGTATATGCCTGGCCGGTGTATGTGCCGGTGGGGTTATAATCGTTTTGCTGCTGTGTGCCGCCCGGGGCGCCGTTTTGCGCGCCGCCCTGCTGCTGCGCACTGCCCTGCTGCTGCGCACTGCCCTGGCCGGGGTTCGGCTGCTGGGGCGGTACATAACGGTATTCGCCGGATGTGTTGTCTACCGGCGAAGTTTTCGGCGGGGTGTAGTCATTGCCGTCTCCACCCGGCGCGCAGTTGTTTTCGCCGTTTTTGAATTCCATAAGTCCTTACTCCTTCAGTTGTTTATTGGCGGCCTTTTGCGGCAGGGTAAAGGTAAACTCTGCGCTTTTCGGCTCGTCACTTTTTGCCCAGATCTTGCCGCCGTGCAGTTCGACCATGGTCTTTACGATGTAAAGCCCCAGGCCGGCGCCCTTGGCGTCCAGGCTTCTTGATTTGTCCACTTTATAAAAACGCTCAAATATTTTGGACAGCTCTTCCTGACGTATGCCGTCGCCGCTGTTTTTGATGGAAACGGTCACCGTGCGTTCGTCTGTCTTCAGCGTTACCGCAATATAGCCGTCGACGTTTGTAAATTTCACGGCGTTGTCCACCAGGTTGTAGATCACCTGGTAGATCATGTCGGGGTCAGCGTCTATTCTGGTCGGCTGCAGCTTGTCGAGCCCGAAGATCTCGATATTTTTCTGTTCGATCTTCTGCTCAAAATTCAGCAGCACGTTAATGATCTGTTCAGCGATGTCATAGTTTCGGCGGTTCATGACAAAGTCGCCGCTTTCGATTTTGCTCATGTTCAGCATAGCAACGACCAGCCGCGAAAGCCGGCGAACTTCGTCGCTGACGATCTGCAAATAGTGCTTCTCTTTCTCTTTCGGGATGGTGCCGTCCAGAATGCCGTCGATAAATCCGGCAATGGAAGTCATCGGCGTTTTCAGCTCGTGCGACACATTGGCCACAAAGCTGCGCCGTGAATTTTCCAGCTTGTCGAGCGCGCCGGCCATTTCGTTGAACGTGCCCGCCAGGTCGGCCAGCTCGTCGTTTGAGTTGACCTTGACGCGGTAGGAAAAGTCGCCGTTTGCAAATTGTTTGGCCGCTTTGCTCATCTGCAGCAGCGGGTCGGTCATGTGCTTTGTGATGAAATACACGCCGACGTAAGCCAGCGACAGGCAGATGACGGCCGACAGGGCGAAAATCTTAACGATGTCGCTCGTCAGTGCATTGATGCCGGTCGGCGTAGTCGCAAACACATAGCCGATGATCTGGCCGCCGCGTTCGATCGTGTGGCCGACGATGTAATACTGTTCGCCGTTGATCAGGCCCTTGCCGATCGCGCGCCCCTCATACACGCTTTGCAGCAGGGACGAAGCAATAACAAGGCTGTCATGCTTTTCACAGCTTTGAAAAGAGCCGAGAAGCGGCAGCGTGTCGGCGCGCTCTTTGCATAAGATCACGGCGCCGCTGACGTCGCAGATGAAAATGTCTGCGTCACTGGAGGTGGAGATCATGTCCAGCGTACCGCACAGCAGACCCTTGCCCAAAGAGTAGCGGGTGTTCATGTCGTCCATTTGCAGCATGGATTCTGCCGTAGAGGCCACGCTCTGCGTGTTTTCAGACATCAGCCGCGTTTTGTCCTGCTGCCAGTACTGGTTCACAAAAATCAGCAGCGAACCGCCGAGAATGAACAGCACAAGAAACAGGATGCCTGCGAACAGGGCAAAATATTTTGTAAAGATCCTGGAGTTTTTCTTTTTTGGAAGCGGAAAATCAGACATGGTTCAAACGGATCCTTTTATCATTATTCCTTTGTCTCAAACTTATATCCGACGCCCCATACGGTTTTGAGCGACCATTTGTCGGACACGCCTTCCAGCTTTTCGCGCAGGCGCTTTACATGTACGTCGACTGTTCTGGAGTCGCCGTAGTAGTCAAAGCCCCAGACTTCGTCCAGCAGCTGGTCGCGGGTAAACACGCGGTTGGGGTTGGAGGCAAAGTGATAGATCAGCTCCAGCTCTTTCGGCGGCGTATCCACCTGCTTGCCGTCCACGATCAACTCGTAGTTTGTAATGTTGATCTCCAGCTTGTCGTACTTTACGACTTTCTTTTCGTTCTGGCTGTTGTCCTGCTCGCCGTTTGTGCGCCGCAGCACGGCTTTTACGCGCGCCATGACCTCTTTGGTGTCAAACGGTTTTACAACGTAGTCGTCTGCGCCAAGTTCCAGGCCAAGCACCTTGTCAAACGTTTCGCCTTTGGCGGTCAGCATAATGATCGGCACGTTCGAGGTCTTGCGGATCTCGCGGCAAACCTGCCAGCCGTCCATTTTGGGCAGCATGATGTCAAGCAGGATCAGGTCGGGCGATTTGGAGGCGGCCAGGCTTACAGCCGTCTGCCCGTCGTTGGCCACGAATACGGTGCAGCCCTCGTTTTCAAGGTAGATCTTCAGAAGCTCACAGATGTTTTGGTCGTCGTCCACGACAAGAATTTTGTTGTTCATAACGCTCTCCTTCCGTTTGTTTTCCAGCTTCGAGATGATGATACCATCCCATTTTGTTCATAATTTTATTGTGCAGTAAACTTTCTTTTAAAATTATGAACGCTGTTTAAATTTATTATTTACCAACTTTTACCGCGTTTTTCGCAGCTTTCCACATAGTCAATAAACTGCTTGGCGCACCGCGGGCTGCGGCCGCCTTTTGCCAGCGCCCAGCGTTCGGCTTTTTGGTGCAGCAGTTCTGTGCCGGCTCGGATACCCCGGTCGGCAGCCAGCTTGTCGGTGATCTCCAAATAGTTTTTGCGGTCCGGGTTCAAAAAGGTCACGGTCAGGCCGAACCGGTCCGACAGGCTCATCTGTTCCTGAATGGTGTCCTGGCGGTGCACCTCGTCGCCGTCGCGGGCCGAAAACGTCTCCTTCACCAGGTGACGGCGGTTGGTGGTGGCGTAGATCAGCGTGTGGTTCTGGCGTGCCGAAAGCGAACCCTCCAGCGCCGCCTTGAGTTCGGCAAAGCTGTCGTCGTCTTTGTCAAACGACAGATCGTCGATGAAAATGATGAATTTCATCGGGCAGTCGTTCAGCCGTTCAAACAGCAGCGGCAGTTCGGGAATGGATTTTTTGGACAGCTCTACCATGCGCAGCCCCATCGGCGCGTATTCGTTGAGCACGGCGTGCACCGTGGAGCTTTTGCCGGTGCCGCGGTCGCCGTACAGCAAAACGTTGTTGGCGGGGTAGCCCAGCACAAAGCTTTCGGTGTTGTCGATCACCTTCTGGCGCTGGCTCTCGTAGTTTTTCAGGTCGGTCAGGCGAATGGTGTCGCAGGCGTGCACCGGGCAAAGCGCGCCGTCGCGCCAGGAAAAGGCGCTGCACTGGGCAAAAATGCCGTAGCCGTTTTTGCGGTGGTATTCGGCGAACACTTTGTACTGCTGGTCCCACTGCGGCGGCCTGGCCGGGTCGCTCACGCTCTGCCAGGCCGGCATCGTCGTTAAGACCTGGCGTACGTCCGGGTCATCGGCGGCGGAAAAAATGTCTGCTGCACTGAACGTGCAAAGCTGTGACAGTTTTTTCAGGTCGGCGACCACGCTTTTTTGCACGGCCTGCGGCAGCTCTTTTTCTTTTCCGGCAGCGGCCGCGCGGGTAAAAGCGTTGTCATTTGTCAGCACTGCGTTTAGCAGGTATTCCTCCAGCGACCCGGCGGCAAGCAGCAGCCGGCACAGGTCGCGCTGCAGGGGGATGAACGCCTCGTCGTCTTGGTTTTGAAAAATTTTTTGCATCGTCTCAAACACCGCATCGCCCGACAGGTCATAAACGCAAAGGGCGCCGGCGTACAGACGGTATCTTTTCAGCGTGTCCATCGGCAGCATCTCCGTTTTTTGTTATCTGTATGTTTTTTCATTTATTACTTTTGATTTTATACTATCTGTTGCCATATTACAAGCTAAAATTGCACAATGCCGTGACTGTTTTTGTCCGTTTTTTTGCTTTTTTGCCGGTTTTGTCCTGCGCTGGCGGACAACGCGGCGCGCCCGCGGAAAAATGTAAAAAAATCGTGAAAGAATGTATAAAAATACTCCTTTTTTCTTGACAACGCAAAGGAAGCGGACTAAAATGATTTTTAAAGATTTGATTTGCTGCAAAGTCAAATATATTATAATGAACTGGAGGAATTTTTATGGCAGCAAAACTTTTTCATCAGGAAGACTGCAACCTCAGTGTACTTGACGGCAAAAAGGTTGCGATCATCGGTTTCGGCTCGCAGGGCCATGCGCATGCGCTCAACCTGAAAGAGAGCGGCGTAGACGTTGTTGTCGGCCTTTATGAAGGCTCCAAGAGCTGGAAAAAGGCAGAGGACGACGGCCTTACCGTTATGACAACGGCACAGGCAGCCGAAGCGGCAGACATCATCATGATCCTTACGCCGGACGAGCTGCAGGCGAAGATTTATAAAGAAAACATTGCACCGTACCTGACCGAGGGCAAAGCACTTGCGTTTGCACACGGCTTCAACATCCACTTCAAGCAGATCATCCCGCCCGCAAACGTAGATGTGTTCATGATCGCGCCGAAAGGCCCGGGCCACACCGTTCGTTCTGAATACAAAGAGGGCAAGGGCGTACCGTGCCTGATCGCCGTTTACCAGGACTACACCGGCAAGTGCCAGGATATCGGCCTTGCTTATGCGCTGGGCATCGGCGGTGCGCGTGCCGGCGTGCTGGAGACCACCTTTAAGTGCGAGACCGAGACGGACCTGTTCGGTGAGCAGGCTGTGCTTTGCGGCGGCGTAACTGCACTGATGAAGGCCGGCTTTGAAACGCTGGTCGAGGCTGGTTATGACCCGAGAAATGCGTATTTCGAGTGCATTCACGAAATGAAGCTGATCGTTGACCTGATCTATGCAGGCGGCTTCTCCAAAATGCGTTACTCCATCTCGAACACGGCGGAGTTCGGCGACTATGAAACGGGCAAGCGCCTGATCACCGACGACACCAAGAAAGAGATGAAGCTGTCTCTTATAC